>Ga0099826_10003568_pt1 | contig 10619 bp, 1 predicted proteins | sample Mtrugardesep15_FD_76830 | JGI IMG/M metagenome (GOLD analysis project Ga0099826, IMG submission 76830) | Root nodule microbial communities of legume samples collected from California, USA - M. trunc garden sep15 | ecosystem: Host-associated > Plants > Roots > Nodule | place: USA: California...
GCTGCGGCGTTAGTTGTTCCATTAGGGTCGGTTGGAAAATGGTGCAACTCACTTTTTAAGGGATATGAGAAGGCTATAAAGGGACAAAGGGAAGTAGTTAGCTCAATGCAGCTCGGTACTTACATTTCATTGAAAGACTTGGACAACATTCGAGTGCTTACAAACAAATTGGAACTACAGCTTGAATCGTTATTGCAGAATGCTGATTTTGCTCTTAAAAATGAGGATGTGATAAAGCTTGCAATTGATGAGATTAAGAAGAATATTGAAACATTTTCAGAGACATTGGAAACTCTAAGTGCAAATGCTGATAAATGCAGTCGACGGATAAGAAAAGCGAGGACAGTTGTTATTCAAAATATAATCAAAAGACCTGATTAAGATGAGGTCTTTGAATTGTTTTATTGATTAGTTTCTCTTGATGGCAAGGCTACAATTATGAAGTGTGATTCAACACCTAGATTATAGCTTCAATAAGATGCCTTATATAAAGAGAAATGAAGATATAACTTGTGTAGAACATTTATATCTTTATATATATAATAATATAACCCTTATGTATAGATATTTGGACTATACATACATAGTTACATATGTGTTTGCTGTTGCCTGCTTGGTTGTTTCTGATTACAATTGTGCTAGATGAAGTGCATGTTTGGAATTATGGTGAGTTTGTCGGGGAATCACGGTGAACCACAATGATTTTGGTAAAACTACGCTTCGGAACTTAAGCAAATCATGGTCAAACTCACTGTGATTCCAAGTATTATAGAAAACAAACATCATATTTTCGTTAAAAATTGCTTATGTGGTTGATGGTATTCCATCTGGTTATGGTCATGCTGCCTCTGATTTTTGACCGTATGTGGAATCGCTGACTCAATTTACACCTTCAGCAAGAAACTTTGAAATTAATCTCCACCATCAATCAGAAACTCTTTGAAATTCATCTCACCTTCAACTCAGAAACTCATCTGATCTTCAACCAAAAATTTGTTAGTTCCAACTCCCTTGCAAATGCCACCACAAAGCCAAACTAATTAACATGTCACACCCTCATCACAAACAGAACCAAATGTTCTTCTGTTACCGAGCCACTTGAAGCTCATAAGAGAAGGTATGATGCCAAATCTAATTCATAGCACATCAATTGCTAACAATATCATACTAAATGGGATATTTGAGAGTCAAGAATGACAACAAATAGTACAAGTCTATACTTTTAATTTCATAAACAAAAAGGAAATGTTAGGATAAAAAATTAAGAAATATGACTTTGGAAGGAGAAAAAAAAACTACAAGGTAAAAATTGGAAAACACTATTTACAAGGACTAAACATATGCTTAAATCTAAAGGGTTTGTTTACTTTGCAACTACATTTTAATCTATTTTCAAGTTTTACTTTGTACGTGGGTGACTAGAATGACATTTAGTTATGTAATTTCATTATCACCCTTCTCAAGATGTGGTGATAATGAAATTCATACTAGAAAGTTTTTGATATACAATCGGACCATCTGTTCTTTAGCTTCCATGGGATGTAGCTAAGACTGAGTCACTTTCTATCCGCAGGTTGTTCCATCCTTTTTCAGAAGCATGTTCTATTGCTAAAATAATTCCCATGATTTCAACAAAGAAGGCATTCGAGTTTCCAGTATTATCAGCAAAACATCCTATACATTGACCAAGGTTATTTCTAGAAATAGCGGCACATGCTGAGAGGCTAGGTGCTCCTAATGCAGTTCCATCAGTATTGCATTTTATCCAGTTGAATACCGGTGAATGCCAAAGAACCTCTATGATTCTTGGAGCCTTTGGAAGGTGACAGTCAACTTTAAATGCCTTTAATATCACAAAATCTGCTATTGAGCTAGCTTTGTGAGATTACCGGTTAAAGAAACATTTGCAGTAATCACAATATAATAGTAAACACAATATAATTTGGGTCATTATTTTGATTTTGAACTAATATTGGTCATGATTAAGAAAATTTAAATTAACAAAAAAGGGAAAATGAAGTGGGAAAAGTTAATCGATATAGTTAGAGATTTGTTAGTATTGATTAAAGTATTTACCAGGTAGTTATAATTAATTGCTAGTCGGTTATATTAGTTATTGTAGAATGACTGGACAAGGTTCATTCTATACATTGTAATCAATCAATTTCATTTTATTAATGGGTACACCTCACAAATTCTTAATTCATAAATTTAGAAATTAACTTATTTTATTTTATGAAATAAAGAGCTATTTGTTAATATTTATATTTTAAAAAATATCATTGCATAAAAAAAAACATCATTTCATTGTTTATAAGAATCATATTAAATTTTTAACATTTTCTCATAAAAAATAATCAATATTCTTTGTTATGAGTAATAAAAATTCAAAAAAAGTAAATTTTATTTCGTCGATGCTTTTGATAGATAAGATTTAATTATTATAATTGTCAATGATAGAAAAAAATTATTTTTAAAAAAAAACCAACTCATTTAATTATTTATTTGACGATTTAGTGTGCCGGTACACTCAAATTTTTGAATGTACCATAGAATTTATCTTTATTAATTCCAAATTTCTTACTTCTATTATTTTATTATTCTCTTTATTAGGCTCGACCATGCTTCTCAAGATAGTACCAAAACCATGACATTCACCATGAAACCTCTATTGCATTCCCATTGAAGAGATCATCCACTTCATTCTTTGCTTCCATTTTTTCCCCTTAATTTCCTTTTCATTTTTTATTCTCTTTACCCAATAAAACTTTCTTCCTTGATGTAGCCACCATCAGCTGCATGTACAAGACATAGCCATATCGAAGTCCTACAAGTTGCAAAATGTTTTAAAATTTTATTTCAATTACAGTTGCAAAATGTTTTAAATTTTATTTCAATTGCAACATCAAAAGTTCTATGCAGTTTAGTTCGATGTCTTATTTCATAGTGTGTGGTTAGCATTTTTGGCACTTCATGCTCCCAATCGTGTTTTGAAAGAAAAGGTCATGGATGCTGCTTTCTTAATTTCTATGGCACTTGATCACGTGTTCATGGCATAAATATAGGCAATTTCGGTGTCACAAAATTATTGATTCTGAGTTGTGGGTATGGTTCTTTGTGGTATTATTTTGTTATTCTTTTTTCGGATATAGTTAAGAGATTTGTTAGTAATGATGATACTAATGACTACTTACTAGTTAGTTATGACTAGTTGCTAGTTGATTGTATTAGTTGCATTAGAATGATTATACAAAGGAGGGATATTCTACACATTGTCCCATAAAAGAATGTTCAATAATTATTGTAAAATGGTTTCACAAATATCATTACTCTTACAAACAAGGCTATATCTTGCTTAGGCATTCATTTTTGGTTTAAAATTTTTGTTAGCTTTGAATTTCACAGGACATATATTATTTCTCATTACGGGCCAAATTGTAGCTAATTGGGGTGTCAGATTTTGAAAACTGCTCTTTAGAGACCTAGTAAATGCTAAACAATAATTAACTACTGTTAGACACATTTTTTAAACCAGTTAAACCAATTTATAAAGTTTCTTAATCGATTTAAAACTACCGATCAATAAGTGTATGTGAGCAATTGTTTGATGGCTAAGAGCAATTGTTAGATGGCTAAGAGCAGTTGTCTCAGATTTTTGTAGTTGGGCTTGGATCCATAAACAATTAGTTGCATTTCATTTCAAGCTTTAAATCAACAAAAAATACTTTTTAGGCCTCCATTTTTCTCCCAGCAACCCCAAAAAGACCAAAATACCTACAACGACAATTAACTTCCGTTTGCTACTCAACGATAGGTAATTGTCATTCTCTAATGTTCTAGCGAGACTTAACCGTTGTTGCGTTATGGTCTTATACAAGAACAACAACAACAACAACCCCCACTTCTCCAAAATACAATCAAACTTCCTCCAAAATCCCAAATATCAACCTCCATCTAATTTCTTTAAATACAAGCTACTCATCACTATAATAAAAAGTATGTCTTCAAATCCCTTAACATTAGTGATATGTAAGTATATAGGGTTTAAGTAAATTTTGCTTTTTTTTTTAGTAAATAATCAAATGCTTGCATGTTTGCACTTTCATTGTTCTTTAGACTAGGTTTAAGTTCAATGTGTTAATTTAAAACTCGAAATAACATAATTAACTGAGAATATTTATTTTTCACTCCAAGTGTTTGAGGAAATGTCATTACGAATCATTCATTGATTTCTTTCATTTTTTATGTTGCATAGGTATGGTTGACAATCCATATAGACTTAAGCTAGGAAGGCCTACCTAAACCGGTAGTATACGCAGATAGAGAGCGACACATAACCCTCCTTCTAAAAGGGGATGGGGGCGTAGGAATGATTCAGAAGGGACCTCACAGACGGATGCGTCCTAGGTGGTTGACCCTACACATGATCAGTATCATGTGACCGAGGAGTAGTACTTTGATCCTACCGAGGAGCACTACCACGAACGTAGTCGAGGTGAGTACTACCAGGCTGAGCAGCATAACGCACTTGCTCCGAACAGTGGCGGAGCTAGAAATTTTATAGAGCCTGGGCAAAAAAATTATCGCAAAACGTTACTTTTTTCCTGCGAAAAATTTCACATTTCCTGCGGATGATTTCACATTTTTTGCGGATATATCTTTCCTGCGGATCCTAAAATCCTAGTATTACCTCACCTGGGAACCTAAATCCATGGCAAAATTTGCAGGAAATGTGTTTCCTGCGGAATTTGCCCAAAACTCCGCAGGAAAAACTAAAAATTTCTAGTAATGGCTGAGCTTGCTACAAAGAAAGTTGGAGCTGAGCCTGGGCTAGTGCCCAAACTAGCTGGGGGGTGGCTCCGCCCCTGGCTCTGAATGCTTTTCTTGGGGGGACTTTTGATCTAACTATGCTGCTGTCATTCACTAATCATGTCACTTACAGGATCTGAAATGATGTTGATGTAAGTATAGTTACATTACTTTATCGTTGAAATGTTTATTTTGGTTAATATATTTTTAACCCTTTTTTTTGTGTATTTCAGAGTCATACTCGTGTATCTAAGGCCATCGAACATTGGAGGAATATTTATACACTTATACACCCACCAATGCATTTTGATTGGTTATGGACTCCAGTTATAGGTTTGGGTCTTTTACATATTCTGCATGCAAGGTTCTCTAATTTGAGTGCCGACATGTTTACCGCTTTGTCGGAGAGGTGGCATGAGGAGACTAACTTGTTAGGGGAGATAACCTTCACGTTGGATGATGTGGTGTGCCTTCTATACATCCTAATCGAAAAGAAAATGATGGATCACAAGGAAAAAATCTCTGAGGAGGGATATCATATCAGACCTCGGTGCAATCATAAATGATTGTTGTCATCATCTCTTAGACACAAATCTTGTAATTTCTATGTTGGGTTAATTATGAGACAAGCCAATAAAGTTGTTCATAAGAGCTTCACCTATGACTAGTTTCCAAACTTAATATTTCATTCCAACATTTATCAAAACTCTAATCATAGATGAAATACATTAATTAAAAAAAGTACGCTAATGACAGTCCTCTAGGAAAAGAAATATTACCTCCGTCCCTAATTATAAGACCCTTTTGAGAAAATTTTTTGTCCTTTTTTATAAGATCCTTTTGCTATTTCCAACTACATTAATTATTTCTTTACATACATGCCCTTATTTATTATACATCTTTTTATTCAATCAGTAATAAATAACATATGGAAAACATAAACTAACTCTCTCTCTATCTCTTAAGGATAAAATTGTAAAAACAATATTGATTACAAACAACTTTAATATAAATATTTACTTTCTTAATTCCCGTAATTTAACAAAAGGGTCTTATATATAGGGACGGAGGTAGTACAACAAAATACACTGATGGTCAATTTATTATCGTCACATGAAATTTGAATTCCATCATTTGAAAGCCAAACTCTAATCATTTAGTTTAGTTTATTCTCATGAAATTGTTAGTATTTGAACATTTTCTAACTCTCTCTTTCTCTTTAACATTTTTTATTGATTAAAATTTATGAGTCTATAATTTAGAAATAGATCTCATATAAAAGTTATGAGAGCCACGTAAAATTCTTCTAATAAAAAAGTGAGTGTTAGAGATAATGTTGAAAAAATAAGTATTTTTAAAATTTCTCTTATATATACTATATATAAAGGAAACTACCCCTTTCAACACACTGGTGGGTTGTAATTTTCTTTCCAAAATTACCCTTAATTTTAAATATTATAACAAACGTAACAAACACAATATGAATATATGTATATCTTTTTTTTTCTTTATCATTTAAAAAATATAACAAATTAGATGAGTATATTTACACTTACTTTTTCATTATCTCAATTATACCCTTAAACAACTTTTTCTATAATAAAGATTATTGTTCATGTCATTAAAAAAAGCAACAAACATTTATATTTTTATTTTTAATCAAAACTAAAATTTCATAAAAAAATACAGTTCATAATTTTTTAAACGTTACCGCAATAAAAAGAACAGAAATACGGGGACCTGTTTTTCGCTAGTTAATATTATGAAAATGGAATCAAAGGATTAGAATAGTATTCTCTCACCTTTGTTAGGCATAACTAGATTTTGAGATGTGTTAAGAAACGTGTACATGCAGACCGTGTTCGTTTAAATTTATCAGAACAAAAAAACGTGTTATAAAGAAAAGAAAATGTGAAACGTATTATTGTAAACTATAATTCGTAACATTAAAATGCTATTTTATATCACCACAAAAGAAAAAGTTATTTTATATCAAAGGGTGGACAAAAAATATTACAAGGTCTCTTAAAGACGCCACTCATTTTTCCGTATAAGTTTAACTCAGTTGATAGAGACATTGTATAATATAATATATGCAGAGATCGGGGTTCGAACCTCGGACATCCTACTTCTTCACATTTAAAATGTGAGCTCCAGTCACTATGCTATTAGACAAAAAAAAAAGACGCCACACATAAAAAAAATACAGTATTTTTCAAAAATAAAAAAATACAGTAAAAAAACACACACAAAATATATCGCGGTTAAAATTCATAATTCATCCGAATAATCGTCATTTTTTTCATAACTTAAAAAAAAAATGGTAGAGTGACAAAATGACACTTAAATTCATACATTTATAACGAAACAATTCAAGTATTTCTAATAGTCATTTTTATCCTTGAATGTGTAACGAGTAGTCACAATATCCTTTAATGTATCGAAATTTTAAAATAGTCTTTAATAATTCTTTCTAATAGTCAAAATAGTCTCGGAAGCTAAAATAATCACTCAAAGTTCACAATACCTCTTTTTATATAGGGAGTAGGAACCAATATGACAATAATTAAGTACGTATAAAGACTAATATAGGGACCGATATGAAAATAATTGGATACAATTTTATAACTTCTATTATTTTTATGAATAGAAGTGAAAATTACGTGCTTTGACACTAGTTTTGTGTATAATAAGATAGATAAACATTTGTGTAACTTATATTTATGAGAAGAATTATTAGCTAGTGCGATAAATAAGATCAATAGAGAATGAAAGATGAATTACTCTCAAGATTGTTTAGGTTTTTAGGGTTAGATTAACCGATGAAATAAAACTTTCATCAGGCATAAATGACCTAAAACAAATTAAAAACAAAAATTAAAGACAAATATTAGTAATTAATTGTTAAATTAATATTTACTTTTTCGTCCGAGTTTGAATACAAGACTTACCAACCCCCGGCCTAACACATAATCATGTCCATTTAGAAACAAAAATCAACACATATTAATTAATAGTAATTACTAGTTAATAATAGTTGATCTAATTTGTATTAATCCATGATTCGTAACTTTTTATTGTCGATCCATGATTAATTATATAATTTAATAATTAATCAAACAAGATGATCATGAAATTTTTGCAATCCTAATCAACAAACAGCAAAGAAGGAAATGTAGAAGTTAGTATGCATATTGCCAGGTTTTGCTAATTGAATCCCCATATTCAATAATCTATTTCGTCACACTTAAGAAATTAGTAATATTTTAAAGCAGCCTAATGATAAGCTATTCTAATGATGATAAGCTAATGATCCTTCATCCCAAACATGTACACATTTATAATATCGATTTCTTATGATGAATGCTATTCTAATTCAATTTTTCTGACTTAATAGATGAATAGATGCCACCAGGATTTGGATAATTGTAGATATGTATCATCTTTTGATGATTCACACGTTATGTGTGCAGCCCATCTATGGCTGAACTTCATCATTCTGATCTGGCAGATTGAACTGACATACTTTAAATACTTCAAATTTCTAAAAGAAAATTATTATTTCACCAAAAATATACATATTTATTATGAAGAGAAGTGGGGAAAAAAGTACTTAGGTGACCATTGTTGTATTTATCATGAAAAAAATTAAACACATTGTTGCACACCATTCTTTTTATTAATATATATTTTACATGTGTTCATCAGGAATTTTTTTCTTTTATTTTTTTATTATAGAGTGTGTTGGACATTTATCCATAGTCAAGAGACCTTGTTTCGGCTAATTAGAGCATGTTTGAAACATTTCTCAAAAACTCTTTTTTAGTTTTTAAAAACTTAAAAATTAAAAACTTTTTTGATAAACTATTTTTAAAATTACAATTTTAAAAAATGTTTTGAATTTTTTAGTTTTAGAGACTAAAACTAAAACATGCAAAAAGATAACTACTGTGAAAATAAGACTTATATATTTCAAAAACTAAAAATAAAAACTATTTCAAACAGGCTCTTATTATTTCAATTGTATTTCATCCATTGCTATTAAACCGACTTTTTTAAAAATGCTGATTACATGATCACCAACTATGAGTCACAAATCGAGTCAGATCATAATATATATTTTGCTTTCAATATAATTCCATCTAATGCCTCTACATGTCATCCTTTTTTCTTTGGTAGAACATGTGATCCTTGCCTAACATCTGGTAAAGCTAGCTATAATCATCATATTTTTAAGAATGTCAACTATATTTTTAAGACTAGCATGTGTTAGATTTCAAATTTAAAATAATTTCTATTCATTTTTCAAAATTTGTGAGCAACTCCAAAGTCGCACAGCAGGCCATTGTTTATATTTTTTATAAGGGTTTTTTAATTTGTGAATTGGTCAACGACTATGTTGATGACTAATTTATGCCGTGAACCTGCTTAGTCACCTTTGTCTTCCTCCTCAGTTAAGATTTTTGACCACAAGATTAAAACTTGAGTCGTTGGTGGCCAGCGTCCATATGCCCTAGATAAATTTGTAGAAGCTAGAGATTTTTATAGTTGAATTTCCATATCGTACCAAGCTTGATTTACTTTCTGTTTAGCACATTGTGACCTAATTTTTTTTTTATATATTTATTGATAAGACTGTTTTTAAAGATTTACAACACTTACGTATCTTTTGCACCCATCACTTACGCTAAATCCCGATGATTGTGATTTAGGTTTGAATATAATAAATTGTTTATAATTCTTATGGTAAATTTTGTTAAGGTTTGTGCTTCTTAAATTACCAACAAGACCTTATCAAAATATGAAAAATACTAGAGCTAGATTTTAATCAAGCAATTTGAGTTGGTCGGTTGAGTTGTTAGGTTAATCACGTCAACCCATACTAGTGATCACTATTGATAACATAGACTCAAATTTCAACGCACAAAACACCGATTGCCAACTCTTTCCTTGAACGGCATAGCATCTTTTTATTGTCTAAACTCACTATCGTGTTTCTTACTACTTATGATGATTATGACATGCCACTTCGATTCAAATTAAAAATGATGATTATGACGTGTCATTACAAGTTACTTAAATTTTAGAAAAGGAATTGTTCACCGTTTTCAGCCACAATCTTGTTGTGACGTACAAACAATCACTTCCTAGCTATCTCCTTTCAATCTAAATTTTCATGACAAATATCACCTTAATTCTTTCATTGCAAACCACAACCAACAATTCATGTTTGAGAATATCATAAAACAAACCTTGAATGACGGCAAAAAATTTAGTCCACCCAACACAACCTTAATTACAGCGAATAATAATAGTAACTATTCTATCATGATTCATCATAATAGAGTGCAACAATAATAGATCACGATAGTAGAATAGAATATATGCATCCTATATGAAACGTATGGTCACACCATAGACACATACATATATGCCGTTATTACGATAATATGGCATGGGAAGTTCTGCGATATCTATCCCTTCGTTACACCCTCATGTCATCTTGACCACTAAATAATGACTATTTTACACTATACGTATAGGAGATGAATAATTTGATTCTTAAAATCTAGACATAAATAGAATTTGTCTTTATTTTTGTTGAGTGTGATTAGGACCAATCTTAATTATGAAACTTTATTATGTGTATCTAAATTAATTTGTAGTGTGAAACTAAAGTGGGATGTTTGTTGGATATTTAGGTCTTAATTCATAAAACATGTTCAATACAAAATAAAAGTATAGCGGAAGCAAATTAATCATTGAACAAGAATATGATCAGATCGACAACATGTTTGATTTATCAAGGA
>Ga0099826_10003569_pt1 | contig 10618 bp, 4 predicted proteins | sample Mtrugardesep15_FD_76830 | JGI IMG/M metagenome (GOLD analysis project Ga0099826, IMG submission 76830) | Root nodule microbial communities of legume samples collected from California, USA - M. trunc garden sep15 | ecosystem: Host-associated > Plants > Roots > Nodule | place: USA: California...
AGCAAAGAGAGCATGAGTGATGAATTGAGAGAGGGCAAAATAAACATTTTAGTGCTAATCATGATAGGATAATTCTAACCCACCAAAAACTAAGGATAAAAATAACAAAGGGTGAGTAGGATAAGATAAAAAATGGGTTTAAGTTATCATAGTTTTATCATATCCTGCTTCCTATCCTATGCGCGAAACGGGCTCTTAATTTCTTTTACATTATATCGTTCCAATACTAATTAAATGACTTAATTCTGTTAAATCATTGGATAAATCTAAAACTTCGATTATTTTCATAAAAAAATAAAAAAAATAAAAAGTGATAAGATAAACACGTTAATATTCGTCTTGATGCTAGTAATAAAAATTGGAATTTATATATGTATACAATTAATTACACTTATATGTTTAAAAGAATACGCTACGACTCTTTTGTGTGTTATGACTTATGAATATCATATATGAATGAATTACTCTCAACTTTTTGAACAATTTTCTCCTAAAAAAATAATTTTAAAAAGGACAAAACTTGGTGCTTTTTGTGTGATTCGACACAACAGAAGTAGCAACAACAGTGTCATTCGGTCGTGATATCAACAGGTTGTCCATACAAACTGCAAAAGTGTTAAAAAGCATTTGCATAAACAGATCAGCTTTGAAAGAATTTATAGGATCATAATTTGCTGGCTGCATTTGCAATCTTATTAGAATGTGGTCAAAAATATTCTTTGATATCTCAAAGGGACCACTAATTTTGGTCTAGTTTAGCAGCCAGCAAACTTGCCTTAGTCTGCCAGCATTTTGTAATGCCAATTGGACCTATGATAGTGATGATCTATGAAGCATGGATACGGCCACTGGACACGACAAGGACACTGACATCGTTAATAGTTTTGAGAAAAACACATAATTCAGTGTAATTAATTATCCGTGTTAGTGTCGTGTTGGTGTCGAACATGACACATTTCCAACACCGGAACACGTCTAACCTGAGGAGTGTTTGTGCTTCATAGGTGATGATAAAAGGTCCACACTCCACATCCAGAGCCTGGAGTCATGCAATTTCTACTCGTATTACTTACTGTCACAATCAAAGCACAGACACAGTTGCTTGTGCTTGAGTCACACACAACCTAGTTCTCCACTCTACATAAAACAAGGAACTTGACATTTTCTAAATTGCTAGTTTCTTTAGATCAAAACATATGGAGAAAAATCAAAGAACACTGACTGCTTGTTGATCAAAATCATACAAAACTTGAGAGCAGTATCCAAACCTTGACAGCTGAACCAGGACAAGAGATTAATAACAAAAGCAGAATAAAAATATTACAGTTCAGTTCACTGCCACTTTATCATGCACCAGTTTCTAAATTGTTAGTTTCTTTTGAAGTTCCACATGCTTACAATTGTGGCCATTCAATAGACAAAATACCAGATTACAATTGAAATCGAAAGAAGAACAATATACAATAGAAAAGAGAGCATGGAAATAAAAATGGTAAAGACTAAAGAACGAATAATATGCTACATGTTTCTTTTTCATACACTTCATAAGTCATGATAAAATCAAAACTTCTAACAGTATATGTATATCCATAACCCTCTTGTTCATAACAGATTTTCTTATAAATTGTCACCTCGCAATAGAAAGACTCACCTTTAACACTCATATCTTCAATTTTTTGGGTATTTAAATCAAAACAGACTAATCCATTGTCATTTATCCAAATTCCATATTATGAGTGACTGTATGATTGTCAAGAACAATATGTTCATGTAAACATTGTTGCAGGTGAATACAATTATACCACTTTTTTTTCTTCCAGAAATGAGGATCCACATAAAAAGCATTTTATATTATTAGTTAACATGTATAACAACAGTTCAACAAAAATGCCAACATCATGGCCATAATATTGGCAAAAGTTTCCAAATTGTACGCTATTTCTATTGGTAAATCGAGGGCATTTAGTAAAGACAAAAGACCGTGCATACAATTGGAATCAAAAGAACAATATGCAATAGGAAAGAGAGTAGAGCATTGAAATAATAATGGTAAAGAAAGGTTCATATCACAAAGGTTTCTTTCTCATACGCTTGATTGTAAATATATTAAGGGAAAACAGAAAGCCAATTTGTATTGAAATGACTTCAGAATATTCAACTTGGTAACAAAATCTTGGTAATAAAATTTTAAATCCTAACAACAAGAATATTTATAAAGCTCTTGGGTGAAAGCTATAAACTTAGGATACAAAAACACCTAATTCCTAATTCGGTGAAACGAAAGAAGGTTTTTCTTACAAATTGCAAAGTGACAACAAAAAGACTCTCCTTTAACACCCAGATCTTCAATTGTTTGGGTATTTAAATCAAAACAAGCTACTTCATCGTCATTTTTTATAAAGAATATATCACCCTTTTTTCCTGCACCAATAGGACGCTCCACGCTAGGCAAGGGTCCGACAATGAAGAGTTTAGTCCATGATTCTCTAACACCAAGTTCGCCCAAAACATATATGTGAAAAGAAGATGTCTTTACATGCTTTGAGATCATAGCAACGAACCCATTTAACACCACCAAATCAAAGTATCTCTTCACCCACTTGTTAGGATCACTTTCTCTCTTCACCCACTCATCAGGATAGCTTTCTTGCATATCCAAGGGTAAATGTGTAGTAACGAAGTTTTCATCGCTCAAGTTAAAAGAAACCATGTATGCATCAGCTACACCCGTGTACGCCCACCAATGGCACACTCCATTCAAGTACACCTTACGGCCTATTACTATAGGCATATCTAAATCAAGTCTCTTCCAAGAGTTACTTCTTACACTATAAATCTCCCAAAAAGGGTGTGGTGTCGTTGGCAGATAAGTCCAATCAACATTGTCATTAGGTTTATATTGCATAACATCAACATGTCGAATGATCTTGTAGTCGTCATTAACAGGGTCATAACCATATCCATGAAGATGAAACCAAACCGTATTAAAAGGTAAAAACTGAGCCGGGCTACAAGGAACAAATTCCAATTCCGTAGTAATTGGATTCCATAATGCAACAAATTCATCATCAAGATCAGAGAAACAAAGAACGTCGTTAACACCAGAATCCAACATATTAGTATAAATCTCATCCTGTTGAAATGAAAGTGGCCATTTCAAATAGACCCTATTCTCAAATTTCTCACCAGAGAGGAAATATAAATTGGAACCCTCTTGTGGATGTGGCAATATCTCTTTTATATTTAGGAAGAGATATGTGTCATTGTATAACGAACGATGCATGGATATGAAATTGGTGCGAAACATATGCATGAAATAAGGGTTTTGAAATAAAAGAGACCATGGTTTGCATGCACATGTAAATCGTTTGAGAGATTTGAGAGGTAATTTGGAAAGAATAGAGAAGGAAATGTCATCAGGAATATAGTCATTGTTACTAACCTTGTCACTTTTTGTAGCCATGGATGGATTTCTTTGTCAAAGGTGAAGCCAATTCTCTGTATTGTGACAAACGAAACGGTTGGGAGCTTAAAAGGTTTTAACATCCTTTATGGTACTAGTATTTAATACTCCACTACCAAAAAATTTAAGTGTCATAAATGTCAATTAATTTTTCTTTTTTGATTATAAATTTGTATTGGTTGGCAAGAATCAAGATGTGTTGAACCAACGTTCAGATCATGTTAGAGGCGACAAACCTACAATGACAACATATGCAACAAGTTGAAGTGGAGGGCAGGGTGACAAGGGGAAGATGATGTCCGACCGTCTTAGGTGCACGAGTCCCAGCCCCAGCCCCAAGTTGAGTAGGAGGCTCAGAAGCATGACAGGGCTGAGGAGGCTCTTGTTATTTTTGTACTAATATTTGTATTGGTACTATGTTTTATTATTATTAACTGATATTATATTATTTTTGTTTGATTGTTGCAGCTACAAATCAATTTAAAGATTGTGAACAACAAGAAGTTGCTGAAGAATTTGCATAAGAATAATGAGATTAAGAAGTGCATGTAAAACTAAGAAGATTGGAAATAATTTGAAGGTGGAGAATTTTCCTTGTAAAGTATGAAATAAAAACGCTTAACCGAAAATAGCGGGCGTTGTTAAGATTTAAGAAGCAATTTGCAATCAAGTCTCTGTCTCACTCATTAAGACGGGGAGTATCATGAACTTCTATTTTCAGTAGACTTCGTTAGCATTCGTTGGAGTTTCAAGTTATTCAAGTTGGTGCACTGTGAACAACCGATCAAATGGTCCGCCATAGAATTTGGCTCGGATGAATTAGAATTTTATGAAATCGTGTATCGGAGAAAAGGTGTTCAAGACAAGATGTAACATTGTGCATATATATAGCTCAACAAGGCAGAGAGAAGTTGTGTATGCATGAAGAAACCATTTACAAAAACCATAAGAAAGCTTGTATTCTATTTAGCATGTTAGCATCATCACAATATGCTTCATACATTTAAAAATTTTCACTGCATCAAACATTACCAAAGTTTAAAAATCCTAAAAGAACATCAAACCAGCCATAACTATACAACTATTTAAAGATATTGAAAAATTAACAAATAAACGCATACACACAATTTCTGCCATCTTAATCTATAATAATCTGTCAATATTATATTCCACCACCACTAATAATAGAGGGGAAAAGAATACTATCTAAGAATCACCAATTAGATGATGCAACAAACATTCTTGATCAACATAATGTTAAACCGGTATGACATCATTCTTGGACGTGTCCTCGCATCTTAAGACTATACCTTCCAGGCTAGCAGGAAAAATACATTTGAGCCAATGGCAACCTGTTGTGATTGGCTCTGGTGGAGGAACAATCATAAGCACATTCTCATTCCTGTGAACAACCCCCATTACACTCACTGTGCTTCCTTCTTTAACATACCTGAATTTAAAAAGAAGTTACACAAGTTATATCATCTCTTGGTCAAGATAAGGTTAGTTAATATATTCAAAAAATAAATAAAAAGCTACCCTTCTTCCAGCCGCGTGATGCGGTCGTCACTTGACAAATTTCTCTCTCCCAACCACCGAAGGAACTCTGGAGATAACTCTTCTTTGGTTGGATTTACATTGATGAGAACCGAGTCATCAACATAAGGGGTCACTCTTGCTCCATGACCAGTCTTGACCAATGCCCTTAAACCAGACTGGAAATCTGAGATGTAAAAATCAACCACACGCCTCTGTCACATGACATATATTCCAGTCAATCAAGGGAAACAGAAGTATTATTCTCAAAACAATAAGACATTAAAGTATTTAAATTTCATTAAAAGACATCATAGACAAGTATCTTAAAAATAGAATAAAAAATTAAGTAACTCACTTCCAGCAATCTAAGGCCCCAAGAAAGTCGTCGATGTGTAGGATTTGCAGCTTTTGAGTCCCATCCTCGATACTCATATAAACTTGTTGATGTATATACGCATCTGGGGACTTTCTGGAAAGATGACTCGAGAGGCACATTACCGCAAGTAACAACCTACAGTATCACAGCCAAACATTACTGTCATTTATTGTAATTAATTGCTACGATGTGTACATATTGAACCAATCAAGTGCAAGCTTCTCATCAACATAATTAGACGTTCTAAGAGGCAAATATTACTTGGAAAAACCCTGATCAAAATAAGACATGAGTGAAGTATAATGGTGATACTGCACATTAATTTGCTTTATGACAAAATTGAATGAAAGAAAAAAATACATTAATTTAATGGTATAACATTAACAACATTCAGTGTTGTTGATGGCGGAGAGCCAAAATCCCGCCATACTGGCCGCTTTGTGGTGCCAACATATCGGACTATGGTGGAAAATCCCACCATATCGGCCGAAATTGGGCATCCCAGAGAGCCCAAATGTCGCCACTGATATCCGCCATGGCCGATATTTGATAACATTAAATATAAAATGAGTACATATTTATAGATTGTTGTGAAAACAGTTATAATGAAAATTTAACGAACTATTGTATTAACCAAACACAGTATTAAAGAATAAAAAAAACTTGTTAAATGAGTCTGATTGGGCAAGGAGACAAATGAAAAATAGAGAAAAAGAGGGAGAAAAATGATTTAGTTAGTAGTGAAATCATACCCAACTGTTCCCTATAAGTATCCAACTGTTCACGACAAGTCAAGAACCTGATTTTATTTTTTAAGATTTTGATGCATATATCATTACATATCGCAAGTGGGCCAAATATGAAAGGGTACCAAGTACGTGTCTGATACCTGTCAGAGTTTATAAAAGTAGCAGCTCCAGAGGTTTAGTGTGCAAACAAGGAACACAAACCTAAATGCTCTCATTTATCATTCAATGAAAAAAAAAAAAATTTCAAACAGCCAAGACCACATTAATGGCTTTCCATTCATGATGATATTTTTGTCTTATTTTATATTTTTGTTTCGTGTGAGATTACGTCATGGCTGAAAGCAACTATAACAGCCACTGCCAGGGCCTTTTTCACTATACGGGATCGGCTACATGTATCAACCATCGTCATAATTTCCTATCACAAGTCATGTCTAATGATAGACTATTAGACCATTTAAATCTAAAAACTTATTTTGGCCTATTGTAATGTATAGTTTATCTCAATCACCTTTTACCTCTATCAATCAAACTATATAGCTTATCTCATTCACCTTTTACCTCTATCAAACTATCCTTCCTCTAGTCTACCCTTGTCATTGATGCCTTAAGCGTCTTCTCCAAACTGGTAAAGGCTATTTATTAGTTTTTTTTAAGAAGCCAAAAAGGCTATTTATTAGTAGTATCATGTTCTCTAGCATGACAATCATATAATTTCTTTGAAGTTTAATTTAGTCAAGAGAAGCAAAACTTACCCCAGAGACTTTCACAAACTGTCCATTCTTTGCAGTTCTAAGCTCGGAGTCTGGATAATTGGCAATGAAGCCCATGATAGCTCTTCTTCCCCAATAAGTATTCCAAGTGAAAGACGCAGCAACTAAGCCAAAGAGAATCACAACCACAATAAGGAGAGTAGGATTGTGCACGGCTCCAAGAATAAAACCGCCAGCAATGAAACCCATGACAAAAAGCAGAATTAATAACCATAACATGGCCTTTGGAAAATTCCTTCTAAAGGAATATTCATCACCTTGATTGAGAACCGTGACAGCTTGATTGTGAACAGCAACAGCAGAACCTTGCAACTTCATCGAACCTGTCGCTTCCAAAGGCCCGGAGACTTTCCTAGGAGCACCAGAAGAGTTTAGTGGGCCGGATGATATGGGCCCCGATGTAATGAGACCTGTTGTCGGAAGAACAGGAGCTTGAGGTCCAGAATGTTGACGTCCAGTAGGAGTTACTCCACCAGACTGAGGACCAGAAGACTTTTTAATCGGTTCACCATGCTTACTCAACGGCCCAGAATTAGATTTCTTTTGTGAATTGGAACCAGCCGCGCCACCTATAGACATGGAACCTGAAGTAGTATAGATAGCCCGAGAAGCAGCATTAGGATGAATTGGGCCGGAATGTGAACCGGCTCCTCCAAAAGATGTTGTTCGTGATGGTGCACCTGTTATTGGTCCAGATTTTCTAGATTTTGAGCCATCAGTAGGAATATCAAACATTTTTCCCAATTCTCCTGACTTTTTTATGTCTCCGCCGGTATATGGCATGGCCGTTGCGGTCATCGTTGGAACCCTTTCTTTCGGCTGCTCTGGCCGCCCTGATACATATAGGCCATTGCTAAGCTGATGAGATGGAATTCTAGAACCCATCTACCTTCTATGGAAGTCTCTTCTGAGAACTATCCGGATTGTATTGCCAGAACTTGCTACCGGACAAGTCAAACTGTCAAAGCAATACTGGAAGTTTCAATATTAAAACCCACAAAAGGAACATAATTAGTAATTGTTTGCAATAAATTTCCATGTGGTGTAGTAGAAAACCAGTAACAGAAAAAGTACACGACTAGTGAATAAAACAAAACTCGAATAATGATGAGAGCAACGTTAAGATTTAGAACAAACTTTGGCGCCTTATATTCTCAATTGACATAAACGTGGATTGTCAATCAAATCCCTGAGAACATAGTGAGTCGTGTTGAAAATTAATTCGTTCAAGGTGAACATGTAATATTCCAAATGTAATGTAGCAACAAAACTAGAAAAGCATGAAAACAACCGTTTTCCATCATGAAGCAAGAAAATCTTGTATGTATTGTCACTTGAATAACTAGAAATAATCATGCAGAATTAAAGTCTATGATAGTCAACTACCTAGTCAACACACAAATGAAGATAAATAGCATACCAACTACACTAATACATTACCAGAAGACAAAGAATCAATAGAACAAAGTAACACCAAAAGAACATACATGTCCAACAGTTCTTAAATAATTACATACCTATAAAAAGGGTATACCTACATCTATAAATGTTTATCCACACACATTCTATTATAGCTCATAACCACTGACTGTCCTCACAATTTTCATGCATTCTCTACTTAACAGAACACTAATAATTGAATGCATTAATGAAAGAAAGCTACTACTAAAATCTATATGCAGAGAAAATTTTGTGGTGTGAACAATTTTTGGTGCAGAAAGGTAAATCTCATTACAAGTTTCAAATTGTTGAGCTTTTCTTCTGAAAAAACAAAAACAAAAATATACACTAGCAGAAAAGACTAATACCATGTCAACATCCAAAAGATTTTTTTCAAACCTGGATTCAATTTTTTTGATATTAAAAAATTGAAGGCACACATAATTACAAGTTGGCATTTAAATTATTTTTAGTAGACTAAATAATTCCCTAAGATTGACAAATCAAATATATTATTAAAAAAAGGGAAACTTTCATGACTGTTCAACTTCAACCCATCAATCAAGCATGAAAACAAGCATCCAATAAAAACAAAATCACGTTAAACAAAAAATGAAAACTTTCAAAGTACCCTTATGATTTTTAGAGCAAAAAAGCATGAATATCATACAAAATTGAACTAAAAAAGTCAAATTTATAAACAAGAAGATCTAGAGAATGAAACTGTGATCTCAAAAGCAATGAGTATAATAATCAAATTTCAACGATGTTATGTTCATTTTCACTACAAACAAATCAAAAAAAATCAAAAATAAGCAGAAGAAAAAACCAGAAACACAGAAGAAAAAAGAGTCAAAGAGGGTTGAAAATTGCAATTTATAGAAAAAAGATATGAAATTTGAGAAATTTGAAGGATCTAAGAAAGAAGAGTGAAAAGGGTATGCATACCTATCTGAAATCTGGAAGAAACATCATGATGATGGGTACAGAAAGCAAGTATAGAAGAAAAAAGAACAGTGTGAGTGTGATGTTGTTGTTTTATAGAGTAAACAAAGAAAGAAAGAATTTGTGACTTTGGAGAATCTAAGGTTGTGTTGTGTTGTGTTGTGTTGTGATTTGTGTGAGAGATGAGACACAACAAAATTGTTTTCATGTATGTTTGGTTTGGTTATGTGAAGAAAATAATAAAATTTAGGAAATGCATTATGTATGATCTATGTTTATTAATTTTTGAAGAAGTCTATGTTTATTAATTTAAATTTTTATTTCATATAAGGTATAAGGTATGAATATAAATATATACATTAATATAGAGTTTAATTCTCATAGACAGCTGGGTTAATGATTTTTTTTTTCCTTTGAAAAAGAAAGTAAATATTTTTTTTGCATATATAATTAAAACTATAATGGCAATTACCTTAAAAAATCAAAATGAGAGAATTTGTGATGGGTAAAAGATCATTAATATTAATGGGAGATATCAATTAAATGTATATAATATATATACGAAAAATACTAATATGTATCTTAAATGTCTATGTCAAAGAACTATAAAGAGTAATTATATTTCAGAAATCGTGTAATCAATTTTAAAAATATAAAAACTTTTTTTCAATGTAAAATTATTCTTTTAAATACCTTAATATGTGTCTTTACAAGTCAGCAAAAACCGTAATTTAATGAGTAAAATTAGACTCGAATTATTTAAGGTATTCAACTTTTGTCATTGGATGAAAAAGGTAAGTGGAAAAAGATATCCTATTAAAAATGGTTAATAGGGATGGCAATGGGTACCCAATGGGTAGGGTACTACCGTGCCCATCCTCATACCCGCATTTGGAAAAAATACCCGTACCCATGTCCATACCCTCGTGGGCGACAGCTTTAGTGTCATTCCCCATACCCTATGGGTACCTAATTGTCCATACCCGTACCCATTACCCGCACTTTAACTATGAAAAGACAATAAAAACATCACTATTGAAATAAAACTATGGTACAATTTTTTTAAAATTAACTTATAAAATAATATGAATCGTAATATTTACTCAAATAAAAAAAATCTAAAATATCCTTAAAAAATTGTACGGAGCTGATATTGTATTAAACAGTTTTTTTTAGTTTAGGTTTAAGTTTTGTCTTAAATATCCAAATTAATTAATTAATTATGCACTAAAAATAAATAAATTATTTATGCTATTATATAAATATGTATATGCGGGGTTGCGGGTCTGGGCACTATAGTACCCTTACCCGTGCCCATACCCATTAATATGTG
>Ga0099826_10003571_pt1 | contig 10617 bp, 3 predicted proteins | sample Mtrugardesep15_FD_76830 | JGI IMG/M metagenome (GOLD analysis project Ga0099826, IMG submission 76830) | Root nodule microbial communities of legume samples collected from California, USA - M. trunc garden sep15 | ecosystem: Host-associated > Plants > Roots > Nodule | place: USA: California...
CTTGCAAAACTTGAGGAAACTATTCTCATTACACCTTGTGTTAAATGTCAATAGGCTTCCTAGAAGCAAGACTTGGCTAGCATGGTTTCACCATTAGCTATTATTCTGGTCAAGCTATTTTATGTGATTTTGTGGTGTGTCATAGCAATTGATAATCCTTTCATTTTTTATTTTCTGTTTGGCAGGTCCTTGCCTTTAGGGATATAGCTCCCGAAGCTCCTCCCCATATTGTAATAATTCCAAAATCTAGAGATGGGTTGACTGGTCTATCTAAGGTATTTTTCAATGAATTTTATGCTAAAAAACTAAATGCATTTTTTTATTCATTTTAAAAAACATACTATCTAGGAAAAATTACTTTATGATATGTTTCCTTCCTTATCACTTTATGAGCATATTGATAACATAAAGGTTTAATTTTGTGATTAAAAAATGTTGTGCAACTTATAAACTGTGCTAATTTTTATTTACTACTTTTGATGTTTGAAGCTGTAATTTCAGCATGAAGAATCACGTAATTTATTTCCTGAAAGAGTACCTTTTTATGCTAGAAAACATTGATATTGTCTATTATCTTCTAGATATAAATTGGGCTACGTATTTTTGGATTCAAACCTAGCTGTGTGTCTGTGCCAAATTTAGGCAGTGTTGCGGTTAATTTAAATTGCTTTATAAGTCTACTGCATGTGGTTATTCTTTCAAATTATTTAGGCCGAATTTTAAATTTTGATTGTGCCTTTGGATACCACATATTTATCAGGACAATGTCTAGTGCTTAAATACTATGAATTATTTAGGTATGAATATGAAGTAGACTTTTGGTAGTTGTGTAAGTTTTTCATCCATAGCAATTCATTTTATAATTATCCGATTTGGGTTGTAATTTAATTTGACAATTTATCTGTTCTTATATAAATTCCCCATTGATACATAGGCATGATATAGTTCTTCATTTAGTGGTGAATATAGTTGATGTTCTCTAGGTTGCATTGCACAACATCCAAGGTGTCTGTCTTAACTTTGTGAAAGACATATAGGAAGGCCATACTCCGAAATCATTTCTAGGGTTGGGGCATTACCACCATACTACACGGTGGTTCTCTACATCCTTAATTGCGCGCTTCTCTCTCGTTTGTTTTATAGCTGCTTATTGTAGAAACAGAATATAGATATCTATACGAAGTATGATTTATCTTTGTTATCCCCATATTTTGTTAGCAAAATGTATTCCGCCCTGAAAACACCTTAAGAAAATCAGTAATCAATATTATAAGGTATTTCGCCCTGTTAGGTATTCTGTCCGGATTACTTTTCTCATGTAAGGTTATATTACCTATTCCTTATTATAATTTTACTATTGTAACTATTTTTCTAAGCAGTGTTGCAAGAACTTAATTGACTTCTGTGCCTGATCCTTCTTGTGAATCAAAATTTTGGGTGATGATTATTAATTTATTATAACAAGCAAATATAAGTCCTTTTAACAAACTGAGCTCAATCAGAGCTGCAGAGCCTTTATGATGAAGTAGTCAAGTTTTTAGCAGAGTAGTCCTTGACAGAATAGAAGGCATTTATTAAATTTAACCATCAATCGCCGAAATATATCTTGTCAGCTATCACACTAACATTCATTGTTTGTTCCCTATATATTCAAATCTATTTATCAATTTTGCAGTTTTGCCATTTCCACCCCATTTGAAATATTGGTTAATGTTTGTTGATGGGTTTACAATCACATTTTCTTAATTTATTTTTGCCACATTGCATCTACATTGTCATGCTTATGGCCGAACTCCTTCAATTAAGCTGTTTTTGAAGAGAGCAAAAGGAAAACAAACTATGTATGCAAATGTCTTGTGATGACATTAATTAGTCACACTTATTTTCAAGCAACATCAATTTTTATTTTTCATTGGTAAGTCCAACTGAATAAATACATAACTTCCCAAACCTTGGATCATCAACTACAAAAATTCTACATTTTGTCCTTATGCACGTACTTACACACAAATCTGATTTATTATCGTATTGTTTTCAGGCTCAAGACCCACAGTTTTCAAGCCCAGTCGAGTTGAATAATATTACACTCGGTGAAGAACAACAATCAACTCAAAAAAGGAAAAGAACAAAGTTTACCCCTGGAGAAGATAAAGTTCTCATCCAAGCATGGCTCATCGTTCCCAAGAATGCAGCTGCGGAGGCAAATCAAAGAGTAGATTCCTTTTGGCTAAGAATTAAGAATAATTACAATGAGCATCGCGGCCATTTCAAACCGAGGGGAGTGTCACAAATAAAATCGCGATGGCATAAGTTGAATAGCATAGTTCATAAATTTGTAGGGTGCTACAAAGTAGCCTTTGAGAAAAAGAAAAGTGATAGCTCCAAGTTTGACATTATGGGAGAAGCATATACACTTTATTATCAAGATGAAGGCGAACAGTTCAAATTAGAGCATGCATGGCGATTGTTGAAAGATGAACCTAAATGGTCAAATACATCATTTGAAGGAGGTAGTAAGAGTAAGAGAACCAAGATTTCTGCTTCAGGAGCATACTCAACCACTTCTAATCTGGACACGCCATCAAGTTGTGAATACAACGCAGCATCACCTACTGTGGTTTGTCTAACGGGGACAGAAGTAGAGGAAAGAAAGGGAAAATCAAAATCGGAAGAAACATCTTCAGTGGTTTGTCTTTGTCAAACAGGGACAGAAGTGGAGAAAGGAAAGGAAAAATCAAAATTGGAGGAAACATCTTCTGCTAATGTTGAGCTAATTGAAGTGAACGAGATTCCAAAGACAAAAGTTCTCGTCATGGCAGAAATGGCACGTGTCCAAGATGAACAAAATAAGTTGAAGGAGAAAGAATTGAATCTGAAGGAGAGAGAGTTTGAGTTGGAGTTCCTCTTTAAGGATATATCCGGGATGACAGCCAGACAACAACGAGATCATGAGATGTTGTGTAATGTGATTAGAGAAAAATATGGCATTATGTAAAGTAACGATCTTAGTCAAGGACAAGGTAGCCACTGTTCAAAGTAGTCGTATTTTTCAAACTAGTTTTATGTTATCTTTCAATATTTCTGTAGCTATTATTGTGGCATTACAGACTTCCTTAAACTATGTTAGGGTATTTTTGTGCAATGTTGGTGTGTTGGGTCTTCTGATTTGAAGTCTTCATGGTACAGTCGAAACTGCAGAGTACAATATCACGGAAGTTGCAGGCTAGTTTTAATTAGGTGTAGCAAATGGATGATGGTATGAACAAAATTTGAGTTGGATTATGCTAATTTATCGTTAGGATTACAGGATAATACTTGCGGGTTTATTGATCAAACTCTGAGAATAACTTTCCAATAGAGTTTAGCCCTATGAAACACGGGCACAGACACAGACACGCCGACATAGATAATAATTTGAGAAAATGACATAATACAGTGTAATTATAGGTGTCGTGTCGGACACTGACGCATGTCTGACATCGAGACACGCCTAATTCGAGGAGTGTCCGTGCTTCATAGGTTTAGCTTCTTTGTTTAGTTGATCTGTTGTAATTAGAATTGAACCAGAACTTCATCTAACTTTGTTACTATTTTGTCCATAATTTGAGTTTAGCCCCGGTTAAGCACCTCAAATAAGTCTCGAGGCACCTAGTGACAATGGTCATCTGCCCGTACTAAATTGAAGAGTTTAGGGTTTATTGTCCAAAATTTGAGTATTTGCCATGTTAAACAAATCAGTCCAAAAATGGCTCTGAAAATGTTGTATTTTGTGTAATATCTAAGATATAATAACCATTTTAATAATGGATTAAAAAAACCATTTTACAAAATAAAGAAAAAATGGAATAAATCATCAATTTAATTTGATTTTGAATGTATCAAAATTGTTTTTTTTTTGTTTGTTTGAGGGAATATCAAAATTGTTATTGTTATTACATTTACAAATATTTCTTTTATTAATCATTTTGATCCTCAAATATGTTTTTAAGTAACCAATTTAGTTTTCAAATATATTTTTTTTTGATCAATTTAGTTTATAAAATTATTAAGAAAAGAAACAATAAAGATGCATTTCACAATTTTGATATAGATGCTATAGTGACATGAATAAAGTGAATAGGCAAAATATGTACACGGTAGGAACAAGATAGTAGTAAGCATTGAATATCACCAATGGAGGAAGAAAGCACTTCTCACACCACCACAGACATCAACGCAACTGACCGCATAAAACTCAACGTTGGCGGTAAGCTCTTCGAAACAACACTTTCTACAATCCGGTCCGGCGGTCCGGACTCTCTCCTCTTCGCACTATCAAACCGTTTTTCCAACGACCCAAACCCGGTTTTCATAGACCGCGACCCAGAAATCTTCTCCGTCTTCCTCTCTCTCCTCCGCACCAATCACCTTCCCTCCACCGCCCGTCGCTTCTCCAAACAAGAACTCGCCGACGAAGCTATCTTCTATGGTATTGACTCTCACCTCCGCAACGCCACTTCTCCACCTCCTTTCTCCGGCATCGATGCTTCCATCGTCGCTTCCGTCCGTCCTGCATCGGAAGGATTATCGTCTACTTTCACCGCCGCCGAGAATGGTTCCGTTTGGATTGCTCACGGCGGTCAACTCTCTAGCTACGACTGGAATCTAATCCATTCCGCAACCGTTCGTACTCATCTCGATGAGATCAATTCAATTTGCAGAGTCTGGCCGGAGATTGCCGCCGTCGGAACTGAATCTGATGCTGGATTACACTTCTATAATTTCTCCGGGAGTCGCCACGTCGGTTCTGTTCATTGGAGCGATCCTTCCGATCCGAGAATCTTCAAAGCGCGAGTCAACGCGATAACCGCATCGGAGAATTCGGTTTTCGCTTCATTCGATTGTCCTCATAGAGAGAATTGCATCCTTGAGGTTGATAAAGCTAAGCTCCAGATCGTGTCGCAGTTAGGTCGACAATCAGGGAATCAAGCGAAACACATGGTTCCGGGGAAGTTAACGTTTGTTCCGACGACTGGAGTGCTTGTTGGGAGCGCGGTAACCGGTGGAGCATTTGGTTATTCGGGATATATCCGTGTTTGGGACCCTAGGTCAGGGGAAGTGGTTTGGGAAACGAATGAACCGGGTGCAGGTAGGAGTAGTAGATTCGGTGATTCATTTTCTGCTATAGATGTTGATGTTGAAAAATTATTACTATTTAAGCTTTGTTCCAAGTCTGGTGATTTAGCTATGGCGGATATGCGTCGTTTGGGTGATGATCCTTGGGTTTACTTGAAGGAGAAGAATCCTAGTTTATGGACAGATGGTGGTGATGGGAGTACTGGTAGTGTGGTGAATTGTTACAAAGGGCAAGTTTTTGTGGGGAGAGGTGGTGAGTTGGAGGTTTGGTCAAGGGTGAAAGAGGTGGTAGAATGCGAGAGTGAGAGGGAGAGTGATGGTGAGGGAGTTTATAGAAGGAATTTTGTTGATAAGAGAGAGGATTCAGAGAAAGGTGTGATTGTGAAGATTGAAGGTGGTGGGGATAGGTTGTTCATTAGTAGAGAAGATGTTGAAGGTATTGAAGTGTGGGAGAGTTCCCATTCTGCTGGAGCTATTTCTGTATCGTGACATTTGGATTGAATTTGATAGTTAGGGTTGGCTCTGGTTACCTTGTTGTAAGATTCTTCTTCCTCCATATGGAATTTGTTAATGTTTGACATTTTGTGAATAGTCATAATTTGATGCAATTTTAATTACTGTTTCCTGCATTTGTTGTAGTATTAGCTCTAGTATCATGAATAAACCACAATGGGTCTGAAATGAGTTCGTAATGATGTTCAAGATCAATGAATCTTTGGGGCAAGTGTAATACATTATTAACACTAACTTTATTTTACTTCTCTGTTTTATCTTACCAACTTTAGTTTTCGTTTATATTGTACTCATATCTAAGTTAAATGTCAGAGAAGTTTGATTGTGAGCGATGAATCTGATGTTGAAGTGTAACCATTCTTATTGGCACATGAGAAAGTGTTAGTACTTTGTTTTGCTAACATAATCGCTTCAATCATATTGAGCTTTATTGTTTTATCCAACATTTTGTGAACAATTTTGTCTTAATATGTTAATACTATTAATATTAAACTACTTTACTAATGTTAAGTCCCAGTCTTCTGGCAAAAGATTCTCTCCTTCTATCCATAATCACCTACTCGCACTTCCACTTTCATCTTTTCCTTGGCAATGAAAGCCTCTGTGGTGGAAACCACAGATTGATGTAGTTTGTTTTGGTTTTGAACTCCCCTCAATTCAATGTTCTACTAACTGTTTCCAAAATTTGGAGTACCATTTGCTTTGGGTCCAATAAGCGCCAACTGAAGGTAACCTTCCATTACGTATTTTATTAGTAATCTGTCTTTTGTTTATTGTCATTTGTTGTAGCCTTTCATGTGTGTATTTTATCATTTGAATATGCAATTACTTACCATTTCTGATGATTTATTGATCAACCTAGTCTGCAAGTGATAGATTGGAAATTTACCTAGTATATATATCTACATTACTTAAAATTTACAATCCTATTTTAGGTCGGATGGACATAGGAAGTAGTTTTCAGCATCATGAGTACCTTATGACAAATCACCCATGTTTAGTCAATTAGTTGATTCCTCATTTTTATCGTATATTCTATATATTTTTCTTTTCCTGTCATAAGCAATTTGTTTAACTATATTTAGCATATATTTGCTCTTATTTTCTGTTATGCTCATTAAGTTAGTGAATGCATGCTTATTAGTTGATACCGTTAGGAGAGTTCAATGCTCTTATAAGTTATATTAGTTGTCCGAATAGAGTTGGCTTGGTGAAAGCATGCTAGGACTGCAAATGGGGGAGAAAGTGTTTGGAAATACCCCTTAGTGGGAGATCCCTGGTTCAATTTCTTGTGAAAAGTAAATCTCTTGAAGACAAGTCTTATGATCCCTGTTGCTCTGTTGATTTTGAACAGTATTGCCTCTAAAAGGAGGATGCTTGTAGATTAAATAGATTTCATCAAAAAATTTGTTTTTACAATTGAGCAGCCAAATTCTGTAAGGATATAGAATATAGAATATAGGATAATTAGTTAGGGAAGTTTTTTTTTTGACAGAGGTAGGGAAGTTAGTTATTTGAATAGTTAGAGAGTAATTTTATCAATATGAGAATACAACAATGGAGATCAATCATTGAGTATTGTGAACTTTTGTGAATAGAGTAGTGACTCTGCTGTGAAGGGAAAACCCTTGGAGAGAGATTTCTCTCCTATTCTCCTTGATTCTTTCTCAATCTTTCAATAAAGTAGTTCATTATTTTCAATTCAATTCTCGGGTTCCTAACAAATTTTGATAAATATTGGTAAATTTGATGTTTATGAACTTCTAATCCATTGAGCTCCACACATGTTGTAAATTAGGAAATGCAGTTTTTGTGGTCAGTTGGTTGTATAAGTCAACAACCATTAACTTGTTAAATGGTCTGTCAAATTAATTATCTTGGCAAAGCACTACATAGCCATAGCAAATTGTTTTTTTGACTATTTAAGTATGGTACTTTGATTCTTTAGTAGCCCATCGTACCTTTGCTTATTTACTTTAGGTTTTATCTTTTCAGTATTTGTGGTTAAAATTTTGGTTGTTTTGTCTTCTATGAAGCCGTACTCATTGCATTTGCATTATGACCCTTTGATAGGAAGTCCTGTAACTGAAACTATCTTTATACTGAATTACTGAATAGAAAATAAACTAAATACAACGATAAGTAAGAGGCGAAGTTCCCAAGTCAGAGAGAATTCTCTGGACTCTCCAATTAACAACGACAAATGGAACATCCCCACATTATTCCCTCCTCCCTATACAACAGATTCTGATCCTCAGTCTCTTTGTATAATCTAACTCTTCCCTCCTACAATAATTCCCGGCTAAATTTATGCAGCTTGTGCCAAATCCTTTGGTACTTCAGCCTTCAGGTATAGACTTCTAGAGGCTTCTTGATTGTGGCCTGATCAGGAATCCCAAACTTCAGATGCCTATTATTGAACTAATCTTAACTATGGCAATAGTAGCTGTTGAACCTGTGTGCATTTCCCTTTGGGCTTTTCCCTTTGAGTGAATTTCTCACTTGGCCAGAAAAAGGTTCTTATCAAATTATCAATACTACTCCTTCTTGTCCTCAAGGCAGGGATTAACAAGTTTCCCCTTGATTATTTTGACCTACCAATTTTTGCTTCCTCTAATGGTGAGTACTTCTACTACTGGCTGGTATGGGATTGCATTTTCACTTTCTTGTTGCTAGTATTGTTGGAGAATCATTGGTTCAGGTTGTGCTACATCTATTTCAAGAGGCAAAGTTGCTGCCACATTACCCCCCATCTACATGAAACAATTTGAAAAGGGCCTATATACCATTGGGACAACTTGATATTGATTTTACTAGATACCGAACTTTCTTGTGGGGTATTGGTTTAATATACACCCTAAATTTTTTTAGCAGAACTGATTTGTCTTCTTCAGGAGTCTGCATATTTCTTCATAGTTTGTTGGGCTTGGCGAAGATGAGGTTTGACTTGGCATATGCCTCATCTCTATCTGTTGGTGCTCTGGCCATATACTATACTACAGTTTCACCATTCACATACTATATAAAAAAATGATGTTAATCTCCGATACACTATCTCTATATCAGAGGAAGGGCAGGGAATTGTACTTGTTTTTTCTTACAACAATTGCCCATGATGCACACCCTTTTCAAACAGGAGGAGAAAGGAAACCTTTTTCACCCCATATTTCCAAGCAACACACATGTTTTTGAAGTGCACTTTAAGATGACTTACCTCATTAGGAAGTGTACTTCTAGACTGCTCAAAATACGTAATTTTTCTACACTAGTACACCCTAAATCATGTTAGAGGGTGGGGAAAATTTATCCCCTGCAGTAAGGTCTGCGTGGCAGTGCACACCAGTGATAAGTACAGTGATTATCAGAACATGAGCAAATTTGTCTAAAACATTCACATTCAAGTTTGGGTTAGAAGGGGCTTTTAGCCCTCTCTGTTATTAAAAAAAAAGTTTGGGTTATATGTGTCTGTTTGGGTCTGCCTCAAATGAAGTTAGAAAATTGCTCTTTTGTCATCGGGATTTGGTCTCGGACACTCTAAATTGACGAAAATACCCCCAATGACAGTTAACTACCGTTCTCTGCAGTTGGCACCTACAGTAGTTAACTATCATTTCCAGAGAGAAAAAAATACATTTCAAGCAAGAACACAGACAAATGTGTATTCAAAGACCAAGTAATGCATTTGTACATGACACAGACAAAGGGGTATTCAAAGATGAACAATTTTCTAACTTCATTGGGGCAGACCTATTTGTACATAACCCTTTGGTCTTGAAGCAGGCTAGTCTAAACCCATTTTGTCCCCTTTACTTTTCTTCTACTCCATAACTAGATCATCTGCAATAGTGTTGTAAAACGTGCATGTTATGGTAACAGATAAAGTGTGCAAATAATTGATTAATCACCACCCTCACACTCAAGTAGTCAAGTTTAATCCCACTATGCTTTTAACTATTCTTCATTGAATATCAAAGATAAGATTAGACATTGATAACTTTTTAAATAGTACACTTTTTAATTTAAATTTATCTGCATATCATTTATATTATAAAGCTAGGAGTTGTAATAATAATAATGTCTGAGGGCATCCAGCCCTCATATTGCCAAGGCCAGGTAATTTGAAGCCACATTTTGCTTCTTATCTGTTCCTTATGCACGACATGATTTCCAAATCCTAACAATTCTTTTTACTTTTTAGTGTATATCTGAATGGACCCTTTTAGCTTCAAATCAGAAAGTCTATGTCTATGTCTATGCCTCTAACTTGTACTTCTGAATAGTTGGGATATATTATCATGTCCTCTGCCTCTTCTGTAGAAAGTTTTTATTAGTCTTTTAAAACCAGCATAGCATCTTATTAACATGTGATTTTAGAACACAAATTAGCATGACTGGATAAATAATGTAAAAATAAATCAATGTTAATATTAGATGCATATTTATAATAAATTATGAGTCTGGAATGTTGACAATTAATTTTCTTACTTTACTAACACATTATTTGAGAGGACTTAAATCTGTCTAGTAGAGGTGACTGATATCTCTCAACATGCCGGATTAATGTTCGAATTTTGACCTAAAGATGTCTCTACATTTAGCTGCTTCCAATGGTTTGAAAATGATTGCAAGCTGCTTCCAATGGTTTGAAAATGATTGCATACATTGAAGAAAAACATAAAACATCCACACGATTATGTCCTCTTATATGTCAGTAATCAACAGTACTCTGATTTTGATTTATCAACAGATGCTTAGACATAGTCCACCTCTTCTCTTGCATGAATGGATGATCCTCAGACATAATCCACTGATCCAGCTAGCATGCTTTGAAGTCCACATAGCGTAAGCGTAAGCATGCACATCAATCAGCTTCCAAGATTTTATTTGATTTTTCTTGTAAAGAAACATTTATTTGATTTTTAATAAGGGAAATGTTAATTGTTAAAGAAGTTTAAAAAGAAAATTTTGTCTTGGGAATGATGCATTCAA
>Ga0099826_10003572_pt1 | contig 10615 bp, 7 predicted proteins | sample Mtrugardesep15_FD_76830 | JGI IMG/M metagenome (GOLD analysis project Ga0099826, IMG submission 76830) | Root nodule microbial communities of legume samples collected from California, USA - M. trunc garden sep15 | ecosystem: Host-associated > Plants > Roots > Nodule | place: USA: California...
AGGCCCCAAATTTTCTATACACAAACCTGCTTAGACTTACTAGTAGAAGCGAGTTAAAAAAAATATATAAATTTGGTTCTACTTTGCTCTAATAATCATCTTTGTGTATGTCTAGGTCTGTGTATGTCTAGGTCTGTCAGATGAGGTTAAAATTTTGAACTATTATAGCAGATAAATTATAACTTATATGCCTATTGATTTAAAAATAGACATGTATTTTAAGGTGAGGTCTATATTACCCCATGCTGATTTGGAAGTAATTTATCTTCAATGATAAATAAGATTCGATTTTAAAATAAAGATGAGGATCACATGTTGAATGGAGGAGATGAAGATGGTTGATGTTCTTGAGATGCAAATAGCATATCACTGTAATAAAAAATTGCTTTGGTGAGACCTATATTATCCCTTGTTGAATTAGGGGTAACTTACCCCTAATGACAAGTATGATTCGATTATGGAAGGAAGAAGATGAAGATCACATGTTGAATGAAAGAGACGAGGAAGGTTGATGTTCTTGAAATAAAAATGGTAAGATTTTAAAAATAAAGATGAAAAAAATAATTGAAAAGGTTAAATTGCTCTCATTTCATCAAGAGGTAAGGTAGAAAAAATCCTATTTTGGCCATTTTTCTGCACGGGCTTATATTTTTATTTTTTTTACTATCTTATAATGTTTTTTTATAAACTACTTTAGGTGACTTATAGATTGTTGATTATCATCCTTAAAAAAAATTGTTGCTTATCACTTTTTATCTCAATTTTACCATTATTATCTTAATTGAACCGAAAATATAAATCAAAATATTTTTTTATATAATTCATAATCATTAACTAATTTTAAGGAAACTAATTTTAAGGAAACTGCAGTTCAAATATGTTAGTTAATACACCATCATTTATAAGCATTTAACTATCCAGTATCCACTATCATTTATAGTTAATTGGTCAATTATCCACTATCAACTAACTTTTCTATCCCTCAAAAAAAACTAATTAATCAACTATCAATTTTTTTTTACGAAACAAAGTCTTAATCAAAGAAAAAAAAAACTTCTAAAATGAGTTTGTTAAACGTCTTCCTTTGTGATCATATGCTTCCGATTCCCTACAGATGAATGAATTTTAGGGCAACACACATCCTCAGGCTCTTCCTATTATCATATATAGTAAATAGTAAGAGAAACTAAAAACTAAAAATAGAAAGTACCCTATAGTCCCTAACCAAACTGTGAGTATGAGATTGCAGTTCATGGAATATGTACGCTTGTCACATCAGACTTCAGACACAACCAAACTTAACTTGTGCCAGCGACTAGAGCAACCTCCAGGATGGTGGCTCCGCTGCTAAAAAAAACTTTTATATTTTCTTATGGAAAATGTTTAATGCTTTTATGATATGTTTATAGTGGATATGATCTATCCCCGTCAACTTAGCTCAGTTGATAGGGATAATGCATATTATATGTAAGCTCTATATTCAAATTCCGGATACCACCAAAATTATGATCTTTAATTTCTTCATTATTCTGTTCCTTAACTCTCAGTTCTTACACTCTAAAAATATTGGGTATCCAATCAAATAATTTGTTTGATTTTTCATCAGTCATCTCAAATATTGTTTTTTTGACATAATAAGTTTGTTAGGTCCATTTCAAATGCATATTTAAACCGCAATTTACCATACAACTGTGAAGAGAAGAGACAGAAAACAAGAGATTGGCTATATGATAGATACGTGACTAAAAAAGATAGAGACAAGAGATGCGTAAGAAATAGGAGAAATTGTCTAGCAACCAAACTACCTGCCTAGGGAGGTCAGGAAATTAAAGTAGGCTTAACGTGCATGCTACTACACATTCCTGTTGTGCTAATTTAGATGTTAGTTCTAGTATTTTATTACCTTGGTCCACAAACTTTTGGAAATTGAGAAATCTGGAATCATAATAGGTCCCTCCCTATCCCTGATGCAAACATTTTGATCAGTACTGATCAAAATGTTGGCGTTGGTTTAACAGCAATCGTCGAGACATGAGTTGAGGTATTTATAAATACTTCAATGCTTAAGTCAGTATTAGAGCAAAAGGTAAAAGATTGAAGGATAGACTATTTGTACCTTTAGTTGTGATCAAAACACCTTTTTATACAACAAGTGGAATGACTACCAAGACAATCGATTGTAGGCCATTACAAACAACGGACTTTGATAATCGTTGAATGTTGGATAACTTTGGTGGTTGGAAGCGTTATGGATTATGAGGAATCCTAAGCTTCTCATCATTGATGGGCATGGATTCTCCTTTGTTGAGATGTGTTGTATGCGGTGTTTGAGCCTTCTCCAATTGAACATTTGCTTGGTAGATACTTATTGGGCCTTGTAAGTGCCAAGCATGAGCCTTTGGCTAGTCAATCAAGAATTCTTTTCTTCTCCCATAAAAAATTGTTCGCTCTCAACCAAACTTCTGAAAATACCCCTGCGTGAATTAAGTCACGTTGTGTGAGTTAACTCACGCTAGTTATAAATCCTGCATGAGTTAACTCACGTAGGTTATAAACCCTGCGTGAGTTAACTCACGTAGGCTGCGTGAGTTAAGTCACGCAGGGGCATTTTCGGAAGTTTGGTTGAGAGCGAGCAATTTTTTATGGGAGAAGAGCATAATTCGTCAATCAATGAGGTGCAAGGGTTGGAATTCATTCTATTTTTGAAGAAATAAAGGGCAGAAAAAGACTAAGAGTGTGTTTGGATGAGGTAATTGACAAATTTTAAAGAATTTAGAATTCTATGCAATTTAAATGATTCAATTAAATTACTTTTATTTCTCAATACTTTTGTTTAGATGGAGTAATAAAAAAATTCATTGTCATCATTTTTGGACAACTTTTATAAATTTTAATTTTTTGGGCCAAATTTGAAAATTAAGATTAGGGGTCAACTTCTAAATTTTCAAAAATCAGGGGTCAAATTATAATTTTTTGGAAAATCTGAGGGGTCATTTTGCAATTTTTTGAAAATTTGAGGACTAAAATTTGAAAAACAATGAAGAATTTTGAAATTCTTAACTTTTAGGTGTCATTTGAAATTCTCTAAATTTAACTTGAACAAAATACTTCATAAACTTCCATCATTTTAAAATTCTTCAAATTATTATCTAAACAATGAAATTCATCTCAAAGTATTTGAATTCCCTCGAAACATTACGTTACCTCAAAATATTTCCCATCCAAACACACTCTTAAGAGAATTTTTAAATTACAAATTAAAAATTTAAATGATAAATTTCTTTGATATACTTTATGACCAAACTCACTAATTAAGGTCTCCCTTTATAACCATCAATTAATCGTGTCCCTTTCAAAACATGCATTATCATCATTCTTGTATTATTACTCAAAATTCACTTTCTTGCTGTAAAAATAGTAGAAAAGATTCTAATCCAACTGGCTCGTGACCCCGACAATTTCACATTCCATATAGTAAAATTTGACTCATCTTCTCATACTTTTTCCAATTAAAGCATATATAATTCACTCTCACACTACATTTTATACACTCCTTCTTCACCTTTACCTCTGCAAAAAACATCAAATGGCTCAGCTTAATCTTATACTTGTCTGGGTACTCTTCTTAACACTCTTTCTTCATTCATGTCCCACTCATGCCCAATTAAGTAGACACCACTACAAAAATTCCTGTCCCAATGTTGAAAACATTGTCAGACAAGCTGTAAAAAAGAAATTTCATCAAACATTTACAACAGTTCCTGCCACTCTTCGTCTCTTCTTCCACGATTGCTTTGTTCAGGTAATTATCAATTCAATTACATGCATTTTATTTGGTTCACCATAAATAAATGTTACCTTTTCTAATTTATGTTGTGCATGTCTATGATATTGTAATTAATTACACTAGGGTTGTGATGGTTCAATTCTGGTAGCATCAACGCCACATAATAGAGCAGAGAGGGATCACCCTGATAATCTTTCATTGGCTGGAGATGGATTTGACACAGTTATACAAGCCAAAGCAGCTGTGGATGCTGTTCCTCTTTGCCAGAATAAAGTTTCTTGTGCTGACATTCTTGCTATGGCAACCCGTGATGTTATTGCATTGGTTTGTTTTTTTCTAAATTTGATTCTAGAATTGATCAATTTTTTCTCTAAACTAATTTTGTTCTAAAGTATATAAAATTCATTAATGTAATCTCTACTATTAAGATGTTAGAGACTACCGCCGACCCATTTTCAAATATTTTAAGAGCTACATTGACGGGTTTTATATATTTTAATTGGTCTAAATACATCAACTTTCTTTAATTAAATTTTAGACTTATTATTTGTGACTAACTAGGAGTTTAATGAGTTTAATGTAAAATTTGAATTTTCAGGCAGGAGGACCATACTATGAGGTAGAATTGGGAAGATTTGATGGGCTAAGATCTAAAGATTCTGATGTTAATGGAAAACTTCCTGAGCCAGGATTCAACTTGAACCAGCTTAATACATTGTTTAAACATCACGGGCTTACACAAACAGAAATGATTGCACTTTCAGGTAATGCGCCGCGTGGTTTACGGTTTTTACACTTTCCCAATTAAAGTGTGCCGGTCAAATAATTTTGAACAGGTGCCAACATGCATGAGACATATTTATCCATGTTCGGATGTTCCTATGTGGTGCCAATTATACTGTTTGATACTTACAAGTTAAATATAATGAGCAACTTGACATTTTAATAGTAGGATACATTTTTGAAATATTCATAATTTCATAGATTCATCTGTGAACGTCATAGAAAGTCTTAGACTAATTAAATGATTTAGTTGGAGGAATATACAATGAAAAGTAATCCTTAAAAAGTATCAATTTATAATTGGTTTAAATGTATTTTTTATGTTTGTTAAAATAGACACCAAAAGTACATTTAAACCAATATTTGAAGTTTCATGTTTAAATTTAGGAAGAAAAAGTTTGGGATACCGTCTTCATTTTTAAATTTGGGATTGAAGTCTTGTGTTTCACAAGTTTTTGAATCTTTACGCAGAACCTAATTTGAATAGGAACAAATGAAGTATTTTTAACGTGTCATATTCATTAATGATAGTATTTAATGACGTGACATTTTTTATATGGATCATAAACAATGAATTTGAGAAGAATTAAGCTTATATTTGATTAGTGAAAATGAAAATAAGTTTGTGACAAGAGTTTTTAGTTCACTATTTCCGATCCAAATCAACATGTCATATCATAATTCTACGTCATTAATGAATATGTCATATTATAATAAAACAGAAACGTAATTGTAGAGAAATAAACTTGATGTACTTAGAGACTAAAAACTAAAACTGAGGATTAGAATTAGTTTTCAGTTAAAATTGAGACTAAAAGTGCACTACATGAACTCGATTATTAGTCCATATACTACAAAGTAACTATACTCAAGTATCTGAGCTAGATCTTATGAGTCTTTTTCAACTTAATCAATGTAGAAATATAAAGATATTGAAGGAGATATTATTTCTAGTGATTGTCGGCAACATATCCAATTTATAAATGTAAAATAATATAAAGTAATCATCCTTGAAAAGTTGAAAAAGATAATCGAATAAAATGAATAGATAAAACTTTGGATCCTTGTGTTGATTGACATGATTCATTCCCTCTGTAGGTGCTCACACTGTTGGATTCTCCCATTGCAACAAATTCACCAATAGAGTGTATAATTTCAAGACAACAAGTAGAGTAGACCCTACATTAGACTTACGATACGCAGCACAGTTAAAATCAATGTGCCCAAGGGGTGTGGATCCAAGGGTTGCAGTTGATATGGACCCAATTACTCCACATGCTTTCGATAATGTCTATTTCAAGAATCTACAAAAGGGGAAGGGTTTATTCACCTCAGACCAAGTACTCTTCACGGATTCAAGATCCAAAGCTGCAGTAAATGCTTTTGCTAGTAGTAACAAAATATTTCGTGCCAACTTTGTTGAGGCCATGACCAAATTGGGTCGAGTTGGTGTTAAGAATTCACACAATGGGAACATTCGTACGGATTGTTCTGTGATTTAATTCATAACAAGTTAGAATGTTGTGGTCCTTGTGGATGACAAGATGACAAATTATATTATTGGAATACATTTTATGTATATTTATCTCTTGTTTTGTATAAAATAATAAGAACCATATGTTCTAAAAGACTACAAGAACATTTGATATGTTGTTACACGAGTTTACGCATGCAATTCATCACTTTTTAAAACGTAACGTGTGTGAGTTTAACCACTAATCTCTTTAGAAGAAAAAAACAAGGTACCTGTGAGCTTAACTCATTTGGCAGAGACATTACATAATTTATGTAGGAGTCGGAGTTCGAACCCCGAACACCCCACTTCTCCACATTTGTGTGAACTCTAGCCACTAGACTACTAAAAAAAACGTTGTTTCACTCTAAGTCTCTGGTCAATGTATAATGCATATATTCATAATAAGGGAAAATTGTTGAAAATAAAGTGGGGGCACTTGCACTAGCTACAATATTTCATATAGGTTTGTCCCTGGGCACAAATCACCCAAGACTTGGAACACTGTTCTAGCAACATTTATTGGGTGAGCAAAATTCTATTTTTTGGCGCCAATTCTATTTTGATCAAAGATCATCTTTTAGTTGTAAATTTTGACCCGTCCTTCTGTGCGTGTGATGTGATTCAACTCATCTCCACTAAACATTTTCCCACATGATTATGCTATAATATTGAAGAAGGAGGCTTCATGCCCTCATTTATTCTTGTAAGTCTTTCTTTAAATTTTCCATCTTTTCAATTTTTTTGTTCAATAGAATTTTAGAAAAACTTGTTTTCTTATTAAGATGGAAGTCGTTGAGATTATAATCATCCTTCATAGCTTTTTTTTTTGGTATCCAGGGTTCAAATCTCGGACCTTGTATATATTATGCATTGTCCTTACCAATTGAGTTAAGTTCACGAGTACCATCCTTCATAGTTTTACTTATGAAACGCAATTACTTGGTCAAGCATATTATTAGTTTTTTAAAGTAGCTAATTAACAAGCTCTCGAGTCAAATGTTGGGTGGTTCTAATAAAAGGGGAGAATTAAAAGTTTCCAATGCCATTGGAGAACTTTATGGAACAAGATGTCATATTCTTTGCAATTTGATGAGATAAAGAAACGTGTTGATAAAATGAATGTCGGATTGACCCCTTTGAGGAGAAGGTGCAGGGAGCTAAAAATCACAAGGTGCCCTTACCAAAAATTTAAGAGCTTGATGTTCCTCATCGACAACATTAAGGTCTATTCTTATATATGATGTTTAACTACTCTATCCCAACATTTTCAAGTACTTGAAACATAATTGTATGTGTTAATTACTCATTTTCCTTTGTAACAATGAAACTTTGTAGTTTGTGTGTAGCCTTTTGTGAGTTATGGAATGGAAACAAAAATTATGTGTCATTAATTTGTTATCTTAAAATGGTCGATGGTTTCAAAATGTTTTCTTTGGTGTTTGTGGGATGCAGGTTTCCACGTCAAACTCAATCCGTTTTGATTTATTGATTCATTTTGATCAATTTTTTTAATCAACTTATTAGAAAAACAAAATGGTATTCGATTTGTAGATGAAAAATGCATCACACAATCAATAAAAAGTGTTCTGAAGAAATCATTAACCATTTTAAAATAAACAAGTCTTTGTTTTGGTATCAATTCCATAACAAGCAAATAAATTGGTAATTTGAAAGAAGATAAATTGTCGATGTGAAAGCATATACATGTAATTTATCCATGCAAAAGCAAATAAAACGATAATATGAAAATGATGGATTACTACCAGATCGCGCACTGATGCTGTAATCAAAATGATTAAAGTTCGATGCTAGGTAAGGTATTGACGCGCCAATTGAAAGCAATAAAGAGGGATTACTTCTAGGATCAATGTCGTCTATAAAATTGACATGTTGATTGGAAAGGGATTATCACCAGATCGGGTAATGACGGACTAATTTGATAGCAGTAATGATGAGCTACTGCAGGTCGGGTATTGACCTGATGATCAATACTTGAAAATCACCTAAAACATCAATGATGACTTATGAATTATGATACTTGTGAGAAGTAGAAGTTAACGTTGATCTAATTGGTACCAAGTTTAAGAAACAATTATAAGAGAAGATTAAACGGGTGTCTTAATATAATTCGATTTCTGTGGACATAGTTGTAGAATAGCTAAGTGCTGTTTATATAACTTAGCGATTCTAACAGGTTTTTTCAATTTAACTTTGGTGAAAACAGTGGTCATGGATTCCATATATCCCAGATTTAGGCCATATTTAAGTCCATTTGAAACATGTATATACTATGAAGCATGAATTAGATGTTCGTTGGTTTATGCTCTGATTTTTGATGTTTCAGGATCTAGAATGCAACCCAAACATAGGCCTCATAGAAAAGAAAGACCAACCCTGCCAGTTCTTCAAAAGGACCTCAACAAAATCATGATCATGTAAGGTTCCGGGGTGAAGAACACGAGACGAGGTACAAATCACTTGAGAAAAGGCCAGCGTCTTTCCATCTTTGTTTTGCTCTTGCCTTCTTTCCTTTCACATCTCCCTGTTGAGAACTGCAATCCTACTTACTTGATCAATGTGATTTCTTTTGATCTGAAATAGATAGAGTGTCTCTCTTAATCTGAATTTTCGGCTAACAAAACATAATTTATTTTGAGGATATTAATTGAAATGACCTAGAGTGTGTCTCTCTTTCTATCTCTTACCAAAAAAAATCTCATTTACTTTAAAATTACAATAGTTAATTAATGGACCAATGGAGAAAGAAGAATTATAATATGACCATCCTAAACCTAAAATGTTGCTACTCATACGTAGTGTGAAAAATAGTCAAGAAGGTAACCAAGCAGAAGCAAAGATAACATTATGTCCTTTCCAAGTAAGCACAAGAAATTCATCTTCTTTTTTCAATCCCCATCCAACTGCATGTTCATCAAGCACACCCTTAACCTCCAAAACTGAATCCTCACTGAAACAAACCCCTTGAAAATGTGCATTTCTCATTCGTCGCTCCCACTTGGTTTTAGACTCGACTCTCTCAGCTCTTTGAATCCCTTCATATGCTATCACATTCTCAACCTTCCAACAAATTTCAGCTTCATACCACTGCCTTTGTTTACTCCCTCGTGGTAAAAATGTGTCCACCGTGTCAAACGGTATCCAAAGATAATTAAACGCGGATTTTAGTCTACTAACCAAACTACTTGATGTTAAATCTGCATCTTCATCCACCAAGACGACTATTGTTGGATCTAAACTCCGTACAGCTTCTAAAAACATCGAGCGCAGTGATGAACAAGAGTTTAAATTCAAATTTGAATTTGTATCATTAAATGTAAATAAAGTTTCTTCAGGAATAAAATGAAGCATCATGTGACAGTTTATAACCAATGCTTCATTAGATTTATTATAATGTTGCACTTGCACTCGTAGGTGTTCAATCAATGAAGCGAATCCGTCTGAATAAGTTGAAGAAACAGCTTTGAATTCCATAATCACGTTTCTTCTTTTAGCAAAATTAACCAATTTTGAACCTAATTCGTCGTAAGAAACATCAAGCATTGGTGGAATTGGAATATGATTAATATTCTTATTCCTACAGTTATTAACTGCAACTGTTAGCTTGATTAAAGGAGGAACCTCGTGATGATTTGCAATGGCGTCGATTAGTGTAGGAATCTGCATGCAATGTGTTAAACTCAAATCGACAATGTGAATAACTGTAAATCCTTTAGTAGCTTCTAGAATTGCAGAATTAGCTGCTGTGTAACCAAAACGATGCCAAGGCGTTAAATCGATAAAATTTGCTAACTCGATGACAGAAAACTTGTGTGTTTGTATAGCGAGGCTGTGATGATAGTTATAACTGTCTGCAGTTTGTGTAACTGCTTGTGGAATATTGCAACTACAGGATTTTCTTGCACGCGTTGTAAGAGCTCGAATGAAGCTTCCTGCTAGGCGTTGATTAGAGTCGTCGTCTGAGGGTGTTGTGTTGTTAAGGACCCAAAGGATTTGTTGTGCTAGTGTTGCATCGTTGCTTTCTATTGCATTGGCACAGTGAATGAGTAACTGCTCCATGAAATTGGCACTGTTGAAGTGTAGTAGAGGGTTATTAGGTGTGGGAAATTCTGAACAAGGACTAATAACTACAGGGATTTGATTTTTGTTCATGGTAGGGTTGGAAAAGTGTGTGGTTTGGTGAAAAGGTGGAAATATTGATGTGAATTGCGTCATTGATAGAATTGAGAGTATAAAACATGAGAATGAGATGGAGCAAAAAGTAGGTAGAAAGCACAACATATGACACAATTACTAGGACGCTTGAACTCAATTAGAAATCTAATCAAATAGAATAATTGAATGTAGCCACGTGAACAATGTTGGTGTCAAACACCTTCGGTATGAAGTGTCGGTGTTACACAAGAGAGAAAACACAAATGAATTATATGAAATATTGACACATACACGACACTAACATCTCAACACAAATAATAATTTGAAAAAATAAGATAGTTGAATGTAATTATATG
>Ga0099826_10003574_pt1 | contig 10612 bp, 9 predicted proteins | sample Mtrugardesep15_FD_76830 | JGI IMG/M metagenome (GOLD analysis project Ga0099826, IMG submission 76830) | Root nodule microbial communities of legume samples collected from California, USA - M. trunc garden sep15 | ecosystem: Host-associated > Plants > Roots > Nodule | place: USA: California...
TTCAATGGAACATACACTCAAGGTGTAGAAATTATGCTGATCTTTTTTGAGATAAAACTCAAATATATGACTTTTTACTTTGAATTTGTTGCCACTCTTATAACCTCAAGAATTGTCAAAGCATGCATTTTTTTATGAAATTATCTATTGTGATAACGTGTTGCAGTTTGTATAGAGATTGGGATCAATTTTGCAAGACCAATAAACTAACACGAGAGATTATTGATTAGTTGGTGCGCTTCTAGAACGAAAAATAATGAAGTTGTGTACTTTAAAGTTGTTTCAAACTATGCATTGTAAAGCTTATGTGGTGAGTGTGAGCTATTAACTTTTATATTACTTTTGAATATAAGTTTGATTGAGTAAACTTATCATATACTATTTCAATTTAAGAAGTTTGTTTAAAATGGTAATCCTATAAAAATATATATTTTTTTATTTGTAAATATTATGGAAGGCATATTATGATGTTTTTAATTTTAATATTTTCACTCTATTAAGTTCTTTTGTGTTATAATAAATTTGTGTGTTTCACGGATCAAAAGTCTATTTTGATGCCATTAAACAAATTTGTTTTTGTTTATGATCCAAACTATCTTGTAAATTAAAGATTCTTTTATTTTTTTAAGGTTTACATTAAAATTATATTAACATAAACTAATTTTTCTAAAAAACAACTTAAAATAATTTAAGTTCCATATGGCGTTGTAGTGAATGATGTTCACACCTTTGAATTACTCAACATAATTACGACTTTGTTAATTTTAAATCACAAGTTGGGATTAAAAAAGAGTTGGAGTGTCAGTGATGTTATTAAGGAATATAAATCAAAAATTCAGATTATGCAATGGAACAAAACTGATTATAAGATGGATGGAATGAAAGAAACAACATGTTTTTCTCTAATAATGTTAAATAAATTATGCATTTTTTGGAAAAAGTCAAATCTACTTCACTTTAGTGGCTCAAAGCTAAAAATGTTTATTTTTCTTTTGGTTATCATATGTGGTGGCAGCAACCCCTCATTTGTTTGGGTATTAGTTGACTGTCTTTTTTTGTATTACTTCATGATTCTTTGATGTACTTTTGTTCTATTCTTCTTTGCACGCCTTGTGCTAGAGAGTAGAATATTTCTATTGTGGTAATATATCTGAAATTCATAAATTGGTCAAACAAATACATAAGATAAATTCGTAAAAACATAAACATGAAAGCAATTATATATGACAGTATGTAAAGATGATACACCTTTTGACCTGAATTTTCGCTTCCATTTTTAATATTCATTCATTTAAACTATTTTATCATTTTTATAATATTATTTAAATTATGATTTTAAAAAATAGTTAAATCACATTTAAGTAGAAACAATCCAGAAAAATATGAAGAACAATAAAAAAAAAAATCGTGAGCTTAACTCAATTGGTAAGAACAATGCGTAATATATGCAAGGTCAGGGGTTCAAACCCCGACCATCACAAAAAAAAAATACACTATAAAAAAACACCTTATATTGATATTATATAAAAAAAATATTGGGTATTGGTTTCTTCCTATTTTTCTCTTCACTTATTTGGTTTTTATCATTTATCGTTTATTAAATGTAAGGCTAATCAACCATTTATTTGTGTTTTACGTGTTGCTTTTGCGTTTTATGTTTTACTTATAAGTTTTGCGTTTTGGCCAATAAAATGTTTGGGGTGTGAAAATGAAAGCGCGAGGATGGGCGTGTGAAAATTAAATGATGTTGAGTTACAAAATAAAAAGGGTGAAATGATATTGGGCTGAAGTCTGATAATGATTTGGGCCCTCTTTTCATTTTTTGCTATATATACCCCTTCTAAAAAAGTATTGATATATACACCCCCTTAATAGAAAAAAATGTGGGTCCTCTACGGACATGGCCCTAGGCCATCGCACTCCCAATCTATGCCTAGGGCTGGCCGTGATCTAAGCCTAAAGCTCTTGGGGGTTTATAGGTTCATACTTCTATGAACTCTAACACTTCTCTAGTTGTTAAACACATTTGGGATATAATGCACCAACCCCAAAAACTTTGGATTAAAATGTTGAGGAACAAATATATGTGTGATGCTCATCTTTTTTGTACTCCTTTCAAATTAGGTGATTCTTGTATTTGGCGTGCAATTACTAAGGCTGCTGAAATTCTTAGATCGAGATTTATCTGTCCATTTGGCAAAGGTTGTCACTAATATGAACGTAAGGGACCACATTACAAATCCATCTGCCAGCCAAGGCTATAAGTGGCTTATTCGATCTCTTAATCAACAAACTCAATCCAATTCTACCTAGACTTGGATTTGGCAGTTACCTATTTCTGAAAACTTACGACATTTTTCTTGGTTGGTGATGCACGGTAGTCTTGCCACAAATTTTTTCAGAAGCTCGAGACATCTTACCATTAATATTGTTGTCATAGGTGTGGTGCTAGTATTGAAAATAACTTGCACATGCTTCGTGATTTCCCTAGGGCTATGTCCATCTGGAGGTCTTTCTACCAAGTTTGGTCAATCGATGTTTCCATGGATACCTGCCATTTTTGGTTCAAACATTATGCTACTAAAGAGACAAGGTCTCTTTTTATTGTGATATGTTTGGAGATTTGGAGGAACAGAAATGAGGAAATATTTTAGAATGTGAAAAAAAAAATCATGGACTTTAATCAATTGCATCTGCTCATATCACTATTCCATGGTGAACGCTCTTGGTCAATCTGAGAACCATCATGTGTCTCGACAAGTGAGATGGTACCCTCCTCCAAAGGTTGGATCAAGGTGAAGGTGAATGGTTCTTCTTTTGGTAATTCAAGTAATGCGGGTTTTGGAGGTCTTTTAGGAAATTTTAGTGGAGTTTGGTTACATGGTTTTTTCGGATCATGTGGTACAACTTCTAATTTGCTAATTGAACTCTTGGCTATTCAGAGGCCTTTATTTGACTTGGGATCTTGGTTACCAGTCTATTATTATGGAATCTGAATCTAAGACGGTTTTGAACTTGAGTTCTAAGGAGCATCAACAAGATTTCCATCCTCATGCAATGTTACTTTCTCTCATCAGAAAGCTAATCTCCCTCTTTGGTCGGTGACCTTCAACCACACCATCAGAGAAGACAATGATTGTGTTGACTGTTTGGCCAAGTTTGGTGCGAATGGTGTGGACACTTCAAAGATATGGAGCTCTCCACCTCCTCAATTGAACCTTATCTTGCTAACGAACGTGTCTGAAGTTTTTTGAAATCGTTTGTCTTGGTTTCTTTATCTTGTTTTTACTTTCCAATTAATAAAAAAAATTGTACTTTTGATGTGCAATTTTGACTCCCTAATCTTTTTTATTGACACATTTTTTGTTATAGTGCGACAGAATTATGCCTTATATACTTATAAACATTTAATCATCAAGGCAGTTACTTACGCAATAAAGGCTTGAGCACAGAGCACTTCTTCTAGTTGATTTTTGCTTTTTCTTTATTTAATTTAAAACTTGATTTAAGTCTCACAAGATGTCGAGAGATATGTAAGTAAATAATTAATACAAATTTTTTCTACTTTTCAGATAGCTCATTAACTAGAATTTCACTCTTTTAAAGTGAATTCAGTATTCGAATTTAGAAGTCCGACCCTGTATACTGTAATGTTCATCTATGTTGAGACTTCTTTTTTACAACTTTAGTACTTCTGAAATCAAAACAAAAATCTTTGATTTTCTTAGTCTTCTCAATTGTCGTGTGTATATTCTGTTTTACTATTCTTGTAACATTACCTACTGCAATAAAAAAAAAAAATCTAGCAATAATTGTTCTCCTTCCTGATTTGTCACTTCTATGCATTGCAATTGCTAACAGATAAAATATTTTATAAATTTTGTATCTTTTTATGGACGGTTTAATCGGTAGAACCACAAATGAGATTGTTTACGGTTTAGTTATTTGAGCAATCCGATCATGGTTTCATCTTCTTCTTTTTAGCGGTTTAAAGCAGGTGAATCATGAGCCAAATTTCTTGCGGGTTTAATGTCCGTTTTGGATTTTAAAACATTGAATCAAATGCAATGGAAGGCATCCACCAACACCCTAATTTGCAATGGATCAGATGCCTACTCACAAATCTCTCTTTTTTTCTTTTTTCTTTTTTCTAGTGGCTATATTGTAACTTGAATGTCCAAAAGAATGTGAATGTAACAGGTACTAATATGATCTTATTAATAATAAGTAGTATACAACCAAAATATGTTATGTACTTTAAGAGAAAAAGAATTTTGATAAGAAGCATTTGGAGTGAGCTCATCCAACAAATAATGATAAAAGATCCGGTTTACATCTCCATCTTCAGATTGCTAGCTTCAATCATACCTGCAGACATAAAACAATGCATTTAGAAGTGTTCCCGCATCTAATCTACCGCGTTTTTTCGGAATATAAAGGTTTGCAAAGTAACCACGGCCGAATTTTCAACTTTCAATCATTAGCAGATAAAAGAAAAGTAATGAAATAAAAAAAATAAAAATCTTCATTTTGATGAAAAGGACTTATCAATATCTGTGGGGCTCTCAGGTCTCTATCATCTATGATATGAAAATTCAATTTGTCTTGCTTCTACTTTCTACTTCTAAGATAGCAGGCCAAGGCAAAAAGTGATTTGACATGTCATAAATTTGTATCTACCTGTAAGTGGTTGAGAAGGAAATGATGTTGATCGTCCTTGATCAAAATCCACACTATGAAGATTTTGAAAATCACCGTCCCAAGTTGAGGATGGTAAGATATGCTGCAATACACATAGATTAAGATCAATTGTAGAAGACTAATCATATTAATGATTAGGAACAATATTTTAGAGGACAGAAACATACAGTGAAACATGATGAGTCAAGAAAGATTTCAGGTAAAGATGCAGATGCCGGTGCATTAATGTTCCTTCGAACGCCAATTTCCGGAGGGACTATTCCCATATTGTTTATCAATCCACCACAACAGGAAACTAGTTGTTGTGCTGAATTGAATTGAAGATATGCAGGGTTAGACATTTCTGATTGCATCATTTGAAAATTTTGAGTAAACACCTGTAAAGATCAAATAATTTAAGAGCAATTCAGCATGCATTCTAAAATAAAAGGACCAAATCAAGATTTTAAATTGCGGTTGCAATAATGGCTGTGTTGTGATTCGCGATATTGTGGATAATCGTGGTCAAATGTAGCTAATACAGCCTTAATCGCGGTCGTGGACCTAGCATAAAAAATCATGATGCTGGCCGCGAACCCTTTTTACTAAAACCTTAAAGTTCTGCAACTTGCATTGTCCTTACCTCTTTGGCAAACAATTCATCAATGTTGAAGTCAAGTCTTGGGTTTACAGCTGCTAATTTCATTGACAAGAACTGCATTTGATGATAATGTACAATTTAGTTAGATAGACTTTAAATTAGTCTTAAAACTGAAACCATATTATAAACTAAAACTTAATCAAACACTATCATTCATGCAGCCTAAGTAACTAATTTATCATACTAGAACTCTAACCTCAACTTGTCTTTGAAGAGATTGAACATAGTTAATAATTTCATCAAGCATTCCAGCTTTGCCTGCAATTTTGTTGCATCCTGGCACTAAATCTTGCAAATACTTCATCCTTTCGCTTATTTTTTCCCTTCTAACCTGCACAAAACAGAACAAACGTTGGCCTTTAAACAGAAAAATCATACTGAGCCAACCTATATGGCACAGAATAAATGTCTATTTGGTTTCCTTGTAGAAACTATATTGTTAAAACAGATTCTACCTCCTATTAACGGTAATTTTAGCATTAAACCAAATTAAAAAAATTAGTAGAATATAAATGAGTTAATTCTTATACATAAAATGTTTTTACACTATCCATCAATCATGATCGTCGGAATAACTTCTTCACCGTGTTACAACATTTTTTACTATCAAATCAATTATGTAAAATGAGTTTTTTGATAATCACTTTTTGTTAACCAAATAATGAGAAATTAAGAGAAAAAAAGTACTCACTCTTTCAGCTAGGCTATGACTATCAGTAGCTTGACCACGACGTGCTCGAACATGAATGTAATCAGGCTTTTGATTTTGAACCTCTGAACCTTTTGAATTTTCCTTGGAACCAACATCATCAAAATTTTCTCTATTTTTCAACTTTATATTCTTCTGTCCCTTTGTTTGCTCCGTGATTTTGGATTCACCTTCTTCAACACTCACTTTGATCCTCTTGTCTTTGGACTTCATATCCACCTTGTTATCAGCTTTTCTTTTCTTAACGGTTTCTTCGACGTTTTCAAAACCCGGGTCGGGTTTCTTGGAGTTAGCTACAACCTCACCAAGAGCAGAATCACAACCAACCATAAAAAATTGTTGTGAAGAAGAGAAACCATTTCCAGAAAAGTAACGTCGGTGTTCTTGATCATGTTCATGTTCATGTTGGAACTTTTTCCTTGCTCTTTGTCTTTCCAACACTGTCATGTCGGAAATGGTTCCTCCTACTTGATTTCCAGAAGTGTTAAGACAATGTAACATGTTGATCTTGTTGTTGTTGTTTTGGGGACTGTACTGTTTTCAGTGTGTAATGTATTAGGTCTTGTTACGTGCTAAACTACGCACTGGGCAATGTTGATATCGTGCGCTATGATTTTTGTAGAAACGGAGAGTTAAGAGAAGAAAAGAGTGAAGTGAGAGTAGAAGCTGTTGTACGTATATATAATGAGTGTATGAAATTATTATTTTTAGTTCGGGGAATGGGTATGTGAAATTATTATTTTTAGTTTTCTTATATAATAAAAAACTTAAATGCAATTTAGCTCTTAGTTTTTTGCTTCCTTCTTTTGGACTTTTGGCCTTCTTTTGTAAAAAAAAGAAAAAAATGGCAACAAGTGTCTAAGAAAAAAAATGATACAAAAATTTATGTTGAAAATGATGCATTGCATTAACTTTTAAATTACAATTTTGGTCATTCATTTTTAATTGCGTAATTTCGATCATCATTTCAGAAATCTTAATCATAATGTGACCATCCAATTTAATAGTATGGAAATAAGTTGATCACTCAAAATCTTTAGAATCATTTCAAATGATCTTCTAGGACCTCTACATGTTTGGCCGTGCCTCAATTTTACATCCTAATTTTTAAAAACTCTTACTTCGTCCGTTTTAAAATATAAGTAAAAATTATTTTTTAAGTTAATTCATTTGATGATATATGTGGTCCATAATATAAACCACATACATCATTAAATAAATAAACCTAAAAAGTAATTTTTGCTTATATTTTAAAACGAATGGAGTATCAATTAGGCATTCGTTTTTACATCTAATTTATTGCCTGGTCATCAAATTAACCGATTAAAATCACAAATTGGTGAAAAATTGTCAAACTAGACAAAATTACGCAATTAAAATTGGATACCACCGTCCACCAAGATCAAAACTGCATTTAAGTTAAAATGAAAAGAAATAAAAAATAAAAAAAATTGGGCGGAGAATGGCGGAATCTGAGAAGGTGTGGCCGGAATTATTAGAAGAGAGACGAATGAGTGTGTAGGGCAGAGAGCCAATCGATATATCCATAACCTAGGCCGTGGGCTCTGGGCCCTACTGATATGACTGACACGTGGGCGTGTTCCATAGCACAAAAAATGGGTCCACTCTTTTCAGTTTTTCTATTATATTTTATTTATTTTGGGCCTGGTTGGACCAAAACTTCAATTTTGACTAATAGGAATTTTCGAAAATATACTAATATATGCCTTAATTGGGTGACCTCAATATTTCAACTTCAATCAAAATTGTAGACTAAAATAGTAAATCAGTGAAAATATGATGGCTAAGTTCATTTAATCCTGATTTAAAATGTAATAATCCCTTTTAATGTTGAAAGTATGATTGAGATTAAAACTTGGCATTCTTCTTTTCAAAAATTTCTTGCACTCTGTATTTATACACTTCTATTTCTTTGTTTTGCCAATGTACAAGCTTATCTTCATTTTTTTCGACAAACTTACCCTTAACACGCCAATTCACACAAACTAACAATTGGTTTTTTGGTTGTGATAGTGGTTGAAATCAGTTATTAGAATTTTACATTGAGTAAATACAATTGTTCAATGTTATTGTATAGTTAAATCATGAAGCTTCTTATCCATCAATCAACTAATTTTTTAGGTTGAACTCTTTTATCGTATATTTAAAATATCAAGTATTAGGGTCTTGTTAACGAGTGCCCCAAAACACTCTTTAAGCATGTTAAATAAAGTAATTATTTTTTCAAAATTTAAAAGTTTTCAATCTTCAATACACTAATTATATAAATTTTAATAAAAAGTTATTATTTAAGATCATGGACTAGCCCGGAAGCACTATTTAACATTTCCGCAAATAATAAAAATTAGACGTGTGGAGCGTGACACGGATAAAATAATACAATACAAGGGGGAGGTGCTGGGGTAGTGCTTGTGAGTGGTTCTGGTAGGACATCGTAATTAATGTGCAGTAGTTACAGTGATCTTCGTTGGTTGAGCATCAAGATTCATATTCCTAGAACATATAGATGAATCTAATAATCCATCATATACAACCTAATATGGTTGTCCATATTAGTAGTAGCCTTTCATTATGAACGTTTCTTTCTACTTCTAGTATTCCTTTTTATTCAAACAAAAACATTTTTTTGACATTTGTATTTTTAAATAATATTTTGATTGTTTAGTCGTCACTCATGTCCACCTTTAAAGTAAAATTTCTGTCTTTTCATATTGATCTGTAAATGTATAATCTTGAAGTTAACTTAAATGGGCAAGAGTTAGCTTAGCAATAGAAACCCATAAATAATGATGTGCTTAGATGCTCTAATGTTGAATATTTAATAAAAGTCTAATCCTTTCAACATTTTGCTTGTGTTTGATTAATCAACAAGTGAGGTTACACTTTAAAGAAAGGGATTGATTGGTTTTAAAAACAGCCTGTTAAAATTTGTCGGATAATCTTAGGTTAGGAATTGACATCATATTTAGTTGCTAAACATGACATTGATTTTTTTTGTTATAATTAGTTATTTGTTATTCTAATGACACATACCTTTTTTGGAGGTAAAATTTATCATGCGGTAGGATGATGTTTTGCAAAATTGCAAGAGGGCACTTCATTTAGTGTCGATTCAGGTAAGATCTTACAATGACCTAGTTTTAAATCCTAATGGATAAGTCAAGTGTACCTTTTGTCGTGTTTTTTTAGCGTTGAAGTTTTATATGATCATGATGAGTCTCCGAAACCTAACTCACATGTATTTTCATTTATCAAATTTTTGTTTTGCAAGAGGGCACACTCTCTCTTTCATTTCTATTTCTATGGTGCCACTTGACATTAACATTATTCATTAGTCTAAATCAAGCTTTGCTTGCAAATTTATTCTCTCATTTGAAGCTTGAAGCAATATTGTAAGGTAAGGGGCAACCAAATTAATATTTCAAACTTTTTAGGAACAAATCCAGAGAGGATGAAGGCAACTTCCATTATTATCACATATGGACCCTCTCTCACCTAGACCCTCACTCTCCAACTTTATTTTTTGTTCAAGAGTCTCTCTATAGGTCCCCATTTTCTATATATGTACTAGTTGCAAACACTTAAAAATGACCCTATACCACAGCAAAAGGTGAATGGGACCTGCTTTCTACATCTCATTTTCCCCATCACTTTCTTTGTGGAATACATCAACAGAAAACTACTATGTCCCCCCTATTAATTTGTTTTTCTTTCTAGTTTCTTAAGTGCTTTCCATCTTATATATATTCTCTTTGACTAACCCTCAATAATATATACACTGCATTCATTATCTAGGCTTAGTACCAATCCATACAACCTGTACAAACAAACAATGTTCTTGTTATATTTATAATTATAATTAGGCTAATTTATGATATATATTCATATAGCTATATATAGCTAGCCCAAATTTTTTTAAGCACAATATATTAGTATTTTAGTGCCAACAAATTGTTCTGCAATTGATAAAAATTAATATCACTGCCTATGTATACTTCCTCCCTCTCTTCCTTCTTTATTATCATTTTATTATTGATACTAATAAAAAAATAATATTTCCTTATAAAAAAATACTAATTTGGTATTGAAATTTAAAAACACAAAATAAAAAGATTTTTTTCCTTTAAAAAAAAATATTTTTTATGAAAACAACAATTAAATACGGTTTGTCAATTAATAGCATGAGAGTTTTGAGGTATATATTTGCAGTTTCTTATCTACTCTTTTCTTTGTTTTATTTTCTACTGCTGATACAATATCATCTGCTACTGTTTTGCCCCTTTCAAGGCCCACTAAGAATTCCAAAGAATGTCCCACCACCACTTGCAAATATATAGGAAAAATAATTGGAAGGCCTTCTTATCTTAATCTTATATAATTGATATCTATATATTTGCAGATTCAATGTACAAAATTGTACAAGGAAGGGAATCATATTTAGTGGCTAGAATGAATTATAGAAGTTGGGTTCTTGAAACTTGAGAGTTGAGACTCTATTGGGAGTATCTATTGCTCCATTCCTTAGTCCATACATGCATAAA
>Ga0099826_10003576_pt1 | contig 10611 bp, 10 predicted proteins | sample Mtrugardesep15_FD_76830 | JGI IMG/M metagenome (GOLD analysis project Ga0099826, IMG submission 76830) | Root nodule microbial communities of legume samples collected from California, USA - M. trunc garden sep15 | ecosystem: Host-associated > Plants > Roots > Nodule | place: USA: California...
CATCCATACTCGATTGCATATAAGTAAATGAATTTCTTCTTCTTTTTCAATAATGTTAGTTTCAATTTTTTCTTCTTTTTCAACTATAATGTACGACGGTTTCAATTTACATTGTTGATGTTAACTTAAATTCAGTTTAAGTAGGTTCATGTAAACTTAGTTTACATGAACCTACTTAAACTGAGTTTACATGACCTACTTAAACTCAGTTTACATGACCTACTTAAACTAAGTTTACAAGAACCTGCTTAACTGAAATGACCTACTTAAACTCAGTTTACATGAACCTCCTTAAACTCAGTTTACATGACCTAATTAAACTCAGTTTATGACCTGCTTAAATTGAGTTTACATGTACATATTTAAAATAAGATTACGTAGAATCATTGAACAAGGTTGATATATACACTTAAACTCAGTTTACATGACCTACTTAAACTAAATTTACATGACCTACTTAAATTGAGTTTAAGTATGTACACTTAAACTCAGTCTATATGACTTACTTAAACTAAGTTTACATGACCTACTTAAACTAAATTTACATTACTTGAGTTTAAGTATGTACACTTAAACTCAATTTACATGACTAACTAAAACTAAGTTTACATGACCTGCTTAAACTAAATTTACATGACCTACTTAAACTGAGTCTAAGAAAAATGGATTTTGGGGTGTAACCAAGAGAGAAGGAGGGGGCTTTTTGAAAATCAAACTTTATGAAAGGGTAATTTTGTCATTTTAGGGTGTAACCATGAATATACGGAGTGTAATTAGAAAAAGTCCTTGATGAAAATATGAAACGACTTTGGACGCATTCACACTCATATTATGTATCCGAACTTCGCAACTAACAATTTGATTTCGTCAAAGAAAAAAATTCCAAAGTATTTTTAATTTAAGAGGTGGTAAAAAGTGAATAAAGTAAACTTGTTTATCAAACACATTTCAAACAAACTTGTAAACTAAAAGGTTATAAGTAGTTTATTTTAATTTTAAGGGAAGTAGTTTATTGTTGTTAGTTAACAGTTTGTGCGTCAACATGACTTCAACCATACTAAGAAATTCATTTGATATTTTTACGTATATTTTATTTTTCTTAATTATTTTTTCTCAAATAATCAAGTGGTTAGAAATTCATCTTTAAGATGAATAAATATAAAATATGTTATTTAAACCTAAATATTACATATTATAAGTTACTACCAATTAAACTATGTTCACGAGGATTATTCCTCTTAAATATTTTTATATAGACGTATTTTATGATTCACATAATTTATGTTTAAAATGTTTTCAATTTACATACTTATAACATTGGAAAACCTATAAAACACACCAAATGAGTGAATGACTACTTGTAAAGTTTATCTTGAATAAAATAAAATCGGGTGACTTTGATATCAAGACTTGCTAGAGTAAGAAATATGAAAAACTACAAAATTGTTAACATTCACACAATAATTACCAACTAAGAGGGACGAGTAATTTATTTGGTTAAGTTAAAAGATAAAAGCGGTTAGAAAGTTAAAAATCTAGAGTTTAAGTTTTAATAATTGAGAAAATATTGACATAACAATTAACATACTAATATTTGTTATTAAAAATGCAACAATTACCAATGAATCTATCACATCGATGACAAAATTTCTTTTCATTCTCATGAGTTTTTTTTCATCTTGAAACGGAATTGGAGTTTTTATGAAACGATTAATTTTGGTGAAGTTTGTTAATGATTTGATCTCATTCACTTAATAATATTCTTGAATGAGTTGATGATGTTTTATTTTTTATTTATTAACCTTTCGATTTTTAAATAAGAATTGTTGATAATTTGAAGTTGAACTAAGAGATAAGTAAAATTTGACAAAAAATTATATCAAACTATTATTTTTTTCTTTCAAACTCATCATATTTAAAAAAAAAGTAAATTGTCCTTGGCTAGTGCTCTACAGGAGAAAAACCGAGACACACATTTTGTGGACCTAAACAAACGACAACCTTTCCTTCTATCAATGATCAATGATGCAAAACATTTGCACTTTGCCATGAGAAAAATATCTGCATAAAGATGCTAACATTTGTGACGTGTCTAGACATTAAAGCTTTGGAATTTAGGGATAGTTGTGAGCATTTTCCATCGTTCTTAATTGAGTAATATTATTACAATCATTTTTTTAGAAAAAAGAAATATAGGTATACGACACAAAAATTAAAACAATAGAGAAAAATAAAAACATAAAATGAATATTAGAAAAAAATTGGTCAAATTTAGGTGCAACCTTGTCGTGAAACGTGGGTGTCTGAAATTTAATTTTTTAAAGTCTAATTGAGGCTCAAAGGTTTTATGGTATTTCAAATTCTTCAATTTGACTAACACAGTCATAATCGGATGGAGTCTTAACTCTAAATTTCCCTAATTTGAGAGGGAGAAAAAGTTTAAGATGATTTGATACTTGTCCCCATGATTTATATACTACCTTTTTTAGTTGGACGATAATTAAATAAATCAATATAAAAAAGAAACATTTCTTTCGTTCTATGATAAGTGGTTCATTTGAGCATTGTAGACATATTGTGAAAATTGTATAACTGAAATAGAGAGAAAAAAGTGTTTATTTAATTTTTCTAGAGAGAAAAATGTGTTTTTTTTTAAGGAAGAAAAATGTGTTTATTTATTTTTTCTTATCAAATATCCGATGCAGAATAAAATACATTAAACTGCAAGTAATACAAGTAATATTATTAATTAAAAATAATAGTTAAGAAAAATGAGAACGGTCATTTTTTTGATATTTTTTTTACAACCGTGTCACTCATCGTAAAAAGTGGTAGTAAAATAAAAATTATGTTGAATCATTCTTAATTCAACAAATTTAATCCCAATTCAATCTAGTATTATAGATCACTATATAAACAAAGTTCCACTATTAATTGAATAGCTAGATACATAACATATTCAATAAATTAAAAAAATAAATTTTATTTATAATAACCTATAAATTCCTCTTTTGACCATAATTTTTTTATTTTTTGTTAGCCTAGTGTCTAGAATTTACCTTATAATGTGAATAAGTGGAGTATCCATAATTTTTTATTTTTTTAGTTAGCCTAGTGCCTAAAATTTACCTTATAATATGAATAAATGTGGTGTCCAGGATTCGAACCCCAGCTCCTACATATAATAATGCATTGTCCTACCAACTGAGTTATGCTCACGACACTCTTTTGACCATAATTTTAGAGTAAAACACAACGTGGAAATCTTAAAAATAGTGAACAAATTCCCCCTTTGACCATCAATTTATATACAACGTGGGAATCATAAAACGGTGGAATTAGGCACCTCTCACTAGAACATACAGTAGTAGTAGGTTGGTAGGAGCCAACAGCAATTAAAAAAACACGAGAAACCAAGATTGATTCAGTCAAAAAAAAAACAAAGACAGAGACACATCACCTTCTAATGAATCAACCTTTTTTTTTTAACAAATGAATCAACCTTAATTTGACCATTTTACATCACATTTTTTAATTAAGAGACGATGTTACATTGCATTGATCAAACCAAACAAACAAATGGTTTGACTAGCCAATTTGACATGATTATATATTTTAGTGCAAAGGCTAGGAATGAAAGAATAGACATATGGCAGAAATATCATCCATAGCAATACCTCGTTTCTTGCATTTCCATGCATGCATTGCACACTCCACCAAACGTTTAGATGAACTTGTTCTGTCTTTTGTTGAAGACACAATATCCACTGCTTCTTGATTAGAGATCACATCCCAAACCTATATAAAAATTCAGCAACTTAAATCTTTTGATATTGTCACTAACTGTTTCATTAAGTAACATGACATAATTGCAAGTAAGTTTTATAAAAAAATATTTGTAACATTTTCAAAGGACAACACTATACCCCATCACTGGCTAGCACAACAAACTGGTCTTTGCTTGTTATATTCCTTTGTGTTACTTCAGGCACTGAAATAAGACCATAATCTTTCATACAATAGTCACCAAAAGCCCTTGACATGGCTAGTCCCGGAGACTCCTCGTCTGGCAACCACACGCGGTGGACTCCAGGCTCGTCGTCTAGGCAGAACACTCGTCCTTGGCAGTCAAGTATTCTCTCTGTTTCCTCTACAAACATTGTATCAAGATACATAAAATAATGAGATTCTGAGATGTCGCATTACAGTTATACATGGACATAATTATATAGAAGACTAACGAGGTAAATTGGGCTTGAAATCTATTGTTAGCTGAATTGGAACCAAATTTCCATCATCTGACGTTGTAGCTAAAACAGCACGAGAATCACCAACATTTGCAATCACAATGAGTTCACCCTGTTCATTACAGAATCATGATAAATTTTGGAGCATGTAAGACTAAATTGAAGCAAAACAAATAAAAAAAAGGACTAACTTGAAGATGAAAATTAAGATAAAGACCAACGATTAATATTTTTGACTTGTGCATATAATGCATTAGTTACTAAAAAATATGAAACTAAATCGTTAGATTTCGCAGATTGAGTTACTGAATTCTATAATTTTCCTTTTATGTTTTACCTGTCTAACAATTGACACTGCCGTCGTTCCACTGAAAAACGAATCAATCTTGCGATTCTGCTCTAGTTCTCGATCAATTGAAGCACATGTCTTCAAGTAAGAATGCTTCCATATATTAAACTTTTGTTGTTTTTTCTGTGTCTTTAAATCAATTTCTGGATCAATTGAAGTTTGAGAAAGTGTCTCCTGCCAGTTGCATAGCAAAGCTGATGGCATTGACTCTCTTACTGTTCTTGACACATAGTGACCCCAAGGTCCATGTCCATCAAAAACCCCACAGAAGATCATGTCCTCTTGGCATCCAAATCCCTATAATCAACATCAACAAATTCACTCTCATCAATCATTAATAAAATAATATTCTCTAATGGTTTTCTCATTGTACATAAGTGGTTATGTATAAAGGGACCTGTTTGGATGTAAGTGTTTTTACAAGAAAAAATAAAATACAATAATATAATTTTCATATAAGCTAAAAGTTGTTTTCATTAGATATCCTAGAGAGCTTATGAAAATAAGCTGAAAAAGAACTTATGAATATATCATAAGTTGTTTTTCATATGCTCTCCTAAACAATCTCGCTAGCACTTATGCAGTAGATAAACTTAAATAAGTCAATCCAAACAGGTTAATAGTTGTTATATGTTTTCATAAACTATCTTGGAATGCTTACGAAAATAAGGTGAAAATAACTTATGAAGTTATGAACATGTTATAAGTTGTTTCCATAAGCTCTCCCAAATAGTCTTAGAAGGGCTTATGCTAAAAGATTAACTCAAATAGTTAACATTGAATATTTTGAACATACTTCCCACACTATGCAACAATCTTGGTTAACTCCTTTCTTGCCTCTTTTGGAGAAAACTGAGGCAAAGTTGTTTGAACCATCAACATTAACGATGCCAGAGCTATTGATCAAGGAGTGATTTCTTTTTGCTTCTTTTGCCAATGCTTCAGCAGCTTCTCTCCCACTACATTTACTCCTTCCTTTTTTCATTTTCAATGACTGTGCCAATCCATTGAACATGGATGAAAAATGACCCATCAACTCTCTCTACACTATCTTGTGCTTCTACTCTAATGAATATATAGTACAAAATCTGAACAATGAAAAAAATACGACAGTTAACATGATATCACAGAGATACTAAGAAATTATTCATACAGTCCGATGAAGGTAACGTTTGATCTTTTAGAATTTATTTTACCATTTTTCTTGGTAATAAATATTGAAGAAATCACACAAGTTTTGTTATCCTATTACCTACAACCATTGCCTTAAAATCAACATGGTGGCTCATGGTTAGAGTCTATTTGGATTGACTTACTCGAGTTTATCTACTGACACAAACACTTGTGAAACTGTTTGAAAGAGCTTCAAGAAACATCTTATTATATGTTCATAAGATGTTTTCAGCTTATTTCCATAAAACCCTCAAGGATAGTTTATGAAAACAGCTTATAACTTAAACTTATATGAAAATATCTTGACTTTATTTATTTTTTGTAGTAATAAGTTATACATAAACACATATATGATACATACTTATGCTATAAACGCCAAATTAAGCTATTTATACAAACATGGCCAGTCTTAGGAAAACAAATAAATATGTAAAGATTGAGTTACTTTTCAAGTTTTGAAAAGCCCCGGATCAAGGGATTTAACAAACTCAAACTCATTCTTAATTGGTAATTAAATTGGGACCCCCCACCCAAAGAAAAATTAACATTTCTTTTTGCCTTACTTTTTCTTAGATTTGATCTTTCATTTCATTTTTATAAATTAAAAAAAAAGTATTCAAACCCAAGTTTAGCTACAGAATAAAATAAGAGATTGTACATAGAAAAACCAAGAAAAATATCTCAAAACCCCTATGCTATAGCTAGCGCATGTTTAAACACCATTTTCATACCTTAGTATAAATATTGCAGAATTGAAAGAAACTCTAGAAAAAGTTGAGAACTTTGCAAGAAGGAACAATAACAGAACCAAAATCAGACAAAGCAAGATGAAAGTTGTAGAAAGCAAATTAAGGTGTAGAAGAATGGATAGTTCAATAATGTTGTTTGTTTGGTTCTGGTTTCTTCTTTCTTCAGTACCCTTTTATCTAGGAAAACAGCTACAAAGACAGTTTTTTCAAGTACTATAGTACCAATAAGTGCATGTATAAATTTGTATCTTCTCTACTGTATGTATATGATTCATAAATCTTTAAAAGGTAAAGAATAATGATATTTTTTCTACTCTTTACTACTTTGTTTGGGACAATAAGTAAAATGGCCTTTTTTATTACCCAATTTATAATTCTATGAAAAGCATGTTCTGTTTGACGGTTATAAAGAGAGAAAATTCAATATTTTTTATTTTAGTTGGCAAGTTGATTTAATATAATGAATTGATAAGGGTATGAGTTTATTTAGCGATTACTTTTTGTAACATGTGTTTTATGAGTGTATCATGAAATTAATAAAAAGTTTGTTAATTATTTTTCTCAAAACAACTTGGAGGTTGACTGAACATTGTATTATTGCTCTATACTTTATTCACGAATATGGAAATGAGGATAAAATGAACTATAAAATGAGATTAATATATAGAATATGTCATCATGAATTTAACCCAGTTAATAAAAATATTGTATAATATATATAGATGATGAAGTTCGAATCCCAAACATCCAACTTACTTAAAAGATAAATTTTTAACCACTACACTACTTAAAAACTAATATATAAAACACTTAACATCTAGCATCTTTTTTATTTTTTATTTTTTTACAAAAGTATCTTCAATTATTATATATATGTCGCCTTAATGCATGTTCAATAGCGATAACATTATCACTACCCAAAAAAAAAATAGCGATAACATTATAATAAAAAAATGTTTTAAGAATCCTCCTTAAAAAAGTTGGTTACCTCTTCTTGGCAAAGTATATTTGCAAACGCCACATTACAAACACTAGTCGCACCTATTTCAGATCATACACCTCTTCTGTACAGCTAGAACCCTCCCTTGAAGACAACCGCATCGAAGTTTCCAATTTAACAATGACTGGCTTTTAGAACCCGACCTTGTCGACCTTGTGAAGACAAATTGGACCCAATATCCTTCCAGTAATATCATTACTAAACTGCAATATTGTGTGGATGATATGTCTGCTTGGGGTCGGATTTCTGCTCCAAATTTTCGGCACCGTATCAATAAGATACAGACTCAAATTGAAGACATCAGAAATGACGCAGAAGATGCAGCAGACCCGCAGTTGGCAATTATGCAACAAAATCTTGCTAACTTATTGCTTCAAGAAGATAGTTACTGGCGGCAACGTTCAAAAGTCTTTTGGCTCTCAGATGGTGATACGAATAGTAAGTTTTTCCACGCTTCTGCCTCTGCCCGCCGTAGGAAAAACTCTATCAAAAAGTTACGAGACGAAACCGGGAATTGGGTCTCCTCCCATGACGACCTATGTGCTGTCGTAAGAAACTACTTCACATCTATATTTACAGCAAGGCATGGTGACTATGGTGACATTATTTCCTGTGTGCAAAGCAAAGTTTCAGATGACGACAACAATTCTCTCACACAGCCGTTCACTGAGAAAGAATTCCAAGAAGCTATTTTTAGTATGCATCCAGATAAGTCCCCTGGCCCAGATGGACTTAATCCGGCCTTCTATCATCGTTTTTGGAAGGAAATAGGTGGCGATATTTTTTCGGCTGCAACCGCTTGGCTTGCCTCAGATACATTTCCTGCAGAATTGAATGCAACTCACATAGTGCTCGCGCCCAAAGGTGATACTAGTGAAACCATGAAAGACCTTCGTCCCATATCTCTCTACCCAATGGGTCTCTTGGATGATGATGTGCATCTCTACTGTTGAATACCATATAATTTTTAATGGTGACCGCATTGGTCCCATAACTCCTGAAAGGGGGCTCAGACAAGGATGTCCTTTATCTCCATACTTGTATCTTTTATGTGCTGAAGGTTTATCTGCCATCATTAAAAATCATGAACGTCGAGGCCAACTCCATGGTGCTCGAATACGCCGCACTGCTCCATCCATCAGTCATCATTTATTCGTGGATGATAGCTTTCTTTTTTGTAAAGCCACAACTTTAAAAGCTTAGCACCTTAAGGATATTCTTATTGCTTATGAACAAGCTTCAGGTCAGGCGATAAACTTGAGCAAATCAGCCATAGCTTTCAGTGCAAATACGCACCAAGACACTATCTTGTCCATCACCTCCTCACTCGGGGTTCACAATACTATTGGCAGTGGTAAATACTTGTGGTTACCATCCATGGTGGGGAGAAGTAAGAAGGCCATTTTTTCTTATTTAAAGGATTGGATTTGAAAAAAATGCCAATCTTGGAGCGCCCGATCCCTTTCTCGTGCAAGGAAGGAAATCTTGATAAAATCTGTCGCTCAAGCCATCCCTTCTTATTGTATGGGTGTCTTTCTCATTCCTACTTCTTTATGTGATGAGATCGGGTGAATGATGAACTCGTTTTATTGGGGTTCTAAAAAGAATGGCCGTCGTGGAATTAATTGGATGCGTTGGGATAAACATACATTACACAAAAGTTTAGGAGGCCCTGGCTTCCGTAATTTGGAGGCTTTCAATCTATCTATGCTTGGAAAGCAAAGTTGGAAAATCTTATCCGACTCCACCTCTCTACTCACCCGGATCCTCAAAGCTAAATACTTCCCGCGAAGGGATTTCTTGGATGTCAACCTTGGCCATAATCCAAGCTATACTTGGAGGAGTCTATTTCAATGGGTCATAGATGGAAAATTGGAGATGGCACCAATATTAATGTGTGAAAAATGCTGTGGATCCGCAACCTTCCTTCTCACAAACCATCTACCTCACCACCTCTTCACTGTGAAGATCTTACGGTAAACGCTTTGTTAAACCCGAGTCTAAATTCTTGGAACATTTCTGTCATACAAAATCTGTTTGATGCTACTGATGTAACCGCAATTCTGTCCATTCCACTATTTGTTCGATCAAGAACTGATTCTCGAATCTGGAAGTCAACGGTGGATGGAGCTTATACAGTAAAAACAACTTACCGTCTCTGCTCCGATCTTTTACTTGATGTTGCACCTGTCCGTAACAATTTCTCCTGGAATTCTATATGGCAGATGCAAGTTCCTCCTCGAGTATGTTCCTTCATCTGGAGGCTAGCTCATCAATGTTTACCTACCCGTGTAAATCTCATCAGCTGCGGCATCCCTTGTGCTGATTCTTGTGTTTGTTGTGACCTCTTGGCTGAAACGTATATGCATCTCTTCTTTGTTTGCTCAAAAGCGGTCAATTGTTGGGAACAAATAGGCATCTAAAACATTGTACTTGATCTGCTGGCGACAACTAATGACTTTGCTTCTATGGTTTTTGATCTGTTTGACAGGTCGCCCACACATCAAAGATATCTTGCAGTTATGGTTCTTTGGAGTTTGTGGAAAAACCGCAATTCAAAGCTTTGAAAAAACACAGATAACTCACCGGCCTACATTGTTACCCGAGCTAAAGACACTCTCAACGAATGGATTTGTATGCAAAGAGAAAAGTTGCCTATCCAAGCTGCCAATATTCCTCATGCTTGGAGCAAACCTCCCGCGGGAACAATCAAATGCAACATTGATGTCGCGTCTTTCAACAACAATTCAATTATGGGGTATGTGTCATACCCCAATTTTTGACCTAACACCCTGCATTCATGCGCCTTTTGACCTTGAATAGTCTTCAAGTTTTCAAAGGAAATTTTGGTAGAAAAGGTATTTTAAAATACCTCATTTTTGTTCCGATTTCGGACCCTCTTCTCCCTTTTTTTATTTTCTTATTTATTAGTCTTTTAGTTTTATCTTACCTTTTATTTTCCATTTTTTAATTTTATTTTACTTTACATAATTTATTTTAATTTGTTTTTATTTATTTTTTTTATTTCTTTTTAATTAATTAGTGTCCAAAAAAAAAAAACAAAGTGTCAATAGGTCCAAAAATAAAATGTCC
>Ga0099826_10003579_pt1 | contig 10609 bp, 4 predicted proteins | sample Mtrugardesep15_FD_76830 | JGI IMG/M metagenome (GOLD analysis project Ga0099826, IMG submission 76830) | Root nodule microbial communities of legume samples collected from California, USA - M. trunc garden sep15 | ecosystem: Host-associated > Plants > Roots > Nodule | place: USA: California...
TTCTTTACAAGAAAAGAAAATGTAAATTTTTTCCCTTTTAAAAAATCCAACATAAAATTTAAATTGTTCAAAAGAAAAGATAAGAAAATAAATTAACATAAAAACGTCTCTCTTCTATTATTAATCTTTTGAAATATATCTCTTCTAATTTTATTAGGCAGTACAACATTTAATAAATTAACATTATGATGTCAAAGATTGGCAAAGATAAAAGTATAAAACAAAAAAGAAATATTTTATTTAAATACATACATGAAAACCCATTTTGGTAATTGTACATACAAAATCAATTTTGATACAAACTATCCAAACAACATAAATTGGTAAAATCACTTTTGTGTTAATGTATCCAAACATAAATCAATTCACATTCAACTCACTTTTAACCAAAGTCAATTCTATCAAACTCAATTCTCTCGTAATCAATTTTTTTCACCGCATAACCAAACACATACTTAATACGTTTACAAACAGAATACCCTAATTTTCATGTAAACTCGGCTACCCTAAATAATTTGTTAGGAACCATGAACTGCATTAATTTTTTATGTCTAAATATAAAAGTAATAAATAAAATTGATCCGTGTAACAATATAATTTTGTATTCTTTTTATCTTTTTTTATATAATTTTTTTTGTTGTCATTTGATTGTAAATAAAATTGATCCGTGTAACAATCTAATTTGCGTTTATTGATCGACCCACGATCTTACGGGTCAAATATTATTTATTGGTCTCTATTATAATCGAGAATACTCGTGCATCGTACGGGTCAAAAGTCTAGTTTTGTAATCTTAAATGTTATAAGTGATGTAAAACAAAATTACGACCGAATGAAGTGATGCAAATATGAAGTTTTACATCACGTGTAATTGTATCATGTCATGAAGGAGAATGAAATTGAAAACATTTTATTCGTGATGCACGCGTCTTTTGTTTTCTTACACATAAAATTTCACTCTATGTACAAATTAATCTCTAAAATAGAATATTAAACAACTCAGTTTTTGTTATCAAAAACTAAATTTGGCACACTGCAATTTGAAAGATTTGAGAGGCTTGTAATAAAGTGTAGATGCAATTAAAGCGACCTCTTAAAAATGGTTTATCGCTAAGTATAAAGGAGGATATTTTGAATGTTTTCAAACCCTATCTTGTGTCTCAATTCTGGAAATATGGTGTTTATTTTTGTTAGTCAAGTACCCATGTACTTTTTCTGGATTGTGAAATTAATACTCTTTCTACTTCTCTTCTTATTTTAATAAATTTTGATGTTTTAAAAAGAGTTCTTGCTGTCAAGTGTAATGAGCTAACATGATGAATTTCTATACTTGGTGACTATTTAATAATTTTATGTATTTCAGCGGCTAAATGGGAGATAGGGTAATGTATTAGAGACAAATTAAATTGATGAAATTATTTCACAAAATATTTCAGATAGTTGGTTCTTCATGGATGCATGCTTGCCAACAAACTCTTTTCAGTTTGTAGATAGTTGTTAAAAAGATGTGGAGCTCGACAATAAATTTTCCTTCATGCTTTCTTTGTTTGGGAGTTATGAGGGTCGACGGATCGATAAGGAATCCCTCCCTCACCTTTTGGAGTGCATTTTTTTTAAATAAAAGTATCAGGAAAATATGTAATTTTTTATTTTGAAAATATCATAAAAAAAATTATGAAGATGTTAACTTGTGTCCTTGAGGCACAAGATAAGAATCTAAAAATAGAATTAAAAAATAAAAGTTGCATTGAAAACATAAACTTTAAAATTTTTAAGATTGTAGATGCATAATTTTCAACGTCAAATTTCTATATTTAGTGTCTTATTTTGTGCTCTAAGACACAATTAAGACACTATCCTCAGTCTTACCCTTGGGCAATTTTAAGTTTATCATATTGGAGGGTTTTATGCGAGGTGGAGGACTATCCTCAGTCTTTTTTTTCCTTCGTTTATTATTTATTTTATAGTTAAATATGTTTTTGGTCCCTACAAATATATCAACTTTTTGTTTTAGTCCTTTTAAAAAATTTCCTTCAACTTTTAGTGCTATAAAATTTTCAAACACTACTTTTGGTCCCTATATTTAAATCAATTTTTGTATTTTTTTAATTAAATTGTGCAGAAATATGTAGAATATTGTAAAAATCACTCCAAAAAAATATACTTTTTTTAACAAAACATAAATTAAATATAAATTTTTAATTTCCAAAAATATAAAAATTCATATGTAATTCATGTTTTGTTAAAAAATTCTAATTTTTTTAGGAGATATTCTTATATATTTTTTTTGCAATATTTCATTAAAAAAATATGAATTCTACTTATAAGTTTACTTTAAAAAAGGAACCAAAAATGATGAAAACTTTTGAAAGACTAAACACTGAAGAAATTTTTTAAAATGAATAAAATAAAAAGTCGACATATACATAAGGACCAAAAACATATTTAACCTTTTATTTTGTGACCTTATCCTTATCACTATTCTAGATGGAAGCAATAGATAAAGTGGGGGTTGAGTGACTCAATATTTTTTGAGTTAAGGGTTGCAAGATTTCTAAAAACAAAATGATTCAAGTTCAAGTCTAGTGAAGGAAAAAAAAAATATATTAACATGCTCTGATATGTTACATGTCAAACTTAGGATTTCAATCTTTTAAAAGATTAGTCTTAGCTTTTGTAAAGTCTAATTCGAGCTAGCATATTCACGTCATTAGACACAACATTCCATTTATTTTGAATCGATTTAAAAAGAAAGAAGAAAATTAAAATCCTAACTCTGAGATGTAGCATGTCCTATTCACATAACAAACATGACTCGAACCTACGTAACCGCCTCTACAGTCCAAACAACATAAGCATTAAACCCAAACAAAACATTTTTAGTTTCCTACATTTTATGTGATTTAACTATTTTAAACTTCCATACATATTTAAGAAATCCCTCACATATTTTACGTTATCTATTGCCTTAGTTAGGAAGAAAGACGACATTCATCATTATGCTCCTCTCATCACATATTCGTCGTTGAGAAATAAACTCTTGTGCAAATTAACTTGCTATCAAGTAAATTCAGTTTGGTCCGTTCAATTGAATTATGTGCTTCTAGCATATGACATAATTGTTTATGGTTCTAGACTTTAGCTTCTTTTGTTTTCTGTTGATGTTTTGTATTCATCTTCACAATAAAAAGAAGCAAAGTATTCATAGAAGATATCAAAATTTGGTCACCGGCATGACATATATAGAAATTAGAGTTAAATAAGTTTTTAGTCCTTATAAATATATTAAATTTTATTTTTAGTTCTTATATAAAAAATAGCATGTTTTAGTTCCTATAAAAATTCAACATAAAGTTTTAGTCCATTTTAAATTTAATTTAGATTTATTATGCTTAAACTTTTATATTTTTGAATAAACTTTTGTAGCCATGTTTAGAACTTTATCAAGCATCGTCTTGGAAAGATTAAAAAGTTTCAAATATTGTTGATTGGCTGCAATATTTTTCTTGGATCAAGATTGAGGCAAATGATACATTTACTTTTGAAGTTAGCTTTGATTTTGCATGTGGTAATTGCAACTGTCGAGAGATCTTTCTCTATCGTGAATTTTGAAAAGAATGGAACGTGCAATCGTATGAAAATTATTTAGAATAATTATTTAGTTACATGTAATGACACATTTGATAGTGCTAACCAGCGAAGTCATTGAACATTTTTAGAATATGAAAATTCGCATAAGCCAAATATAATTTCATAGTTTGTATGTATTTTGAGATTATTTTGTCGTTATAGTTATCTATTTTGTACAAACCCTAAGTAATTTTCATTAATATAACAAAAATCCATCACCGTTACAATGATAGACGGTTAAGTCATAATTAAATATTCTTTCAAAAAAAAAAAGGTCATAATTAAATATGAATCACGGTAGATATATGATTTTTACTTACAAATACATAGAAATTCTTCTAAGAAGAATGCACAATTGATAAATAGGTAAACATATATATATATATATGGGGCTGTTAACTTACATCTACCTAAAAACACTAAGATGCAAGTTAGTAAGCTACACCCATCTAAAATTATTAAGGTGCAAGTTAACAACCTACATCCACTTGATCAGGGGCGGAGCCACCCCCCAGCTAGCCTGGCCTAGTGCTCAGGCTCAGCTCCAACTTTCCTTGTAGCAAGTCCAGCCATTACTAGAATTTTTAGTTTTTCCTGCGGATTTTTGGACAAATTCCGCAGGAAACACATTTCCTGCAGATTTTGCCATGGATTTAGGTTTTCAGGTGAGGTAATACTAGGATTTTAGGATCCGCAGGAAACGTGAAATTATCCGCAGGAAATTTTGAAATTATCTGCAAGAAATGTGAAATTATTCGCAGGAAGGAAGTAACGTTTTGCGATAATTTTTTTGCCCAGGTTCTATAAAATTCCTGGCTCCGCCACTACACTTGATTATTTGCACTCATTTTTATAAGTATTATTAAGCTGCAAGTTAGCAACTTTCACTAATTTACACCCACTTTCATCATTCCAAATATTGTTTCCTTAAAAGTTTGTTTTTCCTTATATAAAAAAACATATAATTACACTAACTTGTTTTACACTAATTCCATATGAACTATTTAAAAAAAAAAAAAACTTAAATCTAATCATCTTTTCTTCGTTTTGAAGATTATAGCAGAAACTGAGAAAAAAAAAATTCTAACTGAAAAAAAAAATCATCTTTCGTTTTGTTACGAGCAAAACAAAAAGGCTTCAGTACCTTAAAAAAAACAAGGAAAGTTGACATGTATTAAAAACGGTTACAGATGTTCCAATCAATTGTTGTTTTCAATTAATTTTATTAAATGAAACTTACAAGTTTACCCTTCTATTTAAAAAATGTTTGAATAGTGACATGGGTTATTTTGGTAAAAAGCAAGTGGGTATAGCTTGCTAACTTGGACCTTAGTGTTTTTATATAGATGCAAATTAGCAGCCATATATATATGACAAATTTGAGGGGCGCTAGTATTATGACTATGAGACCCTGTGCTAATCGGTGTATGGTTGAAAACGCCTATTTTCAATATTCCCTCTCATAATCTAATGTTTAGACAATCCCAAAAGCACGTTTATCATATATGTCATGGACTCATGGCATGCAACTTGATTTACCGACCCTAGAAATGCTCTCGTTCAGATTGACAATCACAAAATTACAAAAATAAATAAATGTTCAATTTTTCCGGCTATGAGCATTTCTTCTACACCAATCATAAAATTCGGATGCAGATAATAAAAGGAATAATAGGACAAAGGAAATAGGTAAACTGCTCACCAATCCTTTCAAAGAAGCAACACACCATACCTTTTCTGAGATTCAATGCAATTAATATTTGATGCACATATGTGGTCCAACCGTGATCTTTAGATCAATACTAGATGATTCAAATTGTAATGTAGTGTTTAAACTTTAAGTTTGTAAAATACTATGCGATTCAAATATAAGTAAACATTATTGATGTATTTGGTTTATAATATAGATTGAATACATTGATTATTCGAATAACCTGAAAAGATAATTTAATTTTGTATATATTTGAAATTTGAGAGCGTAGAAAATACAGGATTTGAGATATATATCATCTGATGTTTTTTTTTTTTTTGATAAAAGATCATCTGATTTTGATTCAATGACCACACATGAATTGATTTCATTAATGTGCCACAAATTTTGCATTATAATCATTCATATTTAATGGTTTGTTAGGTCGATCGGGTTCCTTGATTCTCTTGTTCATATTACCTTGAGCCATGTTGCTCTGAGTTGTTATGAAACATAAGATTTATGGATAAAGTTGAGAGAAAGCTAAGAGTTTTGTATTGATGGTAATGTGAATGTTACAATTGATAAAAATAGTTAAAATTTGACTACCTCAAACCTATTTATAGGTATTAACTAATCAATTACTAATAATTAATCTATAAAGAAATGTTAGGGATACTCTCTTTTCAACACCCACTTCAACACTTATTCACTTATTGGATGAAATTATTGTATGATCCGTCACTTTGAACGAGACACATTTTCAAAGTGTAAGACTCTTCGTGATTTAAGCTAATAAAAAATTGAATGTTAGAGAGAATGTTAAAAGAAAAAAGTGTCTATGTCATTAATATGAGTAGTTTCTTTTTGAGACTTTTGACCTTCTCGTTCTTGATAGGTTGTTCCTTAGATCGATCCACTACAATGTGGATTTGATTGATTTGCACTAACAATGAAATTATTTTTAATCTTTTACCGATACCACAGTAAAAAAATTATATGGATTATCCCAAGAAAATTGTTGTCGACACATATGATAGGCCTGAAAACACATGTAAATGACGAAAATGTTCTTCGGTAGTTAATTGCCGAATTTTCTAGGAACCGGCTGCAGTTAACTACCGATGAAAATCTCGGCAGTTAACTGTCGATAATTTGTTATAAGAATAGAACAGGCATTGTTACATTTTTGGCGATTTTCACCAAGCTTAAGTCATTCCAAGCCAATTTCAAGCACAAAAACAACTAAGTTTTTTGAATCCTATTGCATTGTTATTTTGTGATTGAATTGTTTGTTTTTTTTTTTGTTAAATTTCAATTATAGCGTAATGAATAAACTCAAAATGTAAAATGTGAACAAATAAACTCAGCGTAAATTCGAATAAGTAAATACTAATTAAACTCAGTGTGAATTTGAATAAAAATTGCATATTGAATAAATTCGAATGAAAGTTACATTACATTACATTCGAGAATGCACCTTCCAACTACAACAATCGTCTTGCCTAATGGGGTAAATTCAAACTTGCTAACCAGCAGGACTCGAGCATACGCCCCAGAAGTGCTTTTGTTCCATTTAAAAGGTTAAATTCTTGTTGGTCTTGGTTTTAAATGATAGTATCCAAGTGCCAACGGAATGAGGTCCAGACTTTGGCACTTCAATACCATCATTTAAACGAAGCCAACAAGAATTTAACTTTTTGAATGGAACAAAAGCACTTATGGGCGTATGTTGGACTCCTGCCGTTTAACAAGTTTGAATTACCCCATCCAGAGGAAGATGATTGTTGTAGTTGGAAGGTGCATTCTCTATCTAATGACGATCTTCTGACGGAATCAAACTGTTGATAATATCTTCAGTTGATCTCAGCAACGTTACACGCATATCGATCCACTGGAACATGTTGTGCTCCCAAAACATGCTCGTCACGTTTTCGTCGTTCTTGAATAATACTCTCCCCGTTGGACGTTTATACCGAACGTATTCCACCCTCCTTGTGTCTTCGGGGTTGACTCCTTGGTTGAATTCATTAAGTTCATCCTTGAGACCTCTTAACGTTACACCAAGGCACCGAACCTTCAACCTTTGAGGTTCTCAACCGTTGAATTGTGCATGAACGTCGATCCACCCGACCGTTGTTTCTAATCTACACAATAAGAAATTAAAAACAATCAATGAAAAACTCATTCAAACATTTTTTTTCAAACACTTGGAGTGCAAATTATACATAAACCCTAAAAATCATAAAAATAAACCTAAACTCTAAAAAAAAAAACATAAAAATGCAAAAAGTATAACAAAATTATTCAACTTATATCTACTGTTAAAATAAATCATATCCTCTCACTAGAATAAAAAAAATAGAAAAACTAAATAAAATATAACCCTAAAATTCTAAACTATAACATAAACATCATGCAAACATTTTAACTAAATTAATCAACTAACATCTACTATAAAAATGAATTATAACATGTAAATCTACTAAAAAACTAAAATAAAATAAATCTACTCAAAAACTAAAAACTAAAAACATTTATAACAACTAAAATGTAAGTTATAATAGCATTATAATTACTTACTTGTGATTTTGTTGAATAAAATTTGGTTGGATTTGGTTGGGTTTTTTAGAGAGATTTTTGAGAGAGATTTGAAACTTAATTTGTAAAATGAGAGTGAGTAATAATGGATGAGAGAGCTTATGGCAAATTTGTATCAGAATCGAATCGGCAGTTAACTGCCGAGGAAAACCTCGATAGTTAACTGCAACCGGTTTTGAACTTCCTCAACATTCAACGGACGAATGACAATTTCATATTTTACATATGTTTTTCAGCCTAACCAAACGTGTAAACAACAATTTTCTTATCCCAATAGTTTCCAATCCTATTTCATACTGTAGATACACTATACTGTCAACACTTTAATAAAAGATTCCATCACTTTTTTTATATATAAAAAAAATAAAAAAGGGGGTGTTTAGTTGGTTGGGAAGATACTAAGTATTTACTAGGTCCACGTTCGCATACAATTTAATTCAACTTGAGCCAGTAGCATACGTGACTATAGTATTTTGGATAGGAAGATATATGTGACTATAATATATTTACACTATATTGCTATAAAAATAAAAAAAATACATAATTCAATAATCTGTTAGCTAGCTTTCAAAATTGAATTATTGCAACTTAACAGAAAATATACAAAAAAAAAACTTATCCAGAAGAAAGTGCATGCATGGTCTGATTCTGATCTGAGTCATGCAGTGGTAAGTAGTAGAAGAGAGATCAAGAAGCAGCAGAAAAGAGATCCTAAAAACATGGACCAATGAAATGAATCGGATTCTGAATTGTGAAGGCACCATATTTTCACCACACCGCAGCACATAGTTTAATATTGATTATGACTCAGCACACACAAAGCATCTTCCATTTGCCACTACTCCACGTGTGATGTCCATCCACAACCTATCATTTCATTTTGTGAATCTAAACAACTTATGACTGTGTTGTGTCCCTTTGTGTCCACGCAGAATCTACCCCACATCCAATCACCCTTATGCCACTTGCAATATTTCCTATCATAGAGACAAATTTAATTGAACTATAGCATTGAATAATTAATCAACAGTAACAAAATAGTACTACTAAATCATGCATTGAGTGAGTCATTTTGGATAATGTATGGATATATTGGAATCTATCCTTCTGTCGGGTTCAAGGAACATTATGGATTTACCTGTTTTTTTTTTAAAACATGTACTGTAACATTGATCTAATATAGGAAAACTAGTAATCATTATTTTAATCAAGTGGAGTAAGTTGAGCTCAAATTTCATATTCAAAGTTTTTAATTAAAAAGTGTAAGATAAAACAATTAACCATCAAGAAAAGGGGTAGAACTTTACATCTATTAAATGATTAAAATATTATTAAAAAGGCTCACAATTATTTGTTTAACGGATAAAAGCTGACAGATTTAAAAACGCAATGTTGTGTTACTTACGGAGCTGGTAAATCATCGCATTAAGAGCAGTCATATATGTGACTTAAACACCGCGTCACTACCATTGTTGGGTTAGGAAAAGATCAAAAATTTAACATATTGAATCAAAACAACCACAAAAATGACGTATAAATTAATCTTCGCCTACAAAATTTAAGTATTTGGTACGTGGATCGCATCACTTATATATCAAATATTTTGCGCATGCATAATCCAATACATGTGGAGCTAACTACTAACATTTGTAACTAAAAATCTCATTTTTAAGTGTGAGTCTCAAAATCCTATTTAACCAACAAAATATGTCATCTAACTATATCCTAGAAAGATTCATCAGGATTAACTCCTATTTTCCAAAGTCTTACCAAGACTATGATACCACTTGTTAACACTCTAGAAAAGTGTTGAGAGTAACAAAAAATCAATAAGTCAGAACACAAGAGAGAAAAATATCACATCTCAACTCAAAACATTAAGTCGTTGAGTATGAAAAATTTCTCTTATAAATTCAATATTTTATTCATTTATAATCAATTGAGAGACTAATCACTTATATTTTGCACGTATCAAACACTAAAAAAAATATCAATTAATTTAAATATTATGGAGAATTATTCATAACAATACTAGTCTATAGTACATATGTTAACCTTATGGTGGTCATGACCAACTCATCCAGATGCCATTTAATTATTGGCTGTATGGTTTTTAATTTATATTTTCTGAAAATTATGAACCTATCATGATTGTGTTGGTCCTCTATAATTCCATTATTTATTAAAAAAATTACTTATATTTTGTAAATTATGAACCTATGATGATTGTTTGGTCCTCAATAATTTCATGTTTTTTTATTTAAAAAAACATAATTCTGCGGCTGAATTGCTACAAAGTCGACACGTGTCCCCTGGTTTTGTACGCTATTGTTTCTCTTTGGCCACACAAAAGAAAAAGCGCGTTTGAGGCTCCACCTCCTTATATATACCATAATCCATTTCCCTCACTCATCAACTTCAAAATCACTTTTTTAATCCAACCCATTTTTTCTCTTTACTTATTCTCTTGGAATCCTCTTTTGGGTATTCTAAAAAGTTTCAAATTTTGATTATTTTTGTGAACAATTTTTCATCTTTGCCATGGAAATTTCTGTTATTGGTAGCTCTCAAGTGAAGTTTGGAAGAACTGATTTTGCTTGTAGAGAACTTGGTTATGTTATTTTGAAGAATAATTGTAGATTTTCAAAGGGTGGTGTTTGTTTTGGTCAGAATTTAAGGTTGAAGAAA
>Ga0099826_10003580_pt1 | contig 10608 bp, 7 predicted proteins | sample Mtrugardesep15_FD_76830 | JGI IMG/M metagenome (GOLD analysis project Ga0099826, IMG submission 76830) | Root nodule microbial communities of legume samples collected from California, USA - M. trunc garden sep15 | ecosystem: Host-associated > Plants > Roots > Nodule | place: USA: California...
CCGGAATAGCGACTGGAGGGGTTAGTTCCAGGTACCTTACCTAAATCCTCACCACATCGAGGACTCGGCGGACACACATGGGCACGTGCGACTTTGGGCAGCACGGGAGATAAGAATATTCGCCGTCATAATCAAGAGGATTTTTTCATCATGTCGCGGATTTTTTCAGCAGCGATTTTAAGGTTGAACAGTCGCCTTTCAGCGTTCAATTATGTGGAACGAACTGGAGGATTTTCATGGACACGCTGACCCGCATCCGCGCCTTTATCGATGTTGTCGAAGCTGAGGGGTTTTCCGCCGCAGCGCGCAAGACCGGGCGCTCCAAGGCGCTTCTGTCCAAATATGTGCGGGAACTGGAAGATGATCTCGGCGCGCTGCTCCTCAACCGCACCACCCGGCAGTTTTCGCTGACGGAAGCCGGCCACACCTATTACCGCACCGCCTCCGATATTCTGAAGGAGATCGATAACCTCGCCGATCTGGTGCGTGAAAAGAATGCCGATCTGAAGGGCAAGCTCAAGATTTCCGTTCCCCGCACCTTCATCGATGCGGATGTCGGCCAGAGCCTGATCGATTTTGCCAAGGAAAATCCTGAACTGTCGCTGGAAATTGTCGCGGAAGACCGGTTTGTCGACCTGATCGAGGAAGGTTTCGATCTCGCGGTTCGAATCACCCGGCTGGAAGATTCGGGCCTCATTGCCCGCAAGCTTTCCGATTTCCGAGTCTATGCGGTAGCGACGGCGGATTTCGTCGCGAAACACGGGCCGCTCGATGGCCCACAGGACTTCTCCCGCGTTCCCTTCATCATCGACACCAATACGCGCTTTCATAATACAGTGCGGTATCTGGAGCCGGATGGCGGCTCGAATTCGGTCACCATCAGCGGGCCAATCGAGGTCAACAGCCCGCAGGCGACGCTGCGCGCGGCGCGCGCCGGTCTCGGCATCGCTTTGGTGCCGGATTTCATCGCCCGACCTTACATCCAGTCCGGTGAACTGGTGACGCTGTTTGACGATTATATTTCCAAGGACAGGGGCATTTATGCGGTCTATCCGCATCGCCGCTACCTGCCCGCCAAGGTGCGCAGCTTTGTCGATTATCTCTCGGCGTGGTTCAGGAAGAACGGGTAAAGCCACCAAATAAAACGCCCGCCTTGCGGCGGGCGTCGGTGTTGGCTGAAAGCCAGATCAGAACGGCGAATCCGGGAAGTAGAACTGCTCGGCATTGTCCTTGGTGATCAGGGTCGCATCGAGGATATACTCACCCGCGACCGGGACCTGATCGTAGAAGTGCCCGGCCGTCAGCTGCATGGCTGTCGCCACCATCGCCGGCGGGTAGAGCACATCGACCGGGACCAGCTTGTCGCCATCCATGACCTTCTTGATCATGTCCTTGGAACCGGCGCCCGCAACGATATACTGGATATCGGTCCGTTTCGCCTGCTGGATAGCCTCCAGCACGCCGATCGCCATGTCGTCATCCTGACACCAGACCACGTCGATCTTCTTGTACTTGGTCAGATAGTCCTGCATCACGCGGAAGGCGTCGTCGCGGTTCCAGTTGCCATATTGGCGGTCGAGAACCTTGACGCTGGAGCCGGCGATACCCTTGTCGAAACCATCCTGGCGCTGCTGGTCGATCGGGATCGGCAGGCCGCGAATAACCACAACTTCGGCATCCGGCGTCGTCTTCTTGATGTATTCGCCGGCCACCTGACCAAGCGCCGGGTTGTTGCCGGCAACATAGAGATCGCGGATCGAATTGTCGTTGACGCTCGGCGCGCGGTCGACGAGCGCGACGAAGGTGCCCTTGTCCTTGATCTCCTTGATGGCGTTGACCAGCGGATCGGGATCGGATGGCAGCACGACAAGCGCGTCAAGCCCCTGCACGGCAAGGTCCTGAAGCGCGTTCGCCTGATTGGCGGCATCCGGCGACGTCTTGACAATGACGTTGAGCCCCGGATGCTCCTGCATCAGCAGCTTCGCCACACGCTCGGCATGATAGACGACGCCCGCCGTCCAGCCATGGTCGGCCGCCGGAATGGACACGCCGATGGTGACCTTCTTGTCCTGCGCATGCGCTGAAGCCGCAAGCACCGTGGCCAGCGCGGCAAAGGCCACGCCGATGAATTTACTACGCATAGTCTCTTTCCTCCCAAGACCGGGGCGTTCCTCCTTCAACCGCGCGTGCCCCACATCGCGCGGCGTGATACGTCACCTGCGGCTGAGCGAACGCTGCACCAGCATGGCGATGATGATGATCGCGCCCTGAATGGCGCCGATCAGATATTCGCTGACGAAGTTCGACAGGATCATGATATTGCCGACGATCTCCAGAATGAAGGCGCCGCAGATCGTACCCCAGATGCGCCCTACCCCGCCTCTCAGCGCCGTGCCGCCGACGACGACGGCGGTGATGGCCTGCAGCTCCCACAACATGCCTGTCGTGGCCGAGGTGGAGGCGAGACGCGGCACGTACAGCAGCACCGCAACGGCGACGCAGAGCCCCTGCACCACATAAGCGATGGTGCGCACCCGCGCGACCGAAATGCCGGAGTAACGCGCCACATCCTCACTGGAGCCGACCGCCGTCAGATGCCGGCCATAGCGGGTGCGGTAAAGCACGAAGGCGGCTATTGCGGCGGTGACGAAGATGACGATGACAGGCACCGGCACGCCAAGGACATTGCCGAAATAGACCGGGCGATACAGCGTCTGGATTTCCGGATTGCGCAGCGTGATCGCGCCGCCCTGTGACAGCCATGTGGTCAACCCGCGATAGATGCCCATGGTGCCGAGCGTGGCGATGAAGGGCTCGATGCGGCCGACCGTGGTGATGAGGCCGTTTGTCAGCCCGCAGGCCGCGCCGATGGCGAGCGCCAGAGCCATGGCGGTGAGCAGCATCAAGAGCGGACTGGCGATGACGCCGCTATTCATGAACAGGATCATCAGGCTGGCGACAAATGCAACCATGGCGCCGACCGACAGATCAAGCCCGCCTGACGTGATGACATAAGTGGCGCCGAGCGCGATGATGGCGATGAAGGCGCTGCGGGTGACGACATTCAACAGATTGTCGATGCCGATGAAATTGGGATTGGCGATGGCGCCGAGAACCAGCAGCAGGGCCAGCGCCACAAAAGGCGCAACCGCTCGCAGGTCCCAGTCCTTCGAGGTCTTCGGCGTTTTGCCGTTATCAAATGCGGCCTCAGTCATGTTTTCCCTCAGTTTCTTTTATCAGGCCATATTTTTCAGGACACGGGCGCTCAGGCAGGTTCCTGCGTATGAACGCCCGTCGCCAGCGCCACGATGTCGTTTTCGGTCATGCGCTCGCCGGTCACCTCACCGACGATCATGCCCGAACGCATCACCAGAATACGATCACAGATACCGATCAGCTCCGGCATTTCCGAGGAAACGACGATGATCGAACGCCCCTCATCCGCGAGCTTGGCGATAAAGCGGTAGATCTGCTCCTTGGTGCCGATGTCGATGCCCCGTGTCGGTTCGTCGATGATGACGATGGAGGGATCGAGGAGCATCATCTTGGCGAGCAGCAGCTTCTGCTGGTTGCCGCCGGAGAGCTGGCCCGCAAGCAAATCCTTACGGCCAGTGCGAATATCGAAATCGCGCACCGCATCATCGAGCGCCGCCGTTTCGCGCCGCGTGTCGATCTGGAACATCCGGCTGAATTTCCTGAGCGAGGCCAGTGTCAGGTTGATCCGCAGATCCTTGCCAAGCAGCAACCCCTTGCCCTTGCGGTCCTCGCTCAGATAAACGATGCCGGCCTTCAGGCTGTCTTCCGCCTTTGCGAAATGCACCGGCCTGCCGTGATGTCGCACGGTTCCCCGCCCGGCGCGCAGGCCGAGTATTCCTTCCATGAGTTCCGTTCTGCCGGCGCCGACCAGACCGGCGAAACCGAGGATTTCCCCCCTGCGCAGGCTGAAACCGGCATCCTGAGCATACCCCGGAACGGTAAAATGCTCCACCTGCAGAACCGGCTCGTGCTCGCCGCCGGCGGCGCGGTCCGGATAAAGCTTGGCCACGTCGCGCCCCACCATGAGCCGCGCCATATCGGCAGGCTCCAGCGCCGATGCCGGATGGGAAGCGATCAGCTTGCCGTCACGCAGAACCGTCACCCGGTCGGCAATCTCCTTCACTTCAGGCAGACGGTGCGAAATATAAAGCACGGCCACGCCCTTTGCCCGGATGTCCCTGATGACATTCAGCAGCGCATCCGTTTCGATGGGCGTAAGGCTCGCCGTCGGCTCATCAAAAATGACCACGCGATGCGGCACGAGCAGAACGCGGGCGATCTGCACCAGCTGCCGCTGGGCAATAGAAAGGCTGCCGACAATGGCGTCCGGATCGATCGTACCGCCAAGATCGGCGATCGCCTTGCGGGCGCCGGCGCGCATGGCGCGGTCATCCACCATGGCGCCTCTGCGCACTTCGCGGCCGAGATAAATGTTCTGCGCCACCGTCAAATCGGGCGCCAGCAATATTTCCTGATGCACGAGAACAATGCCGCGATGTTCGGCATCCACGGGGCCGCTCAGCGTCACGGCTTCGCCATCGATGCGGATTTCCCCGCCCGACGGCTTTTCATTGCCGGCCAGAAGCTTCATCAGCGTCGACTTGCCGGCGCCGTTCTCGCCTATGATCGCGTGGACCTCACCGGCACGCACCGCGATCTCGATATCCTTCAAAACCTGTACCGGCCCGAAAGACTTCGACAGCCCAACCGTCCGGATAAGGGCATGGTCTGGAGATTCGTCAGCAAAAGCCATGTGCCGTCACCGGTGTCCGGTAGGAACGGACGGCGCTTGCCCCTTAATTTTATTTGAAATGACCATCTGCGAACTCCTCCCAAAGCTCGAAGAAGAAGCTAGCGTTCGTTTTGAGGTACGTAAAGCAATTTTCGCTGGTCTTTTAGAATACACTCAAATTTGACCGTACGAACCGCAGACCCGAAGGTCCCGAAAGTCCTGTCAGGATGCGGAGGAGCGCTGGAACCCCTTCATCAGACGGTGCACGGCTTCGGCGCCCTCCCCGGCCAGATCGAAACGCTTGCCGAACAGCAGCCAGTCGGAGCACATGCCTTTCAGCAGCCAGTAGAGCGCGTCGAGCGCAGAGTCCGCCGTCCAGTTGTCGTTGAATGCGCCTTCCGCCTGCGCCCGCGCGAAAGCGCCCTCAAGCCGATCCTTGTGATACCGGTCCAGTTCTTCCTGTGCGTGCAGCACCGGAGCGAACTCATCGGAGTAATTGGTGCGCAGGCTGATGGTCATGATGCGCTGGCGCTGTTCATCTTTTGAAAGAAGCGTCAGCCATTTGCAGGCGGCTTCCTCGATCTTGGCCAGCAGAGCCAGCCCCTTGACGTCGGGGTCGCCGAAATCGAGCAGATCCGATTCCGGCAGGGACACCGATTGATAGAGGCCGATAAAGAGATCGCTCTTGCTGGAAAAATGCCAGTAGATCGCTCCGCGCGTGACGCCGGCCGCAGCCGCCACCTCATCGAGGGAGCTGTTGGCAACGCCCTTTTTGAAGAACACCCGCTCGGCAGCGGCAAGGATCGCCTGACGCGTCTCTTCTGCCTCGGCCTTGGTTCGGCGCATGCTGATGTCTCCTTCCAATCGCGGCACGGCGCTTTCGCACCGTGCCTTCTTTGCAGTACCGCGCTGTCAATCAGATGAACGCATTCAAATGACTTTTAGCCCGGCCTCCACACTCGTTTTATTCCGCCGGCGATACGGCGTCAGCAGCAATCTCTTTCTCCTTCTTCCGATCCCCGAAAATCTTCATGACAAATACGAAGAAGACGGGAACGAAGAAGATCGCGAGGATCGTCGCCGAGATCATGCCGCCCAGAACGCCGGTGCCGATGGCGTTCTGGCTCGCCGCACTCGCACCGGAGGCGATCGCCATTGGCAGCACGCCGAGCGAGAAGGCAAGCGACGTCATCAGGATCGGCCGGAAGCGCAAGTGCGCCGCCTCCACCGTCGCATCATAGGTGGATTTTCCTTCCGCCCGCAAATCCTTGGCGAATTCGATGATCAGGATCGCGTTCTTTGCGGACAGGCCGATGATGGCGACGAGGCCCACCAGGAAGTAGACGTCGTTCGGCATGCCGCGCAGCATGACAGCCGCCACCGAGCCGATGACGCCAAGCGGCACCACCAGCATGACGGAGAGCGGAATGGACCAGCTTTCGTAAAGCGCTGCCAGCAGAAGAAAGACGAACAGAACGCTGAGCCCAATCAACGCCGGCGCCTGCGAACCGGACTGGATTTCCTGCAGCGACTGCCCGGTCCATTCGAAACCGAAACCAGCAGGCAATTCGCTCGCCAGACGCTCCATTTCGGCAATGGCGTCACCGGAAGAATAGCCCGGTGCGGACTGGCCGCCGATACGCACAGCCGGATAGCCGTTATAACCGACCACCTGCGAGGGACCGCGCACCCATTCCACCGTGGCAAACGAGCTCACCGGCACCATGCCGCCATTGGCATTACGGACGTTGAGGTTCAGGAGGTCCTCCGTCTTCATGCGCTGGCCCTGCTCCGCCTGCACCGTCACGCGCTGCATGCGGCCGGCATTGGGGAAGTCGTTGACGTAGGACGAGCCCATATTGGCCGAGATGGTGGCGTTGATATCGCTGAAGGTGACGCCGAACGTATTGGCTTTCTCACGGTCGATAATGAGATTGACCTGCGCCGCATCCGGCATGCCTTCAATGCGAAGGCCGGCAAGGATGGGGCTCTGACGGGCAGCGGCCATCAGTTGCGCACCGGCAGCGCTGAGAGCTGCCTGTCCCGCGCCGGCGCGATCCTGCAGGCGGAAGGTGAAGCCGCTGGAATTGCCGAGGCCCTGGATTGGCGGCGGCGACAGCGCAAACGACATGGCGTCCGGAAGCCCCCACAGCTTGGCGTTGACGCGCGCCGATATGGCGGCGGCGGAATCATTCGGTCCGCGTTCGCTCCAGTCCTTCAAGGTGGCGAAGGCGAGACCCGCGTTCTGGCCGGAGCCGGAGAAGGAGAAACCCGAAACCGCAATCACACGATCCACCGCCGGCTCTTCCATGAAGATCTTTTCGATCTGCTGGATGGATTGCAGGGTGCGGTCACTGCTGGCTTCCGCCGGCGCTTGAATGTCAACGATCAGGTAGCCCTGATCTTCGTTCGGAAGGAACGAGCTCGGCAGCTGCATATACGCCCAACCGAGGCCGACCAGCAACGCCGCGTAGATGACCATGAAGCGGCCGGAACGCTTGATGATGCTGCCGACGGACGAGGAATATTTGTGCGACGCCTTGTCGAAGCCGCGGTTGAACCAGCCGAAGAAGCCTTTCTTCTCATGGTGCCCGGCCTTGATGGGCTTCAGGAACGACGCGCAGAGCGCAGGTGTGAGCGACAAGGCGAGGAAGCCCGAAAACAGGATCGACACCACCATGGTCAGGCTGAACTGCTGGTAGATGATGCCGACGGCGCCCGGGAAGAAGGCCATGGGCACGAACACGGCCGTCAGCACCAGCGTGATGCCGATGATCGCGCCGGAAATCTGGCCCATCGCCTTGCGGGTCGCCTCCCTGGGCGACAGATGCTCTTCCGCCATGATGCGCTCGACATTCTCGACGACGACGATCGCGTCATCCACCAGAATGCCGATGGCGAGAACCATGGCGAACATGGTCAGAACGTTGATCGAGAAACCCGAGACATACATGATGGCGCAGGTGCCGAGCAGCGCTACGGGCACCACCAGTGTCGGAATGATCGTGTAGCGGATATTCTGCAGGAAAACGAACATCACCACGAAGACGAGGATGATGGCCTCGAGCAGCGTGTGAATGACCTTTTCGATCGAAATCTTGACGAAGGGGCTGGTGTCATAGGGAATTTCGTATTCCAGACCCGGCGGGAAATACCGCGACAGCTCCTCCATCGTGGCGCGAACGCCCTCGGAGGTCTGCAGCGCATTGCCGGAGGGCGAAAGCTGCACGCCAATGGCGGCGCTTGGCTTGCCGTTCAGCCGGCTCGAGAAGTTATAGCTTTCACCGCCCACTTCCACGCGCGCGACATCGCGCAGCCGGACGGATGAACCGTCCGGATTAGCGCGCAGCACGATGGAACCGAATTCTTCCGGCGAGGTGAGCTGACCCTGCACGTTGACGGTTGCGGAAATCTGCTGGCCGATGGGATTTGGCGATGCACCGATGCGGCCGGCGGCAACCTGCGAGTTCTGTGCCTGGATGGCGCTGATGACGTCGTTCGATGTCAGGCTGAGGCCCAGCATCTTGTCCGGGTCCATCCAGATGCGCATGGAGCGCTGGGTGGCGAACAATTGCGCGCTGCCGACGCCGGGAACGCGGCGCAACTCGCCGAGAACGTTGCGGCTGAGATAATCGCCGAGACCGATAGCATCCGTGTTGCCGTCGACGGAGGTGAGCGCCACCATCATCAGGAACGACGTGCCCGCCTGCTCCACGCGCAGGCCCTGCTGCGTCACCGCCTGCGGCAGGCGGGGTTCGACGCGCGCAATGCGGTTTTGAACCTCCACCTGGGCTTCACCGATGTTGGAGCCCGGCGCAAAGGTGACGTTGATGGAAATGCGACCCGAGGATTCCGACGTCGATTCGAAGTAGATCAGGCCGGGAACCCCGTTCAGCTCTTCTTCGATGGGACGCGTGACGCTCTGGTAAATATCCTCCGGCGACGCGCCCGGATAGGTGGTCGAGACGGAGATCTGCGGCGGGGCGACATTCGGATATTGCGCAATCGGCAGCATGGGAATGGCAAGCAGGCCCGCCAGCATGATGAAGATGGCGACGACCCAGGCAAAAATGGGCCGATCGATGAAAAAACGTGCCATAAAATCGGTCCTTATTGCTTCGCAGCGGGAGCCGCGCTCTCACTGCCGGCGGTAGTGGCGACATCGGCCTCATCAGACCACGGTTCCGGCTTCACCTTCGCGCCCGGAGCGGTCTTCTGGAAACCTTCGGCCACGACGCGGTCGCCATCCTTCAGGCCCTCGGAAATTACCCAGCGATCGCCGACGGAGCGGCCAACGCTGACGCGACGCTGCTCAACCGTGTCTTCGGCATTAACGACAAGCACACTGGCCTGACCGCCGGCATCGCGCTGAACCGCCTGCTGCGGCACGGCGAAGGCGGCTTTCTGGATGCCCTGCTGGATCTGCACGCGCACATACATGCCCGGCAGCAGATCGCCGTTCGGGTTCGGGAATTCACCGCGCAGCGTCACCTGACCGGTGGTTTCATCTACCGCGGCTTCAGAAAACAGCAGGCGACCCGGAACGGGGTAGCGGCTGCCGTCATCAAACAGCAGATTGACTTCGGCTTCGTTCGGGCCGGTCATCAGCTTGCCATCCTGCAGGGCCTTGCGCAGCCGGATGAGATCGGCGGCCGGCTGGGTGAAGTCGGCATAGATCGGATCAAGCTGCTGGATCGTCGCCAGATTTTCCGAGCCGGTGGCGCTGACAAGTGCGCCTTCAGTAATACGTGCGCGGCCGATCCGGCCGCCGATCGGGGCTTTGACATCGGCATATTGCAGATTGAGCTTCGCTTCCGCGACGCCGGCTTCGGCCACGGCCACCTCGGCATCGGCCTGCGCCAGCTGGGCGATGGCATTGTCAAACTCCTGCTGGGAACCAACATTGGACCGGCGCAGCTGCTGCTGCCTGTCGGCGGTCTGCCGCGCCTGAAGCTGCGCGGCCTGCGCCCGGCGTAACGTGCCTTCGGCGCTGTCGACACGCACCTGAAACGGCGCGGGATCGATCCGGTAGAGAACATCCCCTTCCTGTACCAGCGAGCCCTGTTCGAATACCCGCTCCACGATGATGCCGGAGACACGCGGGCGCACTTCGGCAAGCCGCGTCGGCGCAATGCGTCCGGGCAATTCGTTGGTAATGGGAAGCTCTTCCTGCTTCACCGTCACGACCTTCACCGCACCGGGCGGCGGCGCGCCGGGCGCTGAGGCCTGCTCATCGCTACATCCGACCAAAACGATGCCTGTCAACAACACCGCCGCGATCTGCCTCAATCTGTTCGCCATACTGCGCTCCGAATCCATAAAAAAGGTCACATTTACATACATACTAAGACGTATGTAAAATTTGGCAACGAAATTGTTGCAGTGCAAAAGCCGTCTCACGCGCTTGTGAAGGCGTGTAAGACGGTTTGCACAGGGGCGCTGTAATTGGGAACGGAGGACTAACTGGCGTTCAAGGCAGGACATATTGCGACGGGCCGGAGGCGACAGCCGGACGAATGAAGCTTTCCGCTGCTTCCGTCACGTCCAAGCCACCGCTGTGCGGTTTAGATTCCGGAGATAAACATTCTCTCGACGTCATCCTCGGGCCTGTCCCGAGGATCTGCAACCGATTGATTTTATTCGACGTGATTAGATCCTCGGCACGAGGCCGAGGATGACGTCGGGGCTGAGGGAATGTCCCAGACGCCCTCCCCCCTTAGAACAGACGCTTCAGCGAGGTGGATTCCGGCGCACCGTTATTCGTCGTGTCGCTATTATCGGCGGATCTGTTGCGCAGGGCCGCATAATAGGCGTTCTTCTGCTCGTACATATTCATATCG
>Ga0099826_10003581_pt1 | contig 10607 bp, 3 predicted proteins | sample Mtrugardesep15_FD_76830 | JGI IMG/M metagenome (GOLD analysis project Ga0099826, IMG submission 76830) | Root nodule microbial communities of legume samples collected from California, USA - M. trunc garden sep15 | ecosystem: Host-associated > Plants > Roots > Nodule | place: USA: California...
AATAGAAGATGTGTGGAAGATAGGGGTGAGAGTAGATCATGAAGTGAATGAGGATGGAATTGTGAGAGGGGATGAAATTAGGAGGTGTTTGGAGGTGGTGATGGGGAGTGGAGAGAAAGGAGAGGAATTGAGAAGGAATGCAAAGAAATGGAAAGAATTGGCTAGGGAGGCTGTGAAGGAAGGTGGCTCTTCAGACAATAATTTGAGGGATTTTCTTGGTGTTGATGGAATATGATGTATGTTATGTTTGATATAGTGAGAGTTGTTATTCAATAATTAAGGGCTGATCTTGTTTCATGTTTATCTATCAGTACATACTATACTAACCAAACTACTTTTTTTACTAACCAAATTACTTAGATTGCATAGATTAATCCCCTAAAAAAAGATTAATATTTATACAATTGAAATTAATATGTTGTCGGAACATACGAATAATGTTAGCAATACACCAACTGAAATGATACTTCATGAGAGAAGTTTAAATTTGATCCCTCCCCTGTTCTGTTCTGTTCTGTAAACAAATTTTCAAGTTAATATATGTTGTTAGACCAAACCAGAGTTTTGAAAAGCAAAAGTCTTGTAAAATCCTACATTCAGTAAAAAGAATTTAAAACATTTGGGAACAATCTAACATGCTCTTAACCTTGATCATCCATCAACAAAAACTTAATATATACTCAGCAAATCTTTTTTATATGAAAACGTATAATTAAAATCAAGTATAGTCCTTGGCATTTAAAAAAAAATGCATTTGGCATATCATCGTCTTAAGTATCCACTTGCATGTCCATAAGTTTTGTTGACATTAGTTTCCTAATTGTATGAAAATTCATATTTCTACACCACAAATTTGATAGGTATTGCCACCCTATTATAAAAATACACCGAACATAATTGTGGACGTGAATAATTGTGGACGTGACTGTAAAGAGATTAAAAATCTAATAAAGGCTTAAATGCATGTCGATCCTTTATATTTATTTTAGGTTTTAAGTTGGTCCCTATATTTTAAATGCACGTTGGAATAAGTTAATCTCTTCCGCGACGTGATATTGAGTTTAATAAAACAATAAAATTAAAAAAAATGTTTTTAAACTGATTTTTAAATAAGTTAAATTCCACCACACATATTGTCAACCCGAATCTTTGATTGGTCAAGTGACAGAAGGGACTAACATATTATAATGTGAGCAACGTTTTGAACCAACTTAAAATTTTTAAAACATAAGGAATCAACTTGAAAATTTTAAAACATAAGAGACCAGCTTAAAACCTAAAATAAACATAAGAGATCAAACATACAATTAAGCCTCTAATAAAAGTATGAAGCACAAATCATATTAACGGTAGCGTAGCAAAAAATTTGAATAGTGGAGACACTATATATAAATTTATAACATTAAATATGTATGCTTCTTCTATTACTCTTTACGTGTCGTAAATTAATTGTCCTAAAAAAGTGTCATAGTTTATCACCTTACACATGTCAATGCACAATTTTGAAAACTAATATGTTATATGATAACATTTGTTTTTATAAGTAACATATATTGTCAAATTAGCTTATATGAATTGGGCAAACGGTCAAACTATAACATTAAGAAATAACAAAGGGCATTTTGAAAAAAAAAAGAGCAAAGTCTAGTCAACTAATCCAATAGCCGACAACAATAACCAATATCATAAATAGGCATGTCTAGCATAGAAATATTAGCCAATAACCATGCATTGCAAAACAGTTTAGGAAGATAGACGATCAAACAACATATGAAATACTTCTACCGTCTCACAATACATGATCTATTTGCAAAATAAAATGTTCTAAAATACTTGACCTTCTCAAATTTTTAAACAAAATTCGACAAGTTTACCCCTTATAAATGTTTTTGTGGTCTATATGTAAAAAATATATGTCATTTAAAAAAAATTGAGAAAAAGAGCAGAGTCTAGTTAACTAATTCAATAGCTGACATCAATAACCACTAGAATAGTCTTACATAATTAGGCATGTCTAGCATGAAAGTATTAGCCAATAACAATAAATTGCAAAACGGATGAGAAAGATAGACGATCAGACAATATATGAAATACTCTCTCTATCCCACAATACATGACATATTTGTAAAAAAAACAAATTGTCCCAAAATACCACTGAAATATTAACCAATAACCGTGAATTGCAAAGCGGCTGATGAAGATTAGACTATCAAACAACATATGAAATATTCCTTCCGTCACACAATACATGACCTATTTATAAAAAAGAAAAATTGTCCTAAAAAACTTGAGCTTTTCGAATTTTTAAGCAAAATTTGACAAGTTTACCCCTTATAAATGATTTTGTGGTCTCCATGTAAGAAGTGTACGTCACTTACAAAAAAAAAATAGAAAATGAGTAAAGTCTTGTTAACTAATTCAATGGTTGACAACAATAACCAATAGAATAGTCTCACATAATTAGGCATGTCTAGCATGGAAATATTAGCCAATAACCATGAATTGCTAAACGATTGAGGAAGATAGATGATCAAACAACATATGAAATACTTCCTCCGTCCCACAATACATGACTTATTTGTATAAAAAAATTGTTTCAAAATACTTGACCTTAGCAAAATTTGACAAATTTACCCCTTATAAATGTTTGTGGTCTCCATGTAAAAAGTATATGTGAGTTACAAATTTTTTTTGAAAAAAAGAGCAAGTCTAATTAACTAATCCAATAGCCGACAACAATAACCAATAGAACAGTCTACATAATTATGCATGTCTAGACGGTCTCACATAGCTCACAACAATAACCAATAGAATAATCTCACATAATAATAAGAATGTATAAATTATGCATAATATGGTAACATGGTGGTTTTACTTTTTCATTCATGGCAAGTGCACATCTCTTAAACTTAATATGATAATGAAATTTACTAAAATCGATAAGTACTCCTATTTGGACATTGTTTTAGAGGTCTATGTTAGAGGCATCAATATACATGTAAAGTATCATTTGCGTTGAAAAATGTCATTTACTTTTGAATTAATTTAATTTAATTTCGCCCAAAATTAGTTTGACAAGCACACATGAATTATGTGTTGTGCTTGTATCGTACACAAATTTGTTTTCATCGTTAAATCACTAAATCTTACACAAGAGACTAAGTGAGATATAATAAATTTATTGTTCCAATAAAAAAAAACACATGAAAATGGAACAAGTACCATTGGTGTAAGCTAGTTTTATATTGACCTCTAATTAGAACTAGTTATTTTAAAAAAGTGGCTATAATCAATTCTTACATAGTAAGTTGATGGATATATACTGAAATTAAACTGAAATTAAATCTATGCACAACATTATGGTGAACACGGTAGTACCTCCGAAGTTTGGTTAAGTATGTAACCATCATCCAATAATGCAATGACATGTACGGGGCATCGGTACCCACCTAAACTTCACGAGACATAAGAATTCTCCATATTTTATTTGTTCACATAATACTTTGCAGCAAATTAACTTTTTATAATAAATTAATCAATTAATTTATCTTGCAACAAATTAATCATTTACCTTTTTTTTAACAAATTGGATCTTTTGAGTCATAAAATAATTACAATGTTTTTCATTTTTTCATTCAACTTCATGAAAAAGTATTTTCGATACAATTTATCATTGATGTGATAAGTCCGAAAGTGTTTATTAAATACTTACACATTTTTTCCTTTTTATTTTCAAATTAAAATATAATTTTACAGATAAATGTTTCGTTAACAAAATTATAAATAAAGTAATGGAACAATGTCGTCTCAATATCATTCTAAGAGGAAGTCGTTCTCAATATCATTATCATCACTCGTGTGTTAATTTGTGTGTATGTATGAGATCCAAATCAAAATAAACAATGGTTGAGTACTTTGAGCCCATCAACATAAATAAATAAATGTGCATACATACATCTATGTTTCACTCCTTACCAATCTCCCCACTGCAATCATGTCCCACCACCACCACATCCTTCTGGTAACGTACCCAGCTCAAGGCCACATAAACCCAGCCCTTCAATTTGCCAAGCGACTCATATCAATGGGTGCACATGTCACTCTTCCTATCACCCTCCACCTCTACCGTCGCCTAATCCTCCTCAATCCATCCATAACCACCATCTCCAACCTCTCCATAACCCCCTTCTCTGATGGCTACGACGACGGTTTCATCGCCATCTCAAACACCGACGCTGATTTCCACCTATACAGCTCACAGTTCAACAGCCGTGGCTCCGACTTCATCACTAATCTCATACTCTCTGCCAAACAGGAATCCAAACCTTTCACTTGCTTACTCTACACCTTAATGCTTCCTTGGGCTCCACAAGTAGCTCGTGGATTCAACCTCCGCTCAGCTAAACTCTGGATTGAACCCGCCACAGTGTTTGATATTCTCTATTACTACTTTCATGGTTATAGTAACCATATCAATAACCAAAACCAAAACCAAACTACCATTGAATTACCAGGATTGCCCTTCACACTATCGCCACGTGACATACCTTCTTTTTTATTTACCTCAAATCCTAGTACGTTGTCTTTTGTTTTTCCATATTTTCAACAAGATTTTCATGAACTCGATGTTGAAACCAATCCAATAATACTCGTAAACACCTTTGAAGCTTTGGAGCCAGAGGCACTCAGAGCCTTTGATACTCATAACCTCAAAATGATTCCCATCGGACCATTGATTCCCTCCGATACTTCCCTTTGTGGTGACTTATTGCAACCTTTAAATGACTGCATTGAATGGTTGAACTCAAAGCCAAAATTTTCTGTTGTTTATGTTTCTTTTGGTAGTTACCTTGTTTTGTCTAAGCGACAAACAGAGGAAATTGCACGTGCGTTGTTGAATTGTGAGTTTTCATTCTTGTGGGTCATGAGAGAAAAAGAAGAGGACTTGAAATTTAAAGATGAGTTGGAAAAGAAGGGGAAGATAGTGAAGTGGTGTTCTCAAGTGGAGGTTCTTTCACATTCTTCATTGGGTTGTTTTTTGACTCATTGTGGTTGGAATTCGACTTTGGAAAGTTTGGTATCAGGGGTTCCTCTAGTGGCATTTCCTCAATGGACTGATCAAAAGACTAATGCAAAACTAATTGAAGATGTGTGGAAGATAGGGGTGAGAGTTGATGATAAAGTGGATGAGGATGGAATTGTAGGTGGGGGAGAAATTAGAAAGTGTTTGGAAGTGGTGATGGGGAGAGGAGAGAAGGGAGAGGAATTGAGAAAGAATGCAATGAAATGGAAGGGGCTGGCTAGAGAGGCACGGAAGGAAGGTGGTCCTGCAGAAAAGAATCTAAGGAAATTTTTGGACGATATATTATTGGAGAATGCATGCATGGATGCGGCTAAAAATTGAGTTTGGACTATAATGTCATGTGAATTTTCTAGTTCAATGCTGATGGGTGCATCCTGTATTTTCTTGCTTCTTTTCTATGGCTACAATACAATAAAGAATGATAGTGAAGGCTATTAAAATCCAAAACTGTTGTGCCTGTACCTGTGTAAATCTAGTATATATATATCGTGGCTGGTATCATCTTTAGAAATTAATTTATGTTTAGAAGAATTAAAAAAATCCGCATCAATTTTTTTATAACATTTTATTAGTTGGTCGAACCAACACTATGCGTCTCCAACGAACTCCCATAAAAGAGTCCGCGTAGGGCCTAAAAGAGGCCCTAGGTGAAGTACTCCCTTAAAGTGTTTGTTGAGGGTTTCGAGCTGGAACTCATTCTCGACCCTAAAAACCATGAGAAAATGATTTCCAAAAGAGAGAATTTTAGTTTTTGAAATATGCTTTTAAAGTTTTCCATCCAAAGATAAAAGGTGTAAATTTTTAATTCTAATTTTTTTCAACCATTGTATTTGCTGGTGTTGATAATTTCCTTCTTGTTATGGAAGTTTTTTCCCTTTCTCATTGTCACTCAAAATTATTATGAATTTATTTATTTTTATTACAAAATATTATATAAATAAAATTATTAATATTTTCATGTTTTTTTAATAGAAAAATGAACAAAGGATTGACTTGCACCTAAAGGACTTAAATAAGACAAAAAAAGATAAATGACTAATATGTTATAAATAAATAAGATAAAGAACTTTAGTGTAATTTTGTCAATATTCTTTTAAAGTTTTCAATCCAAAGATTAAGATTCAAACTTTTAGTTCTAATATATTTAAGATCACAATCATTAATTAAGGGTACAATTGATTTTGGATTATTTTTAATTTTTCTTATTCCTTTTTGTATTTGTCGGTGTTGGTTATTTCCTTTTTGCTATGGAAGTTTTCTTTTTCCTTTCTCATGGTCAGACAATTTATTTTTAGTGTGATGCACTTAATAGAAAACCTATAAAATTATGGAAGTTTTCTTTTCCTTTCTCATGGTCAAGCAAAATATTTTGAGTGTAATGCACTTAATAGAAAACCTATAAAATTTTGTATTGATCTCAAAGAAAAATGTATAAATTGATGTGAGCTAGAGTAGTTGTTTTTTATATTTATTGACAAATAAAAAAGGGCAATTTATATGGTACTCCCGATAAAATTGAGTGTTTCGATGCTCCCAAATGTTTGATCAATAAAAGAGTGACATTTCAATTAAATGATTCATGTCAACATTATTAGAGATTGACTTAAGGGAAAAAGTATTGGTACATTTGTCAATTCAACTTCACCCCATAGATTGTACAAATTATTTATTTGGTAATTAATTAATTTTTTTAATTAAAACTAAACAAAATGAGTAACCGCATCATAATTTCCTCTTCATCATCTGAAACACAGAAGTTCATCTATGTACCAAATTTAGTCTCTCACATCTTTGAACAAAACTTCATTTAATTAATAGCGTTAATTCTTTCTCACTATGGTACTATGTTCGTTTCTTACTTTCTTTCTCTCCATTAAATTCGCTTGAAATGCTGGTAGTGAAGGAGAAGGAGAAGGAGAATTGCAATGAAGGAGAAGAAGTTGAATGGAGTTAATTAAATAATTATATCATAAAATAAAGCCCTAAAATGCAAAATTCACAAATTTGATAGTGTTTAATCCTACAATCCGGTCAAACTTATTTGTTCCATGCTGTCAAAAAATTATCGGTCATTTTGGTTTGGAGTATTGATATATATATATTCGGGTGTACCATAGAAGCGCCCATAAAAAAGAGGGTAGTTGTTTTTACATGTAAGACACATTATCTAAGTTTTTTTAATAACATTGAAAAATTAGTAACCATTTAATTTACACACCACTCCATTGTTTTAAAATACACTTGTTGATCGAGTTAGTGAGAATAGCTGACCTCTAATCGAATTACTGGCTCTGTTGTTAAATCACATGACTGAATCAAACTAACCGACTCTATCGTATTGTCCCATCTCTATTAATAAATCAACGGCCATTAATTATGTTTATCATTTTTTGTTTAAAAAAAATTATGTTTATCATTTTTTATCATTTTTAATATGTCACCCACAAATCTTTCAATTGTATCATCAATTACGAAAGATATCTAGTCGGTGTGAATATATTTCCTAATTGCTAGAGATAATCGTGTGTACTCCAAACATCAGAGATATATTCTGAATCTAATAGAGATGCTATGCATTTTCATTGTAAGTGTTGCTGTTGCATACAGTTAACCAGCTAAGACTTTTTTTAAAAACTTTACTTTTGGTTCCTAAAGTGCTTGTCCATGTTCCACATGCTGCAAAATTACATATTCTATTAGCTTTTCTGTCAAAAAGATATTATGTTTTTTCTTACCCATGAAACGGATTTCCAGATTTGATGTTTTAAACTCATATATGGTTTGAATCTTACAATGCTCCATTGGCAAAAAACATCTCATTAATTTTGTGGTACATTCTCCATCATGCACACATGCTTCAATTAGGAAATTTTGTTGAATTTGGATATTTACAGACTATTCGAGCATGGCACATTGTAGGGCGACTTGGAGGATGCAATGCGATGAACATGAAAGTAAGTTATTTTTGTACTCTGCCGTGCGCATGGCATATTATATTGAACTTTTAAAACATAATTGTATTGCTTATAGAACTGCCATATTTTCTAGAGCTGTCACAGTCTCGGATAGAAAAACAACCAAGTTACGATCCTATTTAGGGAGCCAACTTACATTCTACAACATTGGGGATCTCGAGGTTCAAGACAGCTTGGCTCGAATACGGTGCAGAACTAATCGCATATTCTTTCATTCTTAATGCCTTTGTTATACGGATTAGTTAATTGAGTCTGAAGTGAAAATTCTAATAATTTCTTCTTGTGATATAACAGGGTGGATATTGGGACTAATGAACCATTGATTCTAGATGTTTTGATAAATGCATCGACACAAACAAGTGAGTATGATATACACTTTCTCTGATTAATTACTTAAGCTCATTTGTTTTCCTTTTTTCTCATTACATATCCAATTAATTGATTTGGCTTTTTGTTTTTTGATAGTTTTATTGGGATCATGCTAGTGTTTGGTGGAGAATTAAGAATTTGAGAATTGGAAAGAGGATTTAACATCAGAGGATTCAGGTTATGGCGTTCATAAGATCTAGCCAATTTTCTAGTAATATGGTCAATGAAGAGTAAATTTTCTAGGCATATGATCAAATGAAGAGTAAATTATGGTTACCATTGTTATAAAAACCTTTAGTTTATATAAGTTTTATTATAGCTGATCGAATGAACAGTAACTTTCCTCTCTCCCTCTTTTGGTGATGAGAATGAACAGTAAATCTGTTTGCTTTGGCGGTGAAAAAATGAACAGTAAATCAGAATTAACTCCACCATACCATCTTTCTTCCTGATTTCGATTTGGGGTTTAGAGATATCGGTGGATTGATTTTGCTGGCTTCAAACGGGTAAGTTTCTGAATCTGATGCGTTTGGTTTTTGCTTTGTGTCTGGTTCGATTATGCTATGTCCCTATTTTGATATGGTGAGATTTTGTTCTCTTAAACATCAGTTGTTGTTATTGTTGGTTTGGGGTTTTGTCATGGAGGAACAACCTTCTGGCTCTCTCTTGACTGTGAATGAACTTGTTGGGGTGCCTATGAATGTGCCTTTGTTTGGAGTTTCCAACACAACATTTGGTGAGTATTCAAACATGCCTTCTGCTAGTCCGGTTGTGCAGGTTGAAAAGTCAAGGGCTGCCTTGGATGAACTTGCCCGTGTTGTTCCTATCACCAAAGGAACAAGTGCAAAATCGTTTGCTCAAGTAGTGAGTAAAACAACTGTTATCCCTCATTGTCAATATCCAAAGGTTAGTTTAAAAGGAGATGATTTTGCTATCAAAATTCCTGAGAACGAGTACAAGTCTAATCTTGAATCGTGCAAAAATCACCTTCATGGAAGGTTGATTCTATCTAAATGAGACCCTCCCCCGAAATTTCAAGAGTTGCGCGATAAAATGAATATTCTTTGGAAGCCTTTAAGTAAATGGGGACTTGTTTCTTTAGGTAGAGGTTTCTATGAATTTGTTTTCTCTGATGTTGAGGATGTCCAACGTGTTCATGTGGTGTTTTCATGGAGCCTAAAGCTTGGTTTTCTCAAACTTTTCGCTTGGACTCCTGACTTTAATTCGAATAATCACAAACAGACAACGGTTCAATGTTGGGTTCGTTTTCTGAAACTGCCTCAAGAATATTGGAGTCATAATATTATCTTTGCAATTGCTAGCTGTCTTGGAACGCCTTTGCGATTGGATGTTGAAACAAGTAAGTGCCCTCTCGAGAGATCTTTTGGACATTTTGCAAGAGTTTTAGTTGATATTGATTTATCTGCTAACATTAGACATAATTTGTGGGTTGAAAGAGAAGGTTATGCTTTTCTTATTAACGTTGTTTATGAAAATTTGCCACTTTTTTGCTCGCAATGTCATAATATTGGTCATAGTTTTTCGTCTTGTAAACTTGTTAAAGTTGATCAAGAGAAAGTAGCCACAAATGAGAAGCATAAACGCACGGCGAACAAATCTACGCCTGTTCCGAAGAATGATTTGGAAAAGGAATCAGTTGAATGTGTAACAAATAATGCCACTAAAGCATCTGTTGATAATAATCCTCTATTGGGATTTGTGGATGGTACTAATGTTGTTGATACTATGCATCCAGAAGGCTTGATTGCTCAAGCTGACATTTTATGTCAAGATGATCATCAAGAGGAAGCAATATCAGATACAATTCCTTTGGGAGGTAACTCCATTGTGGTGACAAACTCAGACTTGTCAAACTTTAGTGCATTTGTTATTCATGACATGCAAGTTCTAGGAATTGTTCCTACGGAGGCCCAACAAACGGTGAATTTTTGAAGCGAATCATGGGCTAACATGGCTCAGAATGATGAAATTGTTGATTTGGACGAAAATACGAGTCAACCATTTCAATTAGTGGTCCCTAGAAAGAAGAAACTCAAGAAGAAGCAAACTGAGGCGGGCAGAGGATTCAAAGTGGGTGCTTCCAGTCGTTCGCCTCATTAGTTTGCTTTTTTTGCTATCTTTATGTTTTGGTTTTCTTTTGCTTTTATGGAGGGTTTAGG
>Ga0099826_10003585_pt1 | contig 10601 bp, 3 predicted proteins | sample Mtrugardesep15_FD_76830 | JGI IMG/M metagenome (GOLD analysis project Ga0099826, IMG submission 76830) | Root nodule microbial communities of legume samples collected from California, USA - M. trunc garden sep15 | ecosystem: Host-associated > Plants > Roots > Nodule | place: USA: California...
CTCTCCCTTTTAGTTTTTTTTCTTCTCTACACTATTAATTTGTTCCCTCCTCTAATGTTCCTGTTTTCTTGTTTTTATAGATGAATAATGCTCCTTCCTGCTTTGTTTGATTATTGTTGATGTTTTGTTCAATATTAGTATAGTAATCTTTGGTAATTGCTTTTCATTGTTTTTTAAAATTCCTGCTTTTTTTTTCTCTACTTGTTTTGTACTTGCTTTTAAAATTCCCTTTTACATGTAAAATATGTTGCTTTTCATCGTTCTTTACTAAAGTGTGTACGTGATTTTTTCATTTTAGGTTTAGGTTATGGTTTGGCTTTGCTTCGATGGATGGAGCCGTTGCAAGCAAGCTGTAATATCATTGCCAACAAAAATAAAACATTAACGAAGACTATATACCAGTAATTTTTCAAGCTTTCATTATTGTGTTTTTGCATTTTTTTTTAGTATTTTCATGTTGGCTCAATTACACTTTTGACCCCTTAAATTTTTTAAAGTTGTGATTTTGGTCCTTTAAAAAAACAACTCTTTCTAGACCCTTAAGTTAATTTCTGTTGCAATTTTGGCCCCTCACGTCAATTTTGACCCAGTCAAAGAACACGTGGGTGCCACGCGTGTATTATTATTATTTTGTTTAATTTTTAAAAAATTGTTTTCTTAATTACAAAAAATAATTTATTTTTATTAAAAATAAAAAAATTAATTACAACTTTTTTTTTTTTTTTTTTTTACAAAAATTAAAAAAAAATTAATTACAAAAAAAAATACAAAAAATTAATACATTACACACGTGGCGTCCACGTCAGTGTTGACTGAGTCAAAATTGGCGTGAGGACCAAAATTGCAATCGAAAGTAAACTTAAGGGGCTTGAAAAAAGTTGTTTTTTTTACGGAGCTAAAATCACAACTTTGAGAAACTTAAGAGGTTAAAAGTATAATTAAGCCTTTTATCTAGTTATCATTTTTGTCTCAAATATTTTTCATTTTTCATTTTTTGATGTAATTAAATAAATGAAGGAACGTTTCAAAAATGAGTTTAATTTCATGTACAATGATCATTTCACGCCTAGACTAGACTCATCCCAGCTTACTTTTTGTCATTATATGTAGCCAGTGAGTAAGCATGGGTTAGGCGTGGCTGTGTAAGGTACCTTGTATCATGGGTTAGGTATTGAAATATTTGACCAATTTTTACACAAAAATAAATCCACTCCTTTTTTTCTCCCTTTTCCTCTTCTAAAAATCACAATTATACATATCGTGAAAACAATCAATAATAATAAATAAACAACAAAAACACAAAAGACCAACTTTACATAAGAAAGTCTGATTTATATCAAAAAGATGTTAGAGAGAAGTAGTGATTGCGGTCCAAAGAAAATGATCATGTATAGATGAAAAGTGCAAGAAAATATTTTCTAACCAGTAATATTTAAAGAGCCTATAATAGTTTAGAGAGTGGTTACATCAAATATTCCTATCCTTTTAAAATTCCACCTAATTTTTTTTTATTACAAGGAAAAATACTAGACCGCTGCCTCAAGACATCTGAGGCATCCGCCAAAAGCATATGCGCAATTTGCAGAGGTGGAGAGACCCAACACTTTAAACTGACATCAATTGAGCATCATGTTTAGTCAACTAATCAGCACACTCATTTCATTCTCTCAGTATGATTGAAACAAGGACCAATCCCTTGACATAAAGGTACGGATCAGACCCAGAACAACAATGTGAGGGTAACAAGTAGTGTCATTATCAAGAATAAGATCAAGAGCCAATTTCGAATCAGATTCCGAAGTAATGATTTTGAGGATGGCATAGAGCTCATGATGTAGGAGGGTTTCTTAGTAATTTTATAGTATCTATTATTTAGCCAAATCTTAGTAATTTTCTAAAACTTTCTATTATTATTTCGTTTTATTTTATTTCGGCCCACGGGTTTGTTATTTCTTTTACTATATAAGCAGAACTTATGTAGCCTAAGAGGCAAACTTTTTGATTCAATAAAATTATTCGAGATTTTCTCTCAATTCTGGTGGATTCCGGAACCTTATTTTCACAAGTTTGTCGCTTGCAAACTTGTTCTTTTCTATCTAGGTTTAGCGCTTGCTAACCCTTGCTTCCGTACTGCGTCAGCTAACCAAGAAGGTTAGAAGCACAACCACGCGAGTCAGAGAAACCATGGATCCATCTTCCAACATCATTGCGAATAAGACCATAGAAACGAACACAACCTAGATTATCGATGGAACTTCCATCGACATTTATCATGAAACCAGATGCAGTTGGGGGTGCCACGCAGCATGTCGGTTTGATGAAATTTATAACATATAGTTTTGATGTGCCTGCATTGTAACATTACGGCCGCATCATGCCATGCGCAATTTGAAACCATCCTAGTAATGAAGATGTGACTGGCTATTAGAAATTTCCAGCTAGTGAATAATGAATTGATGCGGTCAAAATAGTAATGTTTGTACTATGTAATTTCTTTTAATATGTTTCTCACAGTTTTTAGTTGGATTAAACGGTAAGTAGCGATTTTGTTAGATAGCAAGAGTGCAAATATTTTTAGTTTACACATTATTGCAGTAGCTTACTAATTTTGGTAATTGGTGGCAATTTGTTTGGGAAAAGACAGCATTGAATCATCTTATTCCCTTATATATCAGAAAAAATACAACGTTGATGATACTTTCTGGAATGACCTTTTGATCAAAATAATTCATGAGATCTGTGCAACTATAGTTACATTTATGCAAATGATACCAGAAGTGAAGTTCATGCCAAATTGATGCAAAACATTGGAAGCACCTTTTTAAGCAAATGAAATTACAGCCAAGCTTCTGTTACCTGACAGTTTCATTTCAACTAAGGTAGAGAGAGTATCATCAATGTAGTATTAGAATGTGTCTATCTAAATAAAGTGACATATAGTAGACTTGATTTTATTATCACAAAGAGATTACTCGTAATCTTCCACCAAAAGAAAAATGGTAATGTGACTGAATTTTACATAAATCACAAATAGAATCTTAATATAGCAAAAAAATACAAGTTCAAATTATAGGTTTTTTATATAGCACAAACAGAATAAATTTTAGGTTTTTGATATAGCACAAACAATGCACAAGTTCTAAAAGAAATGTTCCATACAAACAAAGCAAAGCAATTTTAGATTTCTATATACTGCAAAATTTTCCAAATTATTGAGGATACTGAACTTTCCTATCAATTTATCAACACTTTGTAAGTCAAATATGATCAGCAAAATCAAAAATATGCAATGCACAAAGCTATTATTAGAGACAAAGCTCAACAGCCACCAAACAAAAAAATATGAAACAAATACATAAACAGAGCCACAACAACAATCACAAAAACCCTCATTTTTGAAGAATAACACAAAATCCTCAATTTTGAATGTATCAAAAATCTTGACAATGATTTTACAGAAAATATACATTCCTAATAGTATGCAAAGTGCAAAATATTAAGGTAGATGTGTGTTTTTTAAAAGTTCAAGGTGTGCAGAGATCTATGTTGATACGCCCCTGAATATGTTAGAATATAAGAAAATAGTTCATAATATCTTTAATATTGTGAGATATTTTTTGACAGTCTAACATGGTCATATCTCATAATAACTTTTTTTTTTTAAGGGATATCTCATAATAACTTAAGACACACTAATATAATATGAAATATATTAAAGATTTTACAAGATATTTTTCTATATCCTAACAGCAGTACTATTATTTTACTTTTAAAATCTAACATAATCCATCAATACTTAGATTCTATACAACAACAACCAAGTTTTGGGTTGACTACATGGATCAAATGACGCCATAATATTATATCATATACGATATCCCTATCCAAAAGTCAAACAAATTGAATCTTAAGTTGAAAGTACTTACAGAACCCAATGAGCTATCACAAATGTCCCACCAGCAAGAAATTCCGCATCTGCTGCACGGATTGGACTAAAATCAATAAGCTCTGCAGGTCCAGATGCTCCCATGACAGAGATTCAGTGTTATCAAATATCGGCCATGGTGCAAATCGGTGGTGGTTTTTGGGCTCTTCGTCAAGCACAATTTCGGCAGATATGGGGGGTGGGGGTTCCATAATCCAATACGATGGCGCCACACAGCGGCCAGTATGGCGGGATTTTGGCTCTTTGCCATGGTCCGCCATAGACAACACCGAGAGATTGCTTATCAGAACCAAATATGGCAGAAGCTCTGGACATATTTTTATTCTGTGTGACAGAATACGACACCTTATATAAACAGGTTAATCAATACAGTATAGTTCAAGTATAAGTCAGAAAATAGTGAAGGTGATTTTGTGGGGCAATCATTTATAAAAATAAAATCAGACTAGGAATGTGTCTTTCACATTCACATGTGAGTTGTGCAACTTCTTTCTGACAGATAATGCTCACTCCAAAGAAAGGCCTCTCACAAATTTGATATCCAAATTTGAGAACCCTTATTTTTCGTTGACATTGAATTAAAATTTACCAAGTACTAATATTAGATTTTGCTATGCCGTTTTACTGCAATCAGAGAACAAATATTAGTTCCTATTATACGACAAGTGATAAATACTATCATGCAGAATAGCTGTAAAAAAGTAATAAAATAGTGCCTTTGTGGAGCAATCTTAAGTAAAATTCAGGAGAATTACTTTCATTGTAGAGAGTTACTATTTCCACAACAAAGGAAGTTCAATACCACAAGTTAGTAGAAGTGCTATCACTAAAAATCAACAAAAGAAGCTAAAACTAAGGGTCATTATCTTCAGGGAAGTGATCTCAACATTCTGAGGCGACTTCATCATCTCTGTTCATCATTTAGGTCAACTTCAAAATCTAAATCCTTGGAAGAACACTCCACTCGACTATCATTGCCCTCTCTCTCCTCTCCCTCGTCATCAACTACAATTTCACCGTCCCTTACCTTACCCCAAAGTCGCATGGCATCTAATTTTCCTTCATCAACCGAGCACAAGAAGGCGGCTTGAGACTTGGCACAATTGAAACCTTCAAAATACTGAAGGGCTTTGTCAGACAAGGCCTTCTCAACTTTCTTTTTCTCCTCAGTCAGATTGACCTGAGTGGATTTGTGCAGATAACGCTCTTCCTTCAAAGCAGATTCTAAGTTGATTTTCTCCATGCACAATTTCTCTTGTTTGGTCTTCAAGTCAAACACTTCTTTTTTGAGCTTGTCTTGAGCTTTGTGAGCAACCTCCAGTTTTCGTTTCAAATCTTTAATCAGCTTATCCTCTTCATTCTCCTTAATCACCTTATCCACGCCATCTGAGATCAGATCTTGTTCCACCAATCTCTGATGAAGACCAAATCCCATCATCTGTCATACCCGGACTGAAAGGAACATCCACCATGGTTTGTGCCGGATCAATCGAAGGAACTTCAGAGGAAGAAACATTCCCTGCAGTGGCAGTTGCGACTGACCTGAATTCCACCAGCTGAGTCAAGGGGGACAGACGACTTGGTGACACGAGCTTGTTTATGAGGCAGGGGCTCGTCTGGGACCTTAGCTATTCTTTTTCGTGTCATTTCCTTAAGCTGACTGCCTGAAGGTGCGACCATGGTACTGTTGGGAGCGGAGGTATCAGCAATCGAACCCATAGAAGGTAGGAATTTCTCCAAGTCCTTTTTCTTAAGATCTTTTGTGGTGTCGACTGCAACAACAGAAAACAAATATCATACGTCAAAAGAAACGAAGATAACAAGCATAACATAACATAAGAAACAAGACCCTCAAATGCGCGACTTACAAAAATAATCCATCAAAGTATCACAGTTTACATTAAGTCTTATCAACTTAGAACAATCAAATGTTGGTAAACAGCTCATCCGTTGGACTTCGTCCCGCTCAACCTCGTCCAATTGGTCAATCTCAAAGGTAGTATGGGGAATAGGATCAGTTGTCCACTGAAGGGGAAATCGAGGACTTCTCCCTTCATCGAAAAAAAATGGCGAACAAACTCTAAAGAACATGCTCTTCCATTTATTGAAGGAAGAACAAACCCTAAGCAACCGTCTCCCAGACCGGCCACTTGCAGAAATCCATCCCGTCTTTCGAAAAACCTTAACTTGGAAGAAATAGAGAAACTTATTCGCACTAGGCTCAATACCAACACACGAATAAAGGATTTCGAAAGCTCTGATATAACCCCATGTATTAGAAGGTTTTGAAAAAAGAGCAGGTTTTGGTTTAGGAGAAAGCCTTAAATTAGGGTTTTGATTGAATATTGATTTCGGTTTTGATAAAGGAGGAAACAAAGAGGAAACGCAGAAGTAGTTTTACGGTTTTGATAAGGGAGGAAAGACAGAGGAAACACGGAAGTAGGAAAAACACTTGACTGATAGGGTGAGAAATTATGGAAAATAAATACCATTTAATATGTGAATAATATCTTTCAATGCAATTATTTAGGAATGATCGGTTAGGTTAGAGAGGAGATAATACATACCATTTAATATGTGAATAATATCTTTCAATGCAATTATTTAGGAATGATCGGTCAGGTTAGAGAGGATGGACAACTGGTCGATGTTTTAGGTTAAAATTAGGGCAACATGGTTAGATTTAGAAATAAGAGATATAGTGCCAAATTTTGTTATGTTGTGGTTGTCGTTGTTAAAGTAGTGTACAACTAGCTTCACATCTAATTCAAAATCAATATTGTTAAGATGTAACATGCACCAAGTTGATGTCTTGAAGTGATTCCAAAGCTTCTCCAATATATGTGGAGCATATTGGTTGTGACCAAAATGTCATAGCAAGCAATAATTTCCCTTCATCATCCCTTAAACACATTCCAAACCTTGTATAATTTAGCGTGGTGGAGAAAGACGCATCAATATTGCACTTTAGACATCATTATGTTGTCGGTTGCCAAAACAGAAATTGAAGTTATGCGTGGTTGTTCGTCAAGGTTGTTATAGTTGTTGTAGCTGATCGATGATGTTGCCGTTGTGTCTGCTGAGCAAGCATTGTTAAATTTGTGTGCAACCAATCTTCCTTGCAATGTTTAGCACACTCCAATATTTTATTACACGCCTCAAAAATTTGCTGCCACATTTTCATGTTTCGACTCTTCCACAAGTTCCAAGTACTAGTCACGAACCTCCCGCGTTGCATTGGAAACATTACCTGCAAAAATGAGAATAAATTAATAGTTTCGATAGTGTAATTTTGTCAGGGTTGGCCTGGTGGTATTGACTTTATTTTACATTGTAAAGAAAATCAACTTGATTTTACATTTCAATATAAATTAAATAAAAAAACTGTGGAAAATTGGTTGTTTGTAACCGTTTTATGAATAAATTCTGGCGCGGGAAATTCCAAACTTCGCTAACCGTTTTATTCATTCTGATTACATTACAGTGATAGAAAAGAAAAGAAATCTTTATATACAGAAGAGATTTCCTTTCTTTCTTCACCATTCTCAATCTTTACACCGTCATTCTCATGGCTTACACCGTCACCATTCAAGATAATGTCACCAAAGAAAACCTTCGCGCTTACAATGTCCACATTCACGAAAGCCAAATCAACTTCCAAGTCATTGTTACTGCCACTGCTTCCGTTGTAACAAACTGGCTCCGTGGTGCGTTTAATGATCACCTTCAATACCTCCGCAGCCAAAATATCCGCAACCGTAATCTTGTTGTCGGCCTCGGCGTTCAATGGACTCCCGGCAACCGTGATCCTCCCGCCGACACGCTACAGTTATGCACCGGTTACAGCTGTCTTATCTTCCACCTCTCTCACGCCGATAGGATTCCGGTCAGTCTCAGAAACTTCCTCCGTCATCCTAAGAACACCTTCGTTGGATTCTGGAACGCTGCAGATCGTAGGAAGCTGGAGAGATTGGATCCTCGCTTGAAAATGTGGAAAGATCCTCAGGATCTGAGGCTTTACGTGTTCAATGGTGAATATCTTTCACGTTTACCGATGAATGAAATTGTGAGGAAATATCTTGGTTTTGAAGTGGAGCAGAGAATACAAGTTGGAAAGAGCAATTGGAATGCAGGGAATCTTGATCAAGATCAAGTTGCTTATGCGTCCGTTGATGCTTATTGTGCTTTTCGTATCGGAATTTGTTTCCAAGCTTGGAGGTACCTTTAAGATCGATTTTACTTTGTGAATTTCTTCTATCAAGATTCAAGATTATAGGGTTAATGTCTACTGTTAAGATCGATTAATCACTCTTATGTTCGTAACTCATTTTAGAGATTCTAGTGTTAATTCTACTCTTAGAACCATACAGTGTTTGATATTAGTCTTGTTGAGTATTGCACTTATTCTGTTTTTGTTCTGAAAGATGTAAACAAGTGAAATCAAGCATGCCTAAATGTGTGAGTTGTTGGCTTGTTGCCATTGTAGTATAAAAATGTGTCGAAATCGAAATTGTAAATGCATTTATAAGTATCTCTTTTATGTGTAGTTTTTGTCATCGAACATGATAATCAATTTAGTCTTGAAATGTGTTTTTCGTTGATCAATTTGGTTTATACAATCACCAACAAAAGAATTAGTATGAACGTGTTGCGATTTTAATACATTTAAAAGCTATAATGATAAAATCGTCTACATTTATGAACTAAAACAGTTGTTTGTTCGATATTTAATTAAAGGAAGGAAATATTCAATATGTCTATTTGATTCATTTACTTGAAATAAAAACTTGAGATCGGATAATTTTATTTGCTTAATGTTTAGGTACATTTTATCTTTTAAGAAAAATATTTTCAAGTTGGTTTTCTTTAAATGATACTGTCAAAAAATAAACTTTGTTAATACAGTACTTAGAAGTTAGAAGCCTTCTCCATTCTATTAATTAGGATGGAGCTTTATGAGCTCATCACAGAAAAATTAAGTCCCAATATTTTCTGGTCAACTAAAACTAATTTTACACTTTAGTTGATTATTAGAATCTACTATTGGAATTCATGAGTAATTGACCCATATATGCTTTATGTTGAATAATACTTAGCTTTAGTTTGACTAAGTCAAAGTTAATTAGATACAGTCTTTTATTCAAAGTTAATTAGATACAGTCTTTTATTCAAATCGGTTAGTTACTTTGAAGATTACTGATAATTATTTTGAATGGGTCAAATGCATCTAAAGGTTCTTTAAGTTTTTTATTTTTTTCAAATTCGTTCTTTAAGTTTCAAAAGTCTCAAATAAGTCCTTTTAGTTTCTGAAACGTTTCAAAATCATATAATCAGCGTTTGAATTGCTATAAAAATGTCAAATTAAACATTAGTTGCAAAGGAAATATAATATTAGGTACACAGAGTAGAACACACAATAACTATAACAGTGCTTTTAAGGTTTTCCCTTATGAAATTTGTTGTGTTTCATCATATACTTTTAAGGTTTTCCCTTATGAAATTTGTTGTGTTTCATCATATAATGAAACTTTCAGCACATAATGACTCAAACCGTGTACAAGTCCCTTTTGCTGCAAATTAATATAAAGATGAAAGTAAAACTGTGCCATAAAGATGTCAAATTAACGGCGGCGTTATCTTGTTTTAAACTGTCAGACATTATGACTTTGAAACGTTTCAGAAATTAAAAGGACTTATTTGAGACTTTTGAAACTTAAAGGACCAATTTAGAAAAAACAAAAAATTTAAAGGACCTTTAGATGTATTTGACCTTTTAAATGGGTTTATTACCTTGTGATATACATAAACCCCTTTGTACTTGGATTGATTATTCAATAATATTTCTAAAATATTCGGTACATTCATTAACGTAGAAATAGTGATTTTTACTCAAACGTATAAATATTAGCTAGATTGAATCATAACAATCCAGCACCTCTAAAGGTGGGTATTTAGACAATCTTTTGACATGGAGGGACCGATTGCCTCTATTTGAATGCACCTAATTCTGTCACTATTTGGATAAATAGAACGAGATGAATTAGTGTCACTGCAATCTAGTTAATTTTTCTTCAATAGAAGATGGTCTATTATCTGTAAGAAATGAATGAAATGAAAAGTCTTGTCTATCTCATAATCAGAAGAAAACAAAATTCACTAGAATTAGACCTTGTAATGAGACATTCAACATATAGGAAAACTAAAATCATTCAGAAAGGAAAAAAAAAATCATCTGTAGAATTAAAACCATACCATATAAATTTCTAAATTTTTCAGGTAAAGTTTTGTAAACAACTAGACCAACATATCGAAGGTAATATTAGACGGTAATAGATAACAAAATAGTTTAGTTGAATGTATCTAATCGCATTTTGAATTGCCATCAAAATAGGGAGGGGCGCACAACATATGGTTGGGAAATCTAATTTGATTTTAGAATATTGATTTTAGAATAATTAGGGAGGGGCGCATAACATATGGCAAAAAATCATTGAAGGAAACATATTAGACTACATATGTGGATGAAATTAAGTTAACTGTCAATTAGGTAAATTATTATTTGACTTTATAATTGCCATCAAAATAGGTAGGGGCAAATAAGATTAGCAACAACCTCTGATTTGAGTTTTGAATTACCATTTAATGAGGGAACAGA
>Ga0099826_10003586_pt1 | contig 10596 bp, 5 predicted proteins | sample Mtrugardesep15_FD_76830 | JGI IMG/M metagenome (GOLD analysis project Ga0099826, IMG submission 76830) | Root nodule microbial communities of legume samples collected from California, USA - M. trunc garden sep15 | ecosystem: Host-associated > Plants > Roots > Nodule | place: USA: California...
AATAATAAAAATTAAAATATAATAATATAAAAAAATTATTGATAGATTATTAGTGAGTCTTATCTAAAAAATTAGTATAAGATGCTACGTTTGAGAAATTAAGTATTTATCAAATATTATTATTAAAAATTATAAATAAATACCTTGTACATGTAAGATCTATTTAAATACTTAAAAATAGATGTCTTTATCGTAGATACTTAGATGTATTTGTCCTTGTAAACATAACTCTGTTGATAAGAATAATAGATAATATATACAAAGTTCAGATTCGATTAAGCATACAAAGTTCGGATTCGAATTCCCGAACACAAAAAATAAATGCGTAGATGCACTCGCTTCAGTCTTTATTATAAGAAACAATTGACTTTTTAAGTTCATTTTGTAAATGATATATTTATAATGAGATACATTAATTGTTCAATGAACCAAAAAACTCAAATATTTCTTATAATAAGGACAGAAAAAAGTATTGTTTAAGAATACTATAATTTAAAAATAAATTGATGGATTATTCTATTTTTATGAAGTTGCCGTAAAGAGCACGTGATCTAAAGAATTAGCATTGAATGCAAATTTTATACTTTCGTCTATATCCTTATCCATTTTCACTTCACCGGTTATACCCGGTAACATTTTTAAATCCAGAAGCAAAGAATAAACATAGTTACTGTAGTCGGTACAAGCAGTAGTGATAAGATAAGAACAAATCTAAACCGTCAGATGAAATAAACATATTTAGGTAAGATCCTAATATAGAAAACCGGTTGAGTTTCGTTCTTATCCGTAGTAGTATAGTCACATAAATAAAAAAGCAAGCAGAGTCTCGTATATATTTTTTTTCTTTTTCTTTTCTCAAAATCACACACGCTCCTCCCATAAGTCATAATCTTCTTCTTATATTATCATATGGAATTTGAATCAGTAATTTCTTCAATTTCCATTTCCATTACTCAACAACGCTTCATCTTCCTTTGCAACACTCATCTATAATCAATCTTTTCATTTCACCACTCACATAAACATAAACACAAACACAAACACCTTTTTTCATTTTTCAAACAATGCTTTCAAGATCTTGTTTAGGATTATTAAATCATCAAATAACAACAATGAACAATTACGAACAAGAACAAGAACAAGAACAAGAACAAGAAGACCTAAACATAGTTCCAGAACTGATGACACCGTTCCAGAAGTTTCAACGACAATATTCCAACGTTTCAGTTCCTTCATCACCAATTTCTCGTAAACGAAGAATGATAATAGTATCAAATCAGTTACCCATACGCTTTGTTTCATCTTCTTCTTTTGACTTGAAATTCGAATGGGACGTTGATAGCATATATTTTCAGCTCAAAGATGGTATCTCGTCTGATTCTGAACTCTTTTACGTTGGTTCGTTAAAATCTCAGATTGAAATTGACCCATCACAACAAGAAGAAGTTGCAAAAGTTTTGTTAGAAAAGTTTCGTTGTGTTCCAACTTTTTTACCTTCTGAAACTCACAATGATTTTTACCATGGTTTTTGTAAGCATTATCTTTGGCCTTTGTTTCACTATATGCTACCTCTTTCGAAAAGTCAAGGTGTGCGTTTCAATTCTTCTCATTGGCTTGCATACAAAAAGGCCAATAGAATCTTCGCTGACAAGGTTCGCGAGGTTTTGAATCCTGATGAAGATTATGTTTGGGTTCATGATTATCATCTAATGGTTTTACCTACTTACTTGAGGAAACGTTTTCCTAAAGTGAAATTGGGTTTTTTTCTTCACAACACTTTTCCTACTTCAGAAATTTACAGAACAATACCTGTTCGTGAAGAAATACTTAGGGGTTTGTTGAACTGTGATTTGATTGGATTTCATACTTTTGATTATGCTAGACATTTTTTGTCTTGTTGTAGTAGGATGTTGGGTTTGGATTATGAGTCTAAAAGAGGTTACATTGGTGTTGATTACTTTGGAAGAAATGTTACTATCAAGATTCTTCCGGTGGGGATCCACATGGGTCTTCTCGAATCGGTTTTGTCGTCCTCTGAAACAGCTAAGAGGGTAAAAGAGTTGAAGAAGGAATTTGAAGGGAAGGTTCTGATTTTGGGGGTTGATGACTTGGATTTGTTCAAAGGTATTGGGTTGAAGTTTTTGGCATTGAGGAATCTTTTGGAGGGGAGTGAAAAATTAAGGGGTGAAGTTGTGTTGGTTCAGATTCTGAATCAAGCAAGGAGTAGCGGAAAAGATATCCAGGATGTAAAGTTTGAGATTGAAGCTATCGCTAAAGAAGTTAATGACAAATATGGTGATGAACAATCTGGGTATAGGCCAATTGTTTGTATAAACGGTCCGGTTTCGACTCAGGAGAAAGCTGCATACTATGCTATATCGGAATGTTGTATTGTGAATGCTGTGAGGGATGGGATGAATTTGATTCCTTACGAGTATACTGTTTGCAGACAAGGAGGTGTTGAATTGGACAAAGCACTTGGAGTGGAAAATGATGAGGCTAAGAATAGTGTTATCATTGTTTCCGAGTTCATTGGTTGTTCGCCTTCACTCAGCGGGGCAGTTCGGGTGAATCCGTGGAACATTGATGATGTTTCAGAGAAAATGAACTCAGCAATCAAAATGAAGGATTCCGAGAAGCAATTGCGGCACAAGAAGAATTACAAGTACATAAGCTCTCATGATGTAGCGTATTGGGCTAAGAGTTTTGATCAGGATTTAGAGAGAGCTTGTAGGGAGCATTATCTCAAGATATACGTGGGATTAGGACTTGATAATTTTAGAATCATTGCTTTGGACCCTAGTTTTAAGAAGCTTTGTCTTGATGACATTGCCCCTGCTTACAAAGATACCAAAAGCAGGTTGATCCTTTTGGACTATGATGGCACCATGATGCCTCAGGGATCAATTAACAAAGCTCCTAGTTTGGATGTTATCTCTCTCTTGAATTCATTATGCAGTGATCCCAAAAATACAGTGTTCATTGTTAGTGGCAGGGGTAGACTTTGCCTTAGCGACTGGTTTTCTCCATGTGACAAATTGGGTCTCTCTGCAGAACATGGGTACTTCACAAGGTAATTATTCAATTGAACTTTTCAATGTAGTGTTATTGAAATTGAAGTTCATCATTCATTCATCAATGTTGCATGATCTTGGTGTGTTTTTTTACTTGTTGATTCATTTTACGGATTCCATTTTGACTGATGGCAGGTGGAGTAAGGATTCTCCTTGGACGACTCTCGGATTGGCATCAGATTTTGATTGGAAAATTAATGTAGAAAAGGTGATGGCACTTTACACAGAAGCAACTGATGGTTCCTTCATTGAAGAAAAAGAAAGTGCAATGGTTTGGCAACATCAAGAAGCAGATCCTGATTTTGGACTGTGGCAAGCTAAGGAGCTTCTTGTTCACCTTGAGAGTATGCTGGCCAATGATCCTGTAGTAGTTAAAAGGGGACAACATATTGTTGAAGTAAAGCCTCAGGTATCATAAATAAACACTACTCTTTTATGTATATTATCTTTTGACATTTCTTAGTTTTGAAGAGACCAAATGAAAGATTATTCGTTTTAAGATTTCATTAGTTAATTAGAATTACAATGAAGGTTGTCTATGAAGTTGAATTTTGTAATGATGATTCCTTTCTTTGAGTTTTTTTAAGGATTTAATTCATATACATTGCAATAGTCAGATTATTAAAAAACATTTGATTTTAATCATAACCATATCTAAAGTTTAACATACGATTGATTATGATTTATTGACGGTGTATGAAAATTAAACTTTTTTCTTTTGTAATGGTTTCTTGTATTTTTTCTGGAATGCAGGGTGTGAGCAAAGGTAAAGTGGTGGAAGAGCTTATATCAACCATGCGGAACGAGGAAAAGTCACCGGATTTTCTTCTATGTCTTGGAGATGATCGTTCAGATGAAGATATGTTTGAAAGCATTGCAAATTTAGCCTTACCAACCACATCACAAGTGTTTGCATGCACTATTGGTTATAAACCAAGTAGGGCTAAATACTATTTGGATGATACTGGTCATGTTATCAGACTGCTTGAAGGACTTGCTGCTGCATCAGCAGAAAATTTAAGAATAATATAGAAAGAAATATCTATACAGAAAAACAATGTTGTTGTACAGAATGATAGATGCCTTTTTCATAGGTTGTTTCATTTGGGAAGGAAAAAAGGTCAATCAATACTTTTAGAATTTTACAAATTAGCTAGTTAACTTATTCATGTAACTAGCAGCAAAATTTCTTGTTTTGTATGACAAGGAATGAATACAGGTTTATGCTTTTGTGAAATGAATTACCTAACAGCAATATTTCATGAGTATGAGTTTTCAGTAACAAACAAAGTTTATTGATAGTGATCTTAATCAAATTGGGTGGGTGGATGATGTCTTGACCCTTGGTATCATTTTTAATTTAAGAATAATAAATTTAAAATTTATTTTTGTTGACTGCTTGGAGAAGCTCTCTTGATCAGGGTGAAAACTTAATTTTTTAGAAATAAAAAACATTTAATTCTTGATGGCTGTGCTATGATGTAGTGTATGTTTGGTTCCACATATTGAGTAGTTAAAATTGATTTGGAAAATGTAAAATTGATTCTGACATTTTTTGTTGTTTTAGAGTATATTCGATTTTGTATCCGGAACATATGTTATTACTTGAAGTTTGAATTTGTTGCTTTTGATTTTAAAATTGATTTTACATAAAAATTTATAGTTTAACCCACTTTTACATGAATGCACGAAAATCCAGATTATTTTACTTTTAATTCATTTGTAATCAAAATCAATTTTATATAATCAATTTGTCCAAAACCAATTCTTATCACCGCATAATAGAACGTATACGACCTTAAATTATAGAGAGAAAAAACGTGCATTTTGGGTTGTAAATAAATAAATGAAAGACACAAACAAGTATCATATGATGTGGTTCAGAGCACGTTGAAGTTCAGAAAAAGTTGGTATTTCTAAAACATAACAGGCTGGCAAATTTATGTTCCAATGCAAATAAGTTAGAAAATTTAATAACTTAAGTCACAGATTTTTGTGTTGTTGAACAGTTAATCATCAACATTCTCACACGGGTTTGTAAGTGTTTTAAGAACAAGTTTCAACTAGAACCAGAAATCATTAGCTGGATATTCAGGTCATGTTCTATTGATTACACGTTGTGTCGGTAGAAACTTCCAATGCTGCTTCCCAACTACTTTCTCAATTTTTTCCAAATGGCTGGCTCAAATTATACAATACAAAATTTTTAATGTATTGGAGTGGTTGATCCTACCTAAAGCATATTTTTGTTGAACGACTTAGAAGCTCAGTAATCAGTTTAAAGTGTCCAATAGCATTTGTCCAAGTAAACTAAGATTTTTTTATGCATGAAGAAAAAGGCTTAGATGGAATTCAATTTTGTACCAATGTATATCATGTAAAAGGTTGGAACATATCTTAATCAGCTTCGATTTTGTTGACACATGGCAGTGGATGACTTGGACTGGTCTTATCCTTGTGAAGCATGCTTGGGTTGGGATCTCTTGTTTCTTTATGGGAAGCTGAGTGTACATTGATGGACAATGACAATAAGCTTCCTTAAACTGTTGAAATAATCGACTGGTCTGCAAATATCTTATTGAATTTAATTGTTTTTTTATTTTTGGTGATATCTTAATGAATTGTTATTGGATAGTTTCATGAGCCACATATATATAATCGTGGTGTATTCTATTATTTTCCCCTTCATTGGATATACCAATATTACTTGATAATTGATACAAAAATGTGGTCAAGTTTATGGAACGTGTGTGACAACATTTCTTCCTAGAAAATGGAGTTAAGATAGTTAGATAGGCATAGAGGGAAAATATCTTACAAATACAAGAGTGTGATATAATAAAGAAAAATGTTAAGAGTGTCCTTAGATCATAGGTTAAGAGGATTGAAATGGAAATATTGTACTGAAAAATGATGAAAAATGATAAATTTAACTTTTTAAAAGTTAAACACTAATATGATGGATCCAATCATCCGTCCACTTGTGGGAGTTCATTTTAACAAGAGGAAAGTTATGTATGGACAAACCCATTGCAAATTGGCACAAGGAAAAATCGAAAGTAAGGCATTGAACGAAGCACATTTTAAGATCCTAAACCAACACCACTAATAACTTTTTTTTTTGCTGTACTTTTGTTTGTTTATTATCTTAATGTACATATTTTTATATTTGTAATATTTCTTTTGGCATGATTTATATTTGTAATAAATAAATAAAAATATTATTGATAAAGTAATAGTTAATACATATTAAAGGTGTTACAATGTAGGAATGTGTTTGAGGAGAGTAAACAAACATCTTGGTTTCAAAGAATCACACAGCTAAGAAAGCGGAAGTGTTCAATATAAAAGAAGCGATAATTTGGCTTAGAAGTTGAGGTTTAGCTGCGGTGACCATAGAACTTGATTGTAAACAAGTGGTTGGCGGCATCTCCAACAAAATCGGTACCAATCTCGAATTAGGTGCTATTCTAAATTATTGTAAAGTTTTACTTTTTAGATTGCAAAACTTTAAGATAAGTTTTATTAGGCGAGAAGCAAACAATATGGTCCATTTGTCAGCGAAGGCATCATTGTTATTTGTTAATTCTCAATATCATGATCATATACCATCTTATATTTAATTTGATATTATGAATGAAATGAGTTAACTTGATTCTCGTAAAAAAATCAACTAAGATAATAGAAAAACATATATAAAAAATTGTTAATTGATTTTGGAAGTCACTCTCAAAGGTTAGCCAGAGTGTCTAAACTTATTTAGACTAAAATACAATTTCAATATTCACTAGAACGACTGATGTGAATTTGAGTCCAATTTTCACATGCCCACAAAACAATAACATGTTACCATTTTAAATTATTAACTTGGATATCACTATCAAATGTTAACTCATAAAATCTGGATGTTCAAAGAATAGTTTACATAGTTCAAAAATCTTAACAATGCGAGACTCAAATACAACTTCAATATCCACAATATATCAAGTCTAGAGTGAGGGCGTGAGCCAATTATCACATGCCTTAAGAAAATTGTTTTGATACCATGTTCAACGAACTCAAATTGTCCATACTAGATCCAAAGGTGGTTATTCATATCGTGAAAATATTTTCAAAATTGTTAATCCCTAATTTTCTTAGCAATTTGTATTTGTATCCCACCTTGTAAAGCCTTCTGAGTTGTGCAATGTATGTTTAGGCTTGAGCACACCTTATCCTAAAACTAATTTTTGAGAGTGAAATTCAAAATCATTTACCATAAATAAAGACAATTGAGTGAAGGAACACGAGAAACTAGTTATTACATCACTTAATTTCAAACGCAATCAATTGTAAAGGTACAGTCCATATGTCAATGCAACATATGGCAAAATTCAATGTTGCCAACGTGCCCAGCATAGGATTGGTTCATACATTGACATATGTATATCAACCGTTAATGGGAAGCAATTTTGGGAATATTACTTAAGTCTAATACAATAATCTATAACTTGCAGCCTCTGTCAACCATCATTTAATTTCCTTATAAGATGATCTGTTTGAATTTAAATCAGCATGGAATATTACTTCAACTAGCAAATGTTTAATTAGAAATCCATTTATAGGCTGTCATTATCAAGTTGAGTCAAGTTGATTCACAAAACTCAATTATGAAATTGATATTTCTATGGAGAATCAAATTTCTTGACAGTGCAACTACCAATAAGCAAACAAAGAGGCACTGGAGTGCGAAAATGGTGTATTTGTTAAAAAAAAAATTACAACACCATCCATTCTACATTATAAGTTGTTTTAAAGAAAAAATTTGTACTAAATTATAAGTCGTTTTACAATATCAATGAAACATTAAATGTAATTTTTTCTATTATACCTTCAATTATTTGTTACTCTTTTTTTATTTCAATTCTTTAATTTATCATTCATATATCAATAATGAATGATAATTTTATAAATACTGATCTCATATACATTAATTACACTTCTTAATTTGTGTAAAATGATCAAATTGTTTATAAGTCTGTAACGTATTTTTTTTCTAGCTATGTACATAACGTGAAAAGGTTATTGTCTATTAGACCTAGAAGTCTATAACCAAAGTTATAGCTTAATAAATAAGGAGATATAATGCAGGGCAAAGAGTGATCACCAATCCAACTCAATATTGTTAACTTGCCAAAAGCCAAAGATCCAACTCATTCATTTAAGACAAACTTAATAATTACACGATAATTGGAATTGGATAAGTGAACAACTTTTATCCACGTTTTCTTACATGTTTCTATCCATGCAAGTTTCCTAATATAGTACCGCACGTTTTTTAAAGCTAGATACGGAATTAAATCAAGTGGTAACTAATGCTTACTCAACCACTTTTTTCTGATAAATTAAGATACTGGAAAGGATTAAATCCAAGGCAAAAAGTAATGAAATGCTGACTCAAAGCGGTCCTCTAGCTGAAAAAATAACTAGAATTTCAGTTTGCTTGAGTCACAAGAATGCTACTTCATAACATCAAGAATCAATTACATTTATTTACAATGGTGGTCCGAACCATTAAAGCTTTCTCCATCTAGTTATTATGTTATACATACATACACATGTTTGAAATTGTCCATTTCAATCAAAATCTTAGCCTAATGCTCCCTCCAATCCTGAATACAGTATAAGAAGATAAAATTAAATTTATTTGATTTGATACAATGTACATTTTTAAGATTGTGGGGGCTATTATTCATTTCATTTCTAAAGCATTAATTGAATTGGAAACTATATTAGGCGGTGAAAGTAACATTTGTTGAAGATAAGATTTCATGGCAACAATAAAAGGACCACTCTAAATTTACTTGTTTCACTTTGCAGAAAGTTTGGTGATGCGAACATTGCATATGTGATAAGTCCTTTTTTATGAAAATAACAAAATATAAAATCTGATTTTAATTATTTTTTCTTTGAATTCTCATCAAACTCTTGTAATTTTTTTTTTTGGATACCAAATTCTCATCAAATTTGGATACCCCGTCACAAAAGGCGTAAAATGAGATCTTAATATTGTGAAAATTGCTATTCTAACTAGAAAATTTTACTCTTTCACACCTTAAATGAATACCAAAATACCTTGGTTGACGGTTAATTGCTTTTCTAAGATTGTGTTAAAGAGCAAATTTAGAAGTGAAATGAGCAATTTTCCAATATTGTTCATGATGGGCAGACGTGTGTTTGTTTATCATGGGCCAAGCTTGTATTTGTTTCTGGACCAGGCATCTATCCCTTTTTTAATTTTGGGATTACTTTTCCCACCATATCACTTTCTTCCGTGTCCTATTTTTTTTCAATGCCAATGAAATTTTCGGATTCTATAATCCAAATTGAGTTTTTCCCATATTTTGGGATGGAAAAAAGAGTTTTTCACCAATTTAGATTTTATAATCCGAATACCCCAAAAAGTAGGGTGCGTTCCTTGCTTTTTTTAGATTATAGAATCTAAACACCCTATAAACACTTTTATTCAATGAAAAACAATTCGAATTATATAAACAGAACTGTATCAACACAAATTCTGAACATGTTTGTAACATGGATAATCATTTTAAGGACCATATTAATCTTCCTAACTCTTATCATTCTATTATAGGTCATTGTTAGTTGTTTCTAGTCTAAAATATGGTTTTCGAGCTATTTGGTTGGATTGCTCTGAAACTTAGTCAGAAAATCAGAAGAAAAAAATCGAGGAGCAAGACTCCCATAGTAGAAGAGACTTCTTACGAGGCTCCGCTCCTCAAAATCTAAAATTTCATCGTTTAGACCCATTTTTAATTTTTATTTTTCATATTCTCACAAAACTATTGAAATGGGAGTGATGTTGATTGCTTCTTATATATAAGCATATTTCGAATTATATAATCTGAAATCCCATGAGCATTTTTATAAAAAATAATAAAAATAAAATAGTAGGGTGAGAAGAGTAATAACCATTCATTTTTTATTTTAGCTACCTAACAATTTAACTGGGCTTAGCTCTACATAAGGAATCCTGCTCTTAACCCAAACCGTTTTGCTCATTCCCAAGTTAAATGACCAAAATGCCCTTGCGTAAGTTAACTCACACAGCGTGAGTTAACTTACTCTAGTTATAAAAGTAGCGCAACTTAACTCACGTAGCGTGACTTAAGTCACGCAGCGTGAGTTAAGTCACGCTACGATCTGTTATAAGCCAGGTAGAGGCTCATTCTGCCTCATTCCTCCGTTTTTTCTCAAATCTCTCTCAAAAATTCCTTTCCAACTTCAAATCAAACAACACTCCAACAACAAGAACAAGTAAGCTTTCACTTGTATGATAGATTTTTTCACTTAATCTATAATTTTTTTAGTTTTAGTGTTTTGTTAAAATTTTAATTTTTTTTTGCAAGAAATGATAGAATTTTACATGCAAATGAATTATAGTGCTTAATTGTTATGATGTTTCGATGTTTGCATGATTATGTTAGATTTTTTACACTTAGATTTTTTTTTTTTTTAGATTTAG
>Ga0099826_10003587_pt1 | contig 10596 bp, 4 predicted proteins | sample Mtrugardesep15_FD_76830 | JGI IMG/M metagenome (GOLD analysis project Ga0099826, IMG submission 76830) | Root nodule microbial communities of legume samples collected from California, USA - M. trunc garden sep15 | ecosystem: Host-associated > Plants > Roots > Nodule | place: USA: California...
AGGTTAACGTGCTTAAACCTTCAAGGATTATTAGACCACCTAAGGAATTAGGGGTTGTAGTTTAAGAAGAGGGTCCTAACTCAAGGGATTGATTAGGGCTAATTTGTTAACAATCGTGGAACTAGAAAATCATTCATGAGAATAGAGTGCAATATACCAATTAGGGAAACATAGAGGATTTGAAAGACCTGATCTCATCTCTCTCATATTTTCTTAACAACTCTTTACTTTCCGTTAATTAATTTATAAAATCAAACCAACTCAACCGCCTAGTGGAAAATCAAAATAATTTTTATACATCCTATTAAATAACGGACTTGAATTATTGAGATTAAAACAGTTCTTGTGGGAACGATATTTCTACTACTTTGATAGTTTTTGGTACACTTGTCAAACATCTATCACAAAACACATCAAAAAAGATACACCAACCCCAACCCTATATACCAAAAACTATTTAGGTAGATCAGTTATTATAAATAAATAGTTTGTTGATGATGAAAATGGAGGAAAATTGAATGAGTTAGTCATATATCAAAGAAACATTAACAAATAGATTTGAAATTCATTGTCGAAACTAGTTTTTAAATTCTTTGCAAGTTTTCTAAAACGTGAGACTAATTTGTAAAAAGAAAAAGAAGATGGAGGAAAATAAAATCAACATCTATAAAAACTAAAAAAAAATGATAACAAAACTAACTAACAAACATCTAACACATTTTATTCAACCACCACCTTTACAAGAACAACAATAACTTTTAAAACTTCCACAATAAAACCCAACACAACTGTTAAAGCAAAGGCAATGGAACAATTTAAAATAACGAAAATCACAACTACTAAACCCCAAAACTAAGTTAAGAAAAATATGATTATATATTTATTTTTTTTAGTAAAAACTATTTCTCTCATAAAAGCCACAAAGTTAACGTGTCATTTTTTAAAAAATGTACAAATTATCCTTCACAGTTAAAGTCTTGGATAGTCATAATATACATTTTATTTAGAGACACACACAAAAGCAAAAAGGTAGAAGGTATAATTAAATAATGTGTATTTTTTAAAATAATTAAATGATTTTACTTTTTTGTGTTTGCCTAAATAAATGTATTTAGTGTTGTGGCCATTCAAGTATTTCTCTATCATTTCTATACTGATTACATATGCATAAATATAAAAAAAAAAAAAATCTCATGACAACCTTAACAATTGTCAAAAGTGAAGTTTCAAATATTAAATTCCCCAAGTTTTTGAATTATGAATTCCAACAGGTAGACCATAGCATACCAAGGATTCCCGTGGCAAGAATGAATGAATAAAACTGCTACGCACCTTGACCATAATTGCCGCAATTCTTCTTCAGTCTCTCTCACTCGAAAGTTCTAAGTCTTTTAGTATTTCCCTAAACAAAATCTTAACAAATAGACAAACCTCTGATTCTAACATTATCCATAAATTTGCAACGATGAACGGAGAACCAACTCTTTGATATGACAGAGGAGTACCAACAAGGATATAACAACCTTGCAATGTTAAATACCCACCGAGGCATCCCATCAAAATGCAGCAGAACATTTATCTAAGTTCTTTATCTTATCGTCGGGAATATACTTCTTTCCAGATTGATGGCCAAAATAATAAAAAATGTCATGGCTTTCCAATGCGGCAGCCAATTCCTCGACAGTGGGCTTATAATTCGTCTTTCCCTTAAGTTTTTTCTCTTCAAAATAGTCTTTAAATGTTCTTTCATATCTATTAAGAGTACCATCAAGATTCAATACAAAATAACCACAAAGATGATCTATTGATGGAAAGAATGCTAAATTGTTTTCCACTTGTTCCTTGTTGTCGCATTTATCAAGAAGAATAAATATGCTACTAACAAAAGGCATGCGATAAACCTCTTTATTCTTTACTGCATACAATCTTTCCCAAGGGAGCATTTGTATTTCGTAACCCAACACAAATGTTATTGGATCTACTGCATCTTTAAGAGGTAAGCATTTCAATAAACCAAGTCACAAATTTTTAACGTCGCTCAAGAATGTTCCAAAACGTTCATCAAAGCTTGCAGAATCATCATAAACATGTTTTTGAATTTGAAGATAAAGTTTCCTGCAACATGTAGTAATATATTGTTGCGAAATGTTTTCCAATATTGGGGCAATTTTATCCACAACTGTATTGGCCCATGGGCACGTATACAAATAATTGTATAAGACACACAAACAACATATTGGACGAATAAGACACAACCTTAAACAAAACACAACATAAAAGAAACACAAACCCCAACCCTATATACCACAAACTATTTAGGTATATCGGTTATTATAAATAAACAAGTCCTGAGGTGACCTATTGTTAATATTGTAAGTGGTGGTAGTCGCTGAAACTTGTCTTCGAGCAAATCCTCAAAAACATCGAACAAATCTCCGACCTAAAATAAAACAGTTTCAGAATAAAAGACAAATAGAAATGAATCAGGAGTGTTCAAATTAGATAGAGAAATTACCTGTGTAACCTCGTCCTTCTTTCCAAGAGTTTATGTAATCTAATGAATCTTGCCTTAGTCTATCCCTTGCAATAAGGAGATCAACCATTGCAATAAGGAGATCGTCCACCACTTCTAGCAACTTCTAGAACAAAGAGAGAAACGCGGCCATTGGATTTGGAGATAAAATAGGGGTTAGGAAGAAGAAAGAGAGAAAGCGGCGCGGCGATTGAATGGAGAAGAGTGATAGTGAGAGTGAGAGTAGGGTTAGTTCTAATTTACTCATTTATTCTTTTTTGGTTACAATTTACTCGTATAATATTCGAGGTTTTTAATTTTTGTCTTAATATATTCAACATTTTATAAATAAAATTTTGAATTATTTTAGTAAAATAATATTTCGAATTTTTCTTAAAGTTATATTTTGAATTTTAAATTACGAAGTCCATATTTCTCCAATTTGCCTCATTTTCCTAAAACCTCTGTTCCTTACATCTTTTTCCAACTATTAGACTTTTGACCCGTGAGACGCACGGGTCTTCTCGACTATAATATAGACCAATAAATAATTTTTAACCCATAAGATTATGGGTCGATCAATAAACACAAATTACATTATTAGAGATACAATATTACAATCAAATGATAATAAAAACAATTATAAAGAAAAAAGATAAAAAGAATACAAAATTATATTGTTGCACATGTCAATTTTATTTATTACTTTTATAGTAAAACATAAAAAATTAATGCAGTTTATGGTTCCTAACAAATTATTTAAGGTAGCCGAGTTTGCATGAAAATTAGGGTATTCTGTTTGTAAACGTATTAAATAAGTGTATAACAACTTGTCAAAAAAAAATATTTACAGAAACAATAGGTTAAGTTGTTGCAGACCTACTAAAATTAATAAATAATAAGGATAAAGATTAAAATATCTATTAATTTTTGCTTTGAAAAATATTCACGTTTATTAAAGAGAGAAATAAAAAACATATATGATGCAAATTTAGAGCCAAAATTTTAGGATAGAGTTGTTGCTAACCTAATAAGGGATTAGTGGAGGGGAAAAATTAGGTTAAGACTTAACAAAATTAATAAATAAGGATAAATTGTTGATGATGAAAATAGAGAAAAATTGAATAAGTTAGTCATATGTATCATAGAAACATTGACAAATAGATTTGAAATTCACTGCTGAAACTAGTTTTTAATCCTTTGCAAGTTCTCTAAAACGTGAGACTAATCCGTAAAAAGAAAAAGAAGATGGAAGAAAATAAAATCAATATTTATAAAAACCAAAGAAAAATGATAACAAAACTAACTACATAACAAACATCTTACACATTTTATTCAAAAGCCACCCTTATAAGAACAACAATAAATTCCAAAACTCTCACAACAAAACCCAACACAGCTACTAAAACAAAAGCAATGGAACGTCTTAAAGCAAAGAAAATCACAACTAGTAAACCACAAAACTAAGCTAAGAAAAGTATGAGTATATACCTTTTTTTAACCTGAAAAGTAGCTCTATGCATTGAGTATATACTATTTTTGTATAAGTCATTCACATGATTATGGTTATTAAAGTAGAAAATCAAATGTTTTATTATCAATAGTAAGTGAGTTGAAACACAACAAATAGAGTTGTATTATTACGGAAAATAATTAATGTTTCATTAATTTTTTAAATTGATATATTTTTTCATCACATTTTAAAGTAACAATTCATTAGAGAAAGAAACATATTGTAAATGAAACACTTAAACATGTGAGATTAAAGTGTAGTAACAAATATATTATAGAAAATAGAGATAAACAAGTTGGTGGATTGGTTTCGGAAAAGAAGATTAATAATGTGGTCTTAGATGTTTATCACATGTGAGAGTGAAAAGGGCCACATTTATCTTATGTCAATTTAACCTTTGTTATTTTTGTTTTTTAATTTATGTTTTTGTTAATGTTGTTTTTCCTATAACTTTTAAAATATGTTCTTGATTTACCAATATATTCTAAATGTATTGCAAATTACTTAAAGTTTAAACCACTATGTTAAGGTAAAAACGTAGAGGAAAAATATAAAAGTTGAGCAAACTAGAAGTTATACAATGCAATTATATGATTTGTATTTTTTATAATAGATTGTGAAATTATACTAACTAGAAGACAATGTTTTTTTTTGTAACCTTATATTGATAGTATGCGTCACACTTGCAATAATATTATTTTGACAGTATGTAACACACTTGTAGTTATCTTAACATTGAATTTTGATCAACGATGATACAATACATCTGCAGTAACCTTATGCTTCCAATATACTAAATATACTTCAGATTTATCAATTCAATTTATTGTGAAAAATCATGACATGTTCTTGTTATTATTCCTTCAAAAAAAAGTTCTTGTTATTGTATTTATTTTGTTATAAAAAATTTAAACAAAACAAATATCCTATCAACCCTCGCCGTTAATTTTATATACAAAGTGATAAGAAATATAGAAATGAGACACACAAAAAAATGTAAAATCTCATTAAAAAGAAAGATACAAGCAAAAAACGAACCTTTATCGCAATAAAAAAGCAAAACAATATATTACAAAGTATATTAGCATTGTACTCGAAAAAATATGCATAAATGCGCATAATTGCAAGAGATCGTCGACACGTATGACATATATTAACAATATATGCACATGATTATACGCACATGATTACATTAACTCATTCCATTGTCTCCACAATAGTTCCAAACAATCCTTTGCATGTGTGACCTAAGTGACCTAAAGATCACAAGACATCCTTATTTTATAATCATACCCATTATCCATTAGCTAAGAGGTAGATACACTCCATACATTATTTTAATGAATACGTAATTCCACAAATAGGATTCTTCAACATAATAGAATCCAAGGGTATGATATCAAATTTTTTATGAAAGTAACACAAAACACAATGGACTTAAGAATTAACAAATTGAAGAACGATATGATTGGTAAGAAATAAAGTAAGATGATGTTAGACGAAATATTTGATCCATAAGAACAAATTGAATTTAAAACACTTTAGTTTTTGAATTTTTATGAGGGTTTCAGTGACATCTTTTTCAATAAGTTTGCCAAGGATTCAAAGTGACATATTTTTTGGCTTAAGATATTTAAATAGGTCATGGTTTGGTGGTTGACAAGAGCCGCTGGAATGACTCTGCAAGAGTTTGCCAAATTTTGGTAAATCATTGAAACAATTAGCTTGCTATCATTAACATCACCCACGTTATCATCAGGTAACAGTTTTGACTTATCTGGTGTAGTGATTTTGGTTTGATTTTCCACCGCTCCACCTAAATTGGGATCTTCGGTGCTACCTTTTCAATTTTCCAATTCACCATATTCACTTTAGAGCATATCTGCTACATTAATTTACACAAGTTCAGGTTCGGAGATCCAATTAGGTGCAAACATAATTATCTCGATTGGCGTACAAATCCAATAATTTGTCCATTATTGAGAGCCCAACCATGGCTTTTGACTGACAAACTGAGCTTGCCGTTCTGGTGTTGCCTTCCTTAACTACGCAGGTCTCTCCCTCATCCCTCTGTCGTGGTTGCTCCTCCAAAACCTCTCTCTTTTGCGTAGGTTGTTAAAGTATCTTAGGTACAATTCACTAAACCGCTTCCAACACCTTCAATTCGTGGAGACACTATCTCGATTAAGATTACGCGTGACACATATGTTCAATGGTTAGAAGCTTATAAGGTTAACCTTCGGGGCAGACTAGTACTAAACAAGGGGGGATCAACCATACTCCTCCAAAGATATATTGTTGCAAAGCTGCAGAAAACCGTGGAAGAGAGTGGAACAATGATGTATGCTTTCGTTGGGGTGTGAGTATTATGAGTTCTTGTTTGCCACCTATGAAGACTTGCGAGCAGTACGGGCATCATGCACGGTCAATTTGAAGTCGGGTGTGACGCGTCTAATTGAATGAACGAAAGATTTTAACGCACATACAACGACATACACATACTCAAGTTTAGATACGACTATGGGAATTGCCATAGGAATATTGGATGGAGAGAACCTTGTATGAAATAGTGGGGGCTATCAGGACTCCATTGCTAATTGATAATCTTAATAAGAACATGTTGTTTGGTCATTATGCCAGGGTTTTGTTTGATTTAGACCTTTCTGGGAACATTTTTTTATGAAGTTATGGTGGAACAGGAAGGTTATGCATTTCCATTGGAAATTGAATACGATGGGCTGCCTGACTTTTGCACTCACTGCAAACGTATTGGACATAATATACCATCTTGTCGGTGGTTACATCCAAAAATCAGACAAACAAGAGAAAGTTCTTACACTTTTTAAAGGATAAAGGAAAAAAGTTTAGACATATATATACTCATATCGTGTCTGTTACACTTTTATTTTAATAGTTGAATTAATTTTATCTATTTGTTATATGTGCTATTTTTTTTTAAAGCTGAGGATAATTTTGGAAAGAGAAAAGGTAGCCCAAAACATGCTATTTTCTTTAGAGAAACCCTAATATGGTCCTCACTTTTAAGGGTCCATCAATGGTCCTCTCTAAATGACCTTTCATAGCAGGTTTTAAAAAAAACTGTTCCATGATCCCACACAGATTTTTTTTTTTAAAGTGCAGCCACAAAGATTACTTTTATGCCCCTCCATATAACACAAAAGTATCTAGATGCAAATGCAATATCATTAATCTCTGTTCATAGCCCGATTCCTTCTTCTTCTAAAGTTAATATACAACCTGATTCCTTCTACACCAACTAATAATGAGCATCCAGTTAAAAATAAAAAATCTAATGGACAAGCTAATGGAACCCATATTGTTTATCTTGTTTTGGTTTATCAACTGTTTTTCTCTTCCGGTGACATTTAAAAGTAGGTCTTGGGTGATTTGTCTTTAAGGGAACTGATTTCCTTCATGAAAAATGTACTCTCAATGGGTTGTCACATATACCCACAATTTCTCTAAATGAACCAAGATAATTGCTCTAGGATAAAATGATTTTGATCTTGAAATTTATGGTTTAAATGGAGGGGTGAAGGTGAAGAAGAGATATAGGAAGAAGGCAGGAGCCTGTAGCGATTAACAAAGAGAAATGGAGAGAGGAGGAAAATGATTCTTAACAGAAGTGCATAAATGTAATTACTTTGTATGGGGCCATGGAGAAAAAAGAAGAAGTGAAACCTACTATAAAAGGTCAATTAGAGAGGACCATGGATGTACCTTTAAAATTGAGGACCATATTAGAGGCTCCCTTTTCTTTATATACAATATAGATATAGATAATTTTAATCCTTATTTTGAGGGACTAAAATGAAATAATCTACGTATTACAAGAACCAAATCTAATATGAAACAATTTTGCAAGGATTAAATCAAAACAACAAATAAATTACTTATGGTCCCTTTCTCTCTACCGCTGCACAGGAGTAACTAACCTCCATCGAATGACAAACCTATGAGGCATAAGATGAGTTATCTTTTTTTTTTGTGGTGGTTGATGTTTGAACCTCGTACCTTACATATACTATATATTATCTGTATCAACTGAACTAAGCTCACGAATACTATAAGACTTTAAATTAATGTGAATATAACATTTCATCCCAATTTTCATTTCTTTATAAATTACCAGCAATTTTTCTTTACTAGTATAAAGGGTAATTTAGTCAATTCAAATGATTTTTCTCAAAGCTCACTTATTATATGTATAATTTGCTTATTACCGTCACACTCGATTTTTCAGATTTTCAAAATGGACCAAAAACCACCGCATCCGGCGGAAGAAACGACGGCGCCACCGTCCTCCGACGATGCCAAACCTTCACTCTTCCCTGTCTTCCCCGTAACAAACTCTTCTCTTCAAATCACAACTTCTTCACTTCCTCAATGGCTCAGTAACTCAAGCTTCACCACCGACATCTCCGTCATCAACAACGACGTCGCTTCTTTACTCAACCGCGATACCGTGCAATCGCCGCCGCAAGACGACGATGAAAACAGCGATGAAAATCGACCTAAGGAGAAGTCTTACGCGATTCTGGAATCTTCGGAATCGGATGGAGAGGGAATGGAGAGAGAGAAGAAGAGGAAGAAGAAGAAGCGGAAGCGTGATAGGTCTGATGAGAGAAGTGGATTTAGTTCGAGGAAATCGCGTGTTCGAGCTTGGGCTGATTCTGAGGCTAATACTGTTAAAGATTATTACTTTGATTCTCATGGTGATCGTGATAATCTTGCGTTTGGCTGTACCTATAGGTAAATTGGATGAAAAAATTGGATTTGAATTGAATTGTTCATTTTGAATTGCAAGTGGTTTTGTTTAGATTTTGAATTATTAGTGTTTCTATCTATGCAGCACCGACACTTCTCATAGAAGCATGTGTTTGACACGTGTCTATCTATGTAGCACCGACACTTCTGATAGAAGAGTGTGTTTGACACATCTGATAGAAGCGTGTGTTGACATTTAATTATACCATTTTTTCAAAGGATTATCTGTGTCGACGTGTCAGTGTAGTGTTGTACCGGGTGTATGTTAGTGCTTTATAGGTTTCTGTTAGTGAGTGTATTGAATGTTGGTTTGAATTTTGTGCTGTTAGGGCTAATGATGCATTTAATGGGATTTTGAATCAAAATTAAGTATTTAGGGTTTGTAACCGCATGGGTTGACCCGGTGGTGTAAGTTTGAGACGTAGGTGTTTGCTCCTCTTTAGGTCTGAGGTTCTAATTCTCCGTATGCTTACATTCCCTTTGTTTGACCAGTCCATAGAGGGGTTTGCTCTGTCTTCAATTGGGGATTCGGCCAGATATCGAGTTTCCCAAAAAAAGTATGTATGGTTTGTTTGGATCGACTTATTCGAGTAAGCCCTTGTGAGACTTTTTAAGAGAGCTTATGCACACAACTTTGTATATAGTTTGTTTGTAGCTTATTTTCGTAAGCTTTTCTAGATATCTTATAAAAATAGCATTTACAAATAATTTGCCTTTATCCCTAAAAATAAAATAAAAAATAATTTTCCTTTACTTTATATTTTGACATAGAAATAACTTCTACTTTAGCACTTGAGTTATAAGATAAACACTTATGCTAGAAGCGCTTTATTAAGTTTATTTTTATCCAAACAAAGCCTTATTAATGTGCATTTTTGTGTTCGTAATGCGCTGGACTAGGAACCATGATCTAATAAGTATTTGACTTTATTGGCTAATATAATGACGATAGAGCTAGGCTTCTTTAGAGTTTTGCAGGTTAAGGTTTAGAATTATGAACCATATAATGAGTATTTAGTTTTGTTAGGCTTGTTTTATTAATGTTGCTCCCGAATCAGTTAGTGTTAGAAGCCTGTGACTTCTTAATTCTTCTCATTACCGTTAGTCACCTAGGCAGAAGTTCAACGGGGATTGCGGATTTGGGGAGGGTTCCTTGTTCCCAGAAAATTGAAACAAAGTTACTTGTTTTGGGAGTCGAGAAGTTGATCGAAATGTCATTGTTGTTTGTACTCATAAATTTTTTAAGTTAGCGATTAAAGTGATAAAGTGATATGGCGCTATTAAAGTGATAAAGTAATATGGCGCAAAACGTAATTTAGTTTCCTTTGAACCTTTGACTTCTTATTTATGTTTTTCTGAGTATTTTATTTTGTTGTTAGTAGTGTGTGATGATAACTTTTTTTTATAAATTTCATGCAGAATGGATATTGCCCGGCACAAACCGTATAATCCCTTGAATATGTCTGGGCGACATGTTAAAGGTTTGTATTGGTGGAATCAAAGTGGTTCACTTGGGGAAAGAGATGTTGATATTGATGCTTTGGATGATAAAATGAAGTCTGCTGGGCGATACTGGTCTGGAAAGTATATGGCTTTAGAACGACATAAAAGCTTCAAGCGCCTACGTCTTGTTACTCCAAAATTGTCTCCACATACAACGCAAGATGAGTTTATACCTTTATCAGATGTTGGTACATCTCAAGGAGCTGTTGACAGTGAATCCGACTCTAAAATTTCATCATCACTTGAAGAATCTTGGGAAGATGAAATGTTAAATAAAACC
>Ga0099826_10003588_pt1 | contig 10594 bp, 3 predicted proteins | sample Mtrugardesep15_FD_76830 | JGI IMG/M metagenome (GOLD analysis project Ga0099826, IMG submission 76830) | Root nodule microbial communities of legume samples collected from California, USA - M. trunc garden sep15 | ecosystem: Host-associated > Plants > Roots > Nodule | place: USA: California...
TGAGTTGGCGGGGCACGAGAGTTTGGTAGGTGGACTGCAGATATTACTTGAACTGATTGGATGTTTTTGAAGGTAACAAATAATGGTTGAGCTCTAGATCCATGTGTTGGAAGGTCACACGGGTCTTGACAAAACACACTGGATGGGATGAAGCAGTGGTGAGGTGATGGTTAAAACTACCGGAATGACACGCAGACGCTATTCATATCTGCTATGTTGTATTGGCTGTTCACTCAATGAATGCATATAATAAAACAACTTTCGGTGAATGCATTGCTTAGTGTGCCACTATGTCTGCTTTGATTTTCCATTTTTTGAATTCCAAATAAAAGAATGCAATGAGTTGTAGACTTGAATAATCCTTGTGAAGTATTTGCTTTTTCTATTTTCAGTTTTCTGCTGTGTGGGGGCCCTTGCTATAACGGGGTCACTAGATCTTGTTGACAAGGACATACTTGGTTGGTGGTTATGTGAGCGACAAGTTAAATCTGGAGGTCTGAATGGGCGTCCAGAGAAACTCCCTGATGTGAGTAAATCTTTTCAATTTTAGGTCTATTGCTATAGATAGATGCTCATATCATTTTTCTCAGTTTCTCTTACCAGCTTTAGATCTTGTCAGATATGCTACTCATGGTGGGTTCTTTCTAGCCTGATCATGATCGACAGGGTTCACTGGATCAGCAAAGAGAAGCTTATACAATTTATCTTGGACTCTCAGGTTATTTAGTGGAATTTGTTTATACAAATCAACATGTCTTTTTCTTCTTCTTCTTTTGTGGTGTTAACTGTCACGAGGTTAGTTTTTCTGAAATATTGTGTACGTTGAAACTGTTAGGACACAGAAAATGGTGGGATTTCAGATAGACCAGATGATGCTGTGGATGTCTATCATACATACTTTGGGGTGGCTGGTAATGTTTTCCTTTTTTTGTATTTTCTTGTTTGTTCTTGATTTATTTGTGCTAAAATCTTGTAATGTGGGTATTCCTTGGCTATATGGGAACCACAACACCTCTCTCTTTCTCATGCATTTAGATTATATTGATGTCAAAATGATAGTGCCTACTGACCAGTGACTTTGTTTGGTCATGTAATTTCGAAAGACACGCAAAAAGGCATTCTTCAAGAAACCTAGTGACCTTTTGTTGCCTGCTTCATGCTTTGGTTCGTGTCATAAAATCGATTATCTCATAAGCCTAAGCTTGTGGGCCTAAAGCGTGGGAAATGAATAGGACCAGACGAACTATGTCAAAAGGTTAAACTATTTAGTAAAATCACTTGAAAAATCATATTAGTTCAACAAGCTTACATAATTATACATTAGAATTTAGAACAAGATACATGTCATTCTATTTTTATTTTACTTGTTTGGAAAGTTTGTAGTAGAAAGAGTATAATATGGAATATAAATTTTGCAAAAGGTACTGAAATTTTAGCTTAACGTGGAAAATTGGAGAACATACCATATTACAATTTACACAGTTTAAGTGCTATATGAAGTACATCATACAAATGACATGGAGATAGTGAACGATGACTAAGTTTCGAAAAACTTCTACCTTATATGAGCTTCTCAATAGAGAGATGTGTTTGATTCGTGTCTATTGAACAAGGCATTTATAGGTTGTCCTGGAGTAATAAGATAAATAAGTTTCTGAAATTGTCGAAACGTGGAAAGCTCATTTCAACTTATGCAAAAAGTTATTAGTTATATACTCATAATCATTATTATTGTATAATTGCAATCTTATTTTCCCGTAAATGCTTATTGAAAAGTTTATGCAAACTGGCTGGATATCAACCATAGGATTCAAGCATGGTGGTGGAAATGGAGAAATGTTTCCAGTGTAATTTGTGATAGAAAAGTAACATTGAAGTTTAAAAGAAAATTTTACCACACAACTTTAAAACCTGCAGTTACATAAAACAAGATAGGATTAGGAATATAAATGTTAGCGAGAAAGTTGGGTGGTAGAGCTTTGTCTTATGTGGTTTGGGCTTGTGCGATTTGTCGAAGTACTGATAAGAAGTGAGTACATATGTTAGTTAAAATGTTGTTTGGAAATTAGAGATTCTTCATGATATATTGTTGTTTCGAAGGTTTGAAGTGAATACATATGTTACTTATACTGTTATTCTACACACTACACTTCATTATTGCATATAGCTTCCCTGCCTATCCCACATTGCATTCTTTCTCTCACTTTTACGCCTTATAATGCTGGTCATATAACATATGTCATGTCCCGAATTCAATTTTGACATAGAACATGATTTAACTCAGTAATGCATCCCTGTTAATTTTATTAATGTGTTTCATATGAAGTTGTTTTATTTGTTGTTGCAGGACTTTCACTTCTTGAATATCCTGGAGTGAAACCAATAGACCCAGCTTATGCTTTACCTGTGGAAGTTGTAAATAGAATTTTCTTTAGTAAATGAGGGTGTCTTGAGTTTAGATTCATAAGATCTTTAATTTTATTTTTCTTGAGGTGAAAGATCTTTAATTCTTATTTTTAGCTGTATTAAATTTCTGTATATAACATCTTGTTTTTTGATGTGTGACTGGTGAGAATTAAGAATATTTTGTTTGCCTTTTTTTTTTTTTAAATTTAATTTTGTTCTATTTCTTACTTTCTTTTACAATTATTTATTACATTATTCTCAAGGAATTCAATTTTACATTCAACTAGTCCATTGAGAGTGTAGAATATACATACCCCACTGAAAAATCACAAACCTTTTCCCTTTTCTGAAATGAGTTAATAGTACTGACAGAACCCGTGATTGGTTTATTTTTGGATAAGGAAAAAAAGCAAGGGAAAGTGAAATTATGACATTGATGTTCATGGATCAACCGACACTGTACTCTCTTAATGTCTCAAACAAATACTAATACTACTCTCTTATTTTCAATAAAACGAAGTTACCTAATTAAGCTTCAACTTAATCAACACACATTCTCCTTATACTAGTTGAATGCCGACGATTTGCGTTGCTGTTACCCAAAGCAACATTGAAATTTGAAGCATCATATTCTTATTCTCAAAGTCTAATAAAAGCAGCCTCAAGAGGAGAAATTCTCATTTCATAAAATTTACTATTATATATTTTTAGTAACAATCCTTTCAAAAAAGTTGAGCAGGAACAAAGTGGATTATTTTCAATGGCAATGATAAAGGAACACCCATTTTTGTATGCACACGTGACATTTAGTTAATCACATTAAGGATGGTTGATTAAGTAGATAGTTAATTTGATTTACAATTAAATTTAGGGTTAGTTCAACGACGTGAATTAACTACAATTCGTATTTAATCATCTCCTCAACTGAATTAACCATATTTTTGTACATGATTAATCAAATATCATGGTTGTCAGAAAAAATGAGTTTTCATAAAATATTTCTTATTTTCAATAAAGCGATTTTACTATCCGATAATGCATTGTGTTACCAAATTACAAACATATAGAAATTATTCAAACACAAAGTTCAATAAAATCCTTACATCTCTACTATTTGTAAGGATTAGTAGAGAAAGCAATAACAAAAAACAAAATCAATGATGAATGAATACAAAGACTGTGTGCTGTACATTGTCACATCAATCTAACCGAATCTTATGCACATGTGGTTACTTTCTAAGTTGTGTAAGTACTAATTAACCACTGGATGAGCGGAATATCCGTTTGATAATTGTAACTTTAGGGGAAGGAGGAGTCCTGTTTAATGCTGTAACTTTCTTTGAGATTACTTTACCAACAGTTGTTGTTGTTGATATTCTAAAAGTAAGTACCACCTTCTTTTCCAATACATTCACCACAATTGACTCTGTCTCTGCTGAAAAATCATAGATGGGGGAACATGTATTAGAGCTAACAAGATAAATAACACAAAATTCATTATACTCGAGTAAAAAACACTAAACTCACATCAGATACTTATAAGATACCATGTACATAATCAGTGAAAGATAAATAAACAGAAGATTTAACAGTAAATAACAATAATTGCAGAGTAAATAATAACAGTATGCTTTTTGCCAGAAAATAATAACAGTAATGTAAGTAATAGATATTAGCAATATGGCCCTATAATATTCCTCTAGCTTGCAGCCAAAAACACATGCAGGAAGGGCTTATAAATTATACAGTGGCAACAAAAACAGTAAGGACCACAGCTCTTTTCCTCTCTGTCTTCTCTAACCTCTTCTTGCAAAGCAAATAGAGGACAGGATATTGAGATTTGAAGAAAGCAATTTTCATGTGCAAAACATATAGTCATACATTGGACAGAAACAAGCTTACCATTCATTTTTGTAATAATGTCAGCAACTCTCTTCTGACAGGTTTCACATTGCATATCTGCTGAAAGAACAACTTCCTGCACCTGTTCTCAACAAAACAATCACACACACCATCAAACACTATATAATATAGAAATTCAAGCTCATTTCAAAACTCAAAATACAGTAAAAGGTTCAAAACTACATACCAGTGGTAGTGACAAAGACTCCAAAGATGCAAGACTAGTCCCAGAAAGAGGAAAACTCTTGGACATTTTTATACCAGCTGATTTCTGAAGATTCCTTTTATCATAATAACAATCTTCAAAAGCCATATATAGTTTTATTCACTCCTCTCCAACAGAAGCTGAGTGTTTATTACGCTTGTAGTTGCAGATTAAGACTCATGTTCAGTTGACAGAACATTTTCATCTCTTGAGATGCTTATGACTTCAGTTGTTTGTTGGTGGGGTTGGCAGAAAATGAAAAATAGCCAAAAAGTTGAAAATGGCTTTTTTATTTTATGATTATGACTATGTTAAACATAGACAATTTGTTTCACTAATATACTGGACTGGAGCTAGCAGGTCCCACATAGTGACATAGTGCTTGATTGTTTTTTTATTCCTTCCTACAAGGTTTGCTTATTTAACCGGGCACTAAATTAATTGAATTGAATGGATCAACTACACTAATGGTGCTTATGGGGGCGCTTATTATTGGCTAGAACAGCTTAAGAGACAGCAAGCCATCCAAGTTGAACATGTCAAAATCAAAACTGAAGTGGGTGGTTTTTTTTTTCACTGTGTGAGTGTGACTTGGCTTAAGCCACTTGGGAGAGAGAAGCTGAAGATTAAAGAAAAGCTTAGGCTCAAGATGTTGATTTTTGTATTATTCAAGTAAGCCATCATATCATACTAGTTATTATTGTTATCCAGAAGATTAATACTAATAGCATTGGATCCACTTCGTAGGTCATTGGGTGTGTATGAGTAAAGTCAAACAATTGGCTCCAGCACTGACAGTGGTCCATTTCAGTGACAGCATGCATTGAAATTCTTGTATTCTACCTTCAAATTCGATAGTCTTCTACACAGCAAAGTACGATGCCTTTTCTATGCATGAATATCAAAACACAAAGCACAATGTACATTCAGGACAAATATGGTGGCCAGGGCCGTTGATTTTTTGTGCTGTAGGCGAATCAATAAAGTTGTGTTCTTAGTTATTAGGACGTTTTTTTCTTATATTTTTTGTTGCAAAAGATTTATTCATAGTCAAGGTTTTTTAAAAATATATTTTCAATAGAATTAATCAAAACAAGTTAAAAAGAAATATATCTATCTATATAATACTAACTACTAAAAAACAATTTTGGTGCCAAAAAAAATGATACCCTGGACTGCTGCCTCTCAAACCCACCCTCAGGACCACCCTGATGGTAGCCATGATCGTGGATTCATGGTAACCATGGCATGAAATTCTGTTTTTTTTTTTGAGAGCATGAAATTCTATGTTCTACTATATTTCTTTCTCTCTAGATAGCGAGTCTTTGTAATTCATTTTTTTTTTTTGTATATACGAGTCTTTGTATTCTTATCTAAACATCAAACATTTGAACTTTATTAATAGGCATTTATAAATTAGTAGATACTTAGATTATGGTTTCTCAAAGTGCACAAATATTATTACAATCACATGTGACTCACCCGTACAAGATGAGGGGAATGTCCTTGAACAAAGATTTGATATTGCACTTTTATCAAAATAAATCAACAACCACCAGCACCAAGACAAAATGATGTTAATATAAAGATATGATTATAAAGATTTGATATTTCACTTTTAACACAACAAAATGATATTAGTTGTGTATCACATTCTTATTCTTATAGGCAAGCATAATAATTTGGTTCGACATTAATTAAATAATGTAACATTTACATTGTAACTCATATTTTATATTCATACAACATTTCATAATTTGATATTGGTAAACTAAGCCAATATTACGAAGTTATCTAATTATGCTTAAACATAATTAACACATATTCACCTTAGTGCAGAGCATCATTGCTAAGGGAAGCATCTCTTGATGACTACGATTTGCAATGCTGTTACCAAAGCAACACCGAAAAATTTGAAGCATCACATTATCACTCAAAGCCTAATAGAAAGGTCCTCAAGGGAAGAAATTCTTAATACATAAAATTTATATTTTTTCAGTTGAACGGGAACAGTCCTTTCAAATAACTGTTGATGTTCTGCCAAATGTTTGCAACTCTGCGTTAAAAGCAGTCTTTCAAATAACTTTCATAGATGCTCCCATGATCATGGTAATCCACTTATATGGTAACCCATGGCATGAAATTTTATGTTTCACTACTCAGTCTTTGTATTTCTCTTCTGTGAGGATAGGAGTCTTTGCATTTCTTATCTAAAGTCTAAACATCAAACATGTGAACATTATTAATTAATAGACAATTAAATAGTAGATACTTAAATTATGTTTTCTCAAAGTGCACAAATATTATTACAATCATGTTCATATGCAACATGCAACTGACCCGTACATCACACGGATGATCAATCTAGTATAAATGTAAAATATAACAAAAAGAAAGTGCAAACAAAAAGTACAAAAGTTTTAGAAGTTCATGGGTGAATGATCTAGTATAGTAAAACAAAAAGAAAGTGAAAAGAAAAAGTACAAAAGATTAAGAATTAAGACAAACAGCTTCTCAAGAAACAGTGCCTGGTAGAACTAAATTTATCTGAAAGTGAATAATGACTATAATGTTAGGCTTTCTGGGTTTTCAATGATTTTAGAGAATGTCTGAAGGAAGGCAGCCAAGTCAGCTCCATAAATTATTCGGTGATCAGCTGTTACATTCACCTGAAAAGGAAAGTTTAGACCCAATTAATTTGATCCTGGGAAATAAAAATAAAAACCAATGGTTCTTATCGAAAACTGGCAGAAGAGAACTAACTATCTGAACCAGTATTTGACATGGTGCTTCTTATGACCACATTAACCAAAAGCCAAAGACATCTATCATGATTCATGATATCTGATGCATACATGATAAAGACAAGAAAAATGTTTTCTACCCTTCAGAGTGAGGCATCATGCATGTGAGGTCATTATTTTATAAAATTTGAACACAGTAGTGAAACTGCGCATTTGAATAGAATAAAAAGGAATCACTGTTTTTTCCGGATTTTCGGTTGTGAAAAAAAGAAACAAGAATGAATGTCCTAAATGACTCTACTATCTTCTCTACAATGGAGAGGCTAGCCCAACTTTTTCTCTAATTATTGCATTTCTAATACTATTTTGCCTCGTGTAACCAATCATGCATTGTAATATTCTCATCTAGGCAACACTAAGTTTACTTGTTAGCTTTTTACCACCAAACATTCAGTTGCATACACAACATTGAAAATCTTATAACAATGCAGTGGATTTTATTCTTTATGCTTGAGTGGTGTTTTCTATTGGATATAACTCAATTTCATCCATCCTATTTTGATTGTGATTGATATCCTCCTCTATCTCTATGTTCTTTTGTATGATAGATCTATGGTACTTTATATTGAGAGACTTGTATTAAATGTTCACCTCTCTTATAAAATTTGTTTTGCATTCCATATACTATTTCTTTACCATGGCTTAGCTTGAAATTGTCTCAAAGGCTTTATGAAATATCACTAACTTTTCAATTGTTTACAAAATAACATGTGCTACGATACCATTTATTGGATATGTCCAGTAAGTATTTCAACAATCAAGATCAAAAGATACGGCGACAAAATGCTTGAAAAATGAAACAGACAAGTTTGAAATCTAGCAAACTGGATTTTGTGTTGCTCTAAAATCTCTAATCAAAGGGCATACCCATTGTAACTATAAAAGCAATAACATTTGAAATGACGATTTGCAGACATTCCCATTTTATGGTTTCTAGACGTACACCCCCAACAGAGTCTTGGAATTTGTTTGCAGAGAATCAAGTGTATAGATTCTTCAAAAGGAAAAAACAAAACAAAACACTAGAGAAAACTGTGGTTATAGGTCCTATGCGTCGATGCATATAATATAGGATGTTGAAATTTCATTGGTGACAAGAAACAAGTCCAATCCCTTTCAAGAAAAAAAAAAGTCCAATCGTTTACCGTGTCAAGGAACTTAACAGAAGAAAGGGGTTAAACTACAAAATGAGCCTATGTGGTATATTAAGATGCACCTTAGCCACTAGGAATCAATCGAACTATCCAAATAAGGTTCCTGTGAAACCTATCTCTATAAATAATACAAGATGAAAAGTAAAAAAGTCTAGATAATACTTTATTATACAATAGAGGACGAATGTATGATCCAGGCCAGGTACGCAAGAAGCCTTCTGAACATTGAAAACTTCGGTTCATCAGGAAAGAAGAGAAGGAATCAGAAATTCAAGAAATAGAAGATTCATAGGCCGCAGTTATGAATTTTAAAAAGATTAGAAAAAAGCATTCTGGTGAATATTTGAAACAGGGCCAGAAAATTAACTCTGCAGAAAAATACTAGAGTTCATATTCCTGAACATTCCTGACGCACAGCACCTTGCAGATGTGATAAAAAATTTATGCAATTTATTAACCCTTGAGAAAAATGTATTCATGTGGCTCAACACCACCCAGATATAATTTAAAATTCAGGCTATGACCCTATAGTTAACATTTCAGAAAATTATATTGCTAGTGTGACACGATGCAAATGCAATCAAAGGTTCTGCTCATATGATGGCCGCAGTGCAATGACAGAAGGCCTTATTTCTATTAAAAATATGTCCGTTTATGTTCTCACTCAGGGATTCATCTACTGTTCTAAGCAAGCATGAATGCATAAATAGCAAGGAAAGTATATATACTATATAACTCACCAGCATTTTACTTTGCACTCTGAAGAATCCATCTGCATCAGCAAGAACAGTGGGCTTTGATGCTCCTACAGCCATGATAGCCCCCTGAAATAAATGACAAGTTTAACACCTCCCAAAAAAAAGGTCCAAATTGCTAGAAAATAAGCCAGATAATCTCTCAAACTAACAACTCAAAATATTAGAAATAAGCACTAACCTGGCCTGGTGGAAGTATGGCATCAAATCTGTCAACTCCAAACATACCCAAATTGGAAAGGGTGAAAGTTCCTGCAGGCAAACAGGCACAATTAATATCCGGTTAAAACATTCAAGTAACACAGAAACCAGATAGCCAACAACAACAATAAACAAACCTGAATTATACTCATTAGGTTGCAATTGCTTTGAACGAGCCTTTCCAACTAGCTCTTTCCACTTTTGAGACAAGAGATACAAGTCCAACTACAACACAACAACAAACAATCAACAAATGAAATTGAACAAAAAAAACAGAAAACAAATTTAAATTCACAGACCTTATCAGCATCCTGAAGAACTGGGGTTATCAAGCCACCATTGATTGCCACAGCAACCGCAACGTTAATGTTACTGTTGTAATGAAAGTTCTTGCCATCTTTGCAGGTGGCATTGACAACTGGATGCTGAACAAGTGCCATTGCAGCAGCCTTAGCCAAAATAGCAGTCATGGTAACACCCTTAGGTTTCACCTGAACAGAAAAATTCAACATCAAATTTCAAAACTCCAATACAACAATAACATTCAGTCACAATCATCCATCCATCACCTAAATTTTCAAATCAAACAATGTCATCAACTATAAAGCATTGACACAGACACCGGACACACGTCAACACCTGGGGTAATTTGAAAAAAAAAATGACATAATTGAATGTAATCACATGTGTCGGTGTCAGACACGGAACACGCCTCAAATTAGAAGTGTCAGGGCTACAAATGTCATCATCATCGTATATAATCATTTTCAAATTTCAAAACTCCAATACAATAACAATATTTAGTCTCAACAATCCATCACCAAAATTTAAAAATCAAACAATGTCATTATCATATATCATCATATTTCAAATTAGAAAATGCAATGCACATTTATACCTTCTCGTAGAAAGCATCAAGAGCATCGGTGATAACTGGATACCCAACACGGAAGGTAGGAACAGATAAACTCTCCACCATATTCTTAGCAACAGCAGATTGCATAGTTGTGAAAGCAACATTACTCGAACCCGGAATCGCAGCTGGTGCAGCAGCAGAAGAAGCACCTTTATGCACGGCCGGTGCAGGAGTCGCCACCGGAGCTACATTGCTCTTCACCGGTGTAATCCCAGCAGCAGCCTCCACATCCTCCGGAGTAATCCTACCAA
>Ga0099826_10003589_pt1 | contig 10594 bp, 12 predicted proteins | sample Mtrugardesep15_FD_76830 | JGI IMG/M metagenome (GOLD analysis project Ga0099826, IMG submission 76830) | Root nodule microbial communities of legume samples collected from California, USA - M. trunc garden sep15 | ecosystem: Host-associated > Plants > Roots > Nodule | place: USA: California...
AGGATAGTTCTTTCTCATGGCCAATGAACTTGCAAAATGATACTTCTTCTGTCCCGAAACATTCATTTGATTAAAAATTTGTCTTAAATATAAACTCATTTCAAATTACTAGATGTATTTATTATTATTTTTCATAAACATACACCTAATTAATACACCAAACTTGTCTTGAAATATGAAAAGTCAAATTTAATACATATATAAACAAATGATAATTTGGTAATATTAACACATAAAATAGACATATTAATTGTACCGACAACTTTTCTAAATAAATGTAAAAAAAAAAAAAGGAAACTTATATATAGGGACGAATGGAATACCTATTACCGACGTATTTAGTAGACTCGCGAGTAGACTTAGTAATTTTACTATTTTGATTAGGAAATATTTAAAAAGGAACTAGAACCTATCTACATACTTATAGTTTGCTTGCTTTATTATTGAGTTTTTTTGTTAGCAAGTTAGCATTTGTGTGTGGAATGGATCCTCTGCGGTGACGGAAGGGTCTAGTTAAATCTCAGTCTTTGAAAAAAAAAATTAATGCTTACAAATATAAATGTTCAAAACTTACAATTAGGAGAGATAACACATTTAATGAGGTAGATTCCACAATATAGAAAATCGGAGAAAAACACCCAGGAGGAAATCTATTCCCGCGTGTGTGCGCGTGCGTGTCATTTATGAAGTTTTTATATGTTATATATGTTACATACATATTTTTAAAAGTCACTTTTAATTTTTCATAGACTCTCATACACTTTTAATTTTTCAAAGACTCGTATGAGTCTACAAGTCGAGAGTTAATCTATGGACCATTTATAAGTCTGTTAAAATTCGCGAGTCTTACAAGCTTTGATCTTTATTAATTCTTATGTTTTGATCAACAGTCTCCTAAATACATACTACTAAAAATATAGCGAGGGATTTTTAGAGATGAAAAACGTGAAATCTCTCTCTTATACCGTCGTTAAATTTTGTGACGAGGAAATTATTGAGGAATTTGATTTTTTTTGGTCAATAATTTTGGCACTAATTTTCCTTTATTATCAATCATCATCCTTATTATATTATGACATTTTTCAATTGGAATAGGCTGCACCGTTGTACCTATCTGAAACTGCTCCTCCAAAATGGCGAGGCACTTTTAACACAGGCTTTCAATTCTTCTTGGGAATCGGCGTAGTCGCTGCCGGCTGCATAAACTACGCCACGGCCAAGCACACATGGGGATGGAGACTCTCTCTTGGACTTGCAGTGGTTCCTGCAGTTGTAATGACAATTGGTTCCTTCCTCATAACCGATACACCAAATGGCTTGGTAGAACGTGGTAAGATAGAGCAAGCCAAACAAGCCTTACGCAAAATTAGAGGATCCTCTGTCGATATTGAACCCGAGTTAGAAGAACTTATCAAGTGGACAGAAATTGCAAAATCAGTGCAACAAGAGCCCTTTAAAACCATATTAAAAAGGGAGTATCGACCTCACTTGGTGATGGCATTCGCAATCCCATTTTTCCAACAGCTTACAGGGATCAACATTGTAGCTTTTTATTCACCCAACCTCTTTCATTCTGTGGGTTTTGGACACGACGGCGCTTTACTTTCTGCCATTATACTTGGATCCGTTAGCCTTTTGTCTAACCTTATCTCTGCTGGTATAGTTGATCGAATTGGTCGAAGATTCTTGTTCATATCTGGGGGAATTATGATGCTTGTCTGCTTGGTAAGCAAACTAAACCTATCTATCGTTTTGTTAATTAATACATTTTTGTCCCTGTGAAATATATTTAGGTTAATTTGTTTAACATTATTGCATCATTTTATTCATGCAGCCGACTCACTTAGTGGGATAAGGCTTGATTATTGTTTTTTAGCTATTTATCTTTTTTTTAGTTACACTTGTTACTAATTAAAATATTTTGTGAGAACAATGTGAAGATTGCTGTGTCCATTGTGCTGGCAGTGGTGACTGGTGTTGATGGTACAAAGGACATATCCAAGGGCAATGCAATATTGGTATTGGTGCTATTGTGTTTGTACACTGCAGGTTTTGGTTGGTCATGGGGTCCTCTAACATGGCTTATACCAAGTGAGATTTTCCCAGTAAAAATAAGAACCACAGGACAAAGCATAGCTGTTGCTGTGCAATTCATAATAATCTTTGTGTTATCGCAAACATTCTTGACTATGTTATGTCACATGAAGTTCGGGGCCTTCGTCTTCTATGCTTTTTGGGTTATTCTGATGACTCTATTTGTTATCTTCTTCTTGCCTGAGACCAAAGGAATTCCTTTAGAGTCAATGTACACTATATGGGGCAGACACTGGTTTTGGTCTCGGTATGTTAAAGGACAAGAGAGCCTAGAAAATCTCCCATGAAACTGGATTTATTACACTTTTTATGATTGATTTATTATTTTTCAAGAAGTCAATGCACTTGCATTATATCTTGACAAAATTGTGCAGCATTGGCTTCATAAATATAAATCAATAATAAAAGAAATGTAATCAATAATAACTCTAAAAAATAATGTATAATGTATTGATTGTTAATGTTTTTTAGTGCATTTTCTTTTTTACGAAATGTTTTTCTAGTACATGAATAGTTGTAAATTGTAATTCAGATGGTTTCGTTTTACCTATATCAATATAACGATAAATATTGTTATCTCATTTCATCTATTTCATTCTTCTCTGCAATAAATAAATAAAGATAATATTGACAAAACAATAATTAATATTGCATTGAACTTGAAAAACGACAAGTATATGAGAACAAAAAAAATCTGCGAATAAGACGGTTAAAAATGAATTGACGGTTTACATCCATTCAGAAACTAGAAAAATATGAAAAATGCTATTTAACTATCTGTATTGGTTAAAAAAAATAAGAATGGAACATCTCTATTGAAAACGGCTACATAGAAGGAAGAGATATGGGTGGTGAAAGAGTGAAGGGGGAGATAAATATGAAAGAGAAGAAAAAAAAATTAGGGCTCATGCTTTATATTCTTAGTGTTTTCATTTTCAAAATCTTTTCCTCAACAAAATTAAAGGGAGTATAAGCTACTCCAACCCAATTCATATATAAAGATGATCTTATTTAAATGACATCAAACATTAAATAACATCAAACAACTTAGATGATTACTAAACCAATCTGAAAATCAACATACATTTGCTCCACCCATATAACTATTAGAATTCTTAGAACCATGAGAAAAATTGAATTTGGAAGCTTAGAGGATGGTAGGAATAGTACATAATATATACAGTGTTCGTGTTCGAACATTAAACACCTCACTTATGCAGCTTAAGAGATGAATATATAACCACTGTATTACTTGACAAAAAAAAAAGTCGATAAGCACATTTCTGCATAAATCAAAATCGTTGCAGCAGAACAGCATGTTTTCTGTGCAGAGAATGGAATTTGTATCCCAATTATATCCTTCATTTAGTATATAAATAAAATGGGATTCCAATAACTTACAATCCTAAAGTCGAGTTGATTTAATAATGTAATTGCTACTTGTATCAATTGATCCCATTAATAGTCAACTCTCAGCAGATCAATTACCTTATTTGACACCTAATTTCTGGTTTAATCACATAAACATTGCTAAACTGTGCAATAGAAGACTTCTACTCTTTCTCAATAAATGAAAGAGACTTCTACACTATATATTTTTATTATTAGTATCAATAAAAGATAATTAGTTTACTACCAAACAAATGATTATTTATTTATCAATCAAACATTGAACAAAAATGTCATCACATATGCATTGCGTGCGTGTATATTATAATGAATTCTAGCTTTAAGAATGTAGCACATATAACGAGCAAAGCAAGTAATACTAAATTAAATTCAATTTATCGGGTTGGTGCGTATGATTGACAAGAATATCGCCTAATAGGAATGACAAATTCTTTCTTTTATATAAAAAATAAGGACAATGCAAGTGCAACATTGCAACCCCTTATCCTATAAATTATAGTTGCTGATCCACTTCTAATTATGATGAGTGTCCTATCTAGCAAAGAGTTAAACTAATTAATTCAGAGATTCATACATAGACAAAAATAGGGTATTTAGAAAATGGCTGGTGGAGGATTCTCTATGAATACACAAGTTACTGCCACCAATGTTGGTGGCAAATTAACACTCTCAATCATCATTACCTGCATAGTTGCTGCATCCAGTGGCCTTCTTTTTGGATATGACATCGGAATTTCAGGTTCTTTATTCTTTATTATATATGACTAACGAATTGTGTAATCTTGTTATACTAATGATCGTAATTAATCTCATATTTGAACTACGTTAATCATCAAAATTTCAGGAGGTGTCACAACTATGAAGCCATTTCTTAAAAAATTCTTCCCGGACATTCTTAGAAAGGCAGCTGGTACGAAGGTGAACATGTATTGTGTGTATGATAGTCAAATATTGACATTATTCACATCTTCTCTTTATCTAGCTGGATTTGTGTCATCACTTGTGGCTAGCAAAGCTACGACGATGTTTGGTCGGAGAAACGTCATCATAATAGGTGGTATTGTCTTCCTTGCTGGTGGTGCCATTAACGGAGGTTCTGAAAATATCCCTATGCTTATCTTGGGTCGTGTTCTTCTTGGGTTAGGGGTCGGTTTCACAAATCAAGTAAGTCAATGGGCTTAAAAAAAATCAGCACCACCTCTATTCCTAAATTTAGGAAATTGCTGACCAGATCACGTGAATTAAAAAAAAATTGATAAAAATTAGCCGCATGAGTAAATTTGCAAGTAGAATCCAACGACTCATTTTTATTCTATTTATAAATTTGTTCATGTGGCTAATTTTTATTTGTTGTTGGGTAAATTAATCACACTTCTTCATAGGTAATTTAGAAGAAAAAAAAAACCATAAAAGGATGAAAGGAAATTAAACAATTAGTACTTTTGAAAATATGCCAAATAATTAAGATGAAAAATTAAGTCTATCATTCCCCTCCTTCAAAAAGAAGTATATTATTCCTTATAATCATATTATTATTGTTACATCAATGACATGTTGCAATTGGAAAAAGGCTGCACCATTGTACCTATCTGAAATTGCTCCACCAAAATGGCGAGGCGCTTTGAGCACAAGCTTTCCATTCTTTCTAGGATTTGGTATAATCGTTGCAGGTTGCATAAACTATGGCACTGCCAAGCACACATGGGGATGGAGACTCTCTCTTGGACTTGCAGTTGTGCCTGCAGCTGTAATTACAATTGGTGCCTTCCTCATAACTGACACACCCAACAGCTTAGTCGAACGTGGTAAGATAGAGCAAGCAAAAAAAGCATTACACGAAATCAGAGGATCCTCCGTTGATATTGAACCTGAGTTAGAAGAACTTATTAGGTCAATAGAAATTGCAAAATCAGTGAAACAAGAGCCCTTTAAAACCATATTCAAAAGGGAGTATCGACCTCACTTGGTAATGGCATTAGCGATCCCGTTTTTTCAACAAGTTACAGGGATCAACATTATTGCTTTCTATTCACCTAACCTCTTTAGATCTTTGGGTTTGGGACACAATGCTTCTTTACTTTCTGCCATTATACTTGGAGTTGTTAACCTTGCATCTATCCTCGTCTCTTCTACTGTTATTGATCGATTTGGTCGAAGATTCTTGTTCATGACTGGGGGTATTATCATGTCTGTATGCTTAGTAAGTGAACTCATTAAGAATCCAACTATCTATTTTTTTTAGTCGTACCAACAAATGTCCTAAGTGCATTTGTTAAGAAGTTAAAAAATTAAGTAATAAGTTTTAGATAGAAAAAATCAATTTCTAAAATTTTAAGATATTGAATGCACCATTTCTAAAATAAAATTTATTTTTTAAGGCATTTGTTATTTCTGGAAGTGCTTGTATCTTTTGGTTCTAAATATAATTTATCAACAAACATACTTTCATGATGTCTTTTCTAAAATACCACTTTTGTATCCGCTACTAATTAAAAATAATTTGTATTAACACCATGAAGCTTGCGGTGTCCATTGTGCTGGCAGTGGTAACTGGTGTTCATGGTACAAATGGCATATCAAACGGCAATGCAATATTGGTATTGGTACTAATGTGTTTCTATGCTGCGGGTTTTGGTTTGTCGTGGAGTCCTCTAACATGGCTAATTCCAACTGGGATTTTTCCAGTAAATATAAGAAGCACTGGACAAAGCATAGCTGTTGCTGTGCATTTCATAATGGTGTTTGTGTTATCGCAAACATTCTTGACTATGTTATGCCACCTTAAGTTTGGGGCATTTTTGTTCTATGCAGGTTGGGTCGTTGTGATGACTCTTTTCATTATATTTTTCTTGCCTGAGACTAAAGGAATTGCTTTGGATTCAATGCACGTCATATGGGGTAAACATTGGTTTTGGTATCGGTTTGTTAGAGAAGATGGAGAAGGAAATCGTCCATGAAATTTGTATGCAAAAATGAAAGAAAAAATGTTGATGTATTTTTTGAAACATTATATACTATTTCTTATATTAGTGCTATATTTTTCTTAAAATTCAGTGTTGTTTAGATTTGATAAAATCTATAGTTCATAGTTGTTAGGAGTTCAGTTGTGTTAAAAGTTAGTTAAGAAGTTTGTTAATAATTGAGAGGTTTTAAACTAGTTAATTAGCATGTGTGAGTGTATATAAGCTTAATACCACAATGCAATAAGAATGTAATCTTCATGATTGAATAAATAGTTTTTCACTTTCGAATTCATTAATATTCAATTCTCTTTCCAATACACATTCATTTTAGAATTCATCAATTAAGCAAGATTTATCCTAACAAATTGGTAACTAAGAGCATTGGCTCGATTCAAGCTTTTGTCAATGGCAAATGAAAGCACAACCTCAAACCGATTCCCTGCAAATCAGCTAGTTTTCAAAGATGGACACTATGACAGATGGTGCGCACAGATGAGAGACATATTCATGTTTCAAGATGTTCTTGAGATCGTAAATGATGGCATTCCTGCATCAGAAGTAAATGCAAATGATGCTCAGATAACAACTCATCGTGAAAACGGGAAGAAAGATGGGAAGAGACTATTCTTGATCCATTAGTTTGTGGATTCAAACATCTTTGAGAAGATGTTTTAGGAAGAAACATCCAAGGGTGTGTGGGATATAGTTTGAAACTATATGGTGATGATGAAAAGTTAAAGAAAGTGAAGTTGTAGGCATTAAGAAAACGGTATGAGAATATGCACATGAATGAAGGAGAAACCATTGCAGATTTCTTCACAAGATCGGTGCTACTCACAAATCAAATGAAGCCTTGAGGTGAAACTATCACAAAATTACAGAAAATTGAGAAGGTATTAAGAGCTCTAGTTGCAAAGTTTGATTACATTATGGTGGTCGTTGAAGAGTCAAAGAATCTATCTGAGATGAAGCTTGAAGAGTTACAATTTTCATTACAAGCTCATGGCATGAGTCTGAAATAGAGAAATTCAGAAAAGGTCACAAAACAAAACAAGCACTTCAAGCTAAAATCTTCAAGAAGATGATGATGCATCAAAAGTTAACAAAGGAATCGAGAAGTGGAAAAAGAAGAAAAACATTGAAAAAGGTTCTAGCAAGAATCCAAAGAATCAAGGTGATTCAAGTAAAACTGGTACTTCTAATAACAAAAAGTTTAAGGAGAAGATTGATATGAAGGATTTGGTGTCAAAAGTTTGGTCATTATTCAAGGGATTGCTACTGTAACAAAGATTCTAATGCAAGTGATAAAGATGAAGCGCAATTTGCACATGCTGGCAATAGTAATTCATATAAAGTCTTGCTAATGGCTTATACACAATTGGCACAAGATAATGCAAATGTGTGGTAGCTTGACACATGTTAAAGTAATCACATGACTGGGAACAAAGATTGATTCATCGAGCTTGATAAATCAGTAAGAAGAGGAATTAGATTTGCAGACAACATATAAGTTACATCTGAGAGTATTTGGAACATTCTTGTGAAGAGGAAAGATTAACAAGAAGCAATCATTAGTGATGTGTTATATGTTCCTTCTATGTCAAGCAATCTGACAAGTTTAGGTCAATTGCTTGATAAGAACTACACCATGAAGCTAGAGAATAAGGAACTAAAAGTACTTGATGGATATACAAGACTGATTTTGAAATCACCTTTGTCCACCAACAAAACTTTCAAAATCATGATCAATATGCTTAATCATTAGTGCCTTGCTTCAACAGTTACTACTGGATTTGGCATCAAAGATATGGTCACTTGAATTTCATAAGCTTGAGCCTGATGCATAAGAAGAAAACGGTGTATGAGCTTCCTCAAATTAAGGTACCAAAGCAACTGTGTGAAGAGCGATGTGTAGCTAAGCAAGCAAGACAATCATTCAACAATGACTTGCATATGAAGTCAAAGCAACAATTGGAAATTGTACACTCAAATGTTTGTGAGCCATTTGAAGTCAAGTCACTTGGAGGTAACTGCTACCTTTTAACTTTCATAGATGAACTCACTAAGTACATGTGGATTTATTTGATTGAAAGGAAGAGTGATGTATTCACTCGTTTCACAAAATTTAAGATGCAAGTCGAAAAACAAGTTGAGCGCACCATTAAGAAACTGAGAACTGATGTGGATGTGATTACATTTCCATTGAATTTGTAAAATTCTGTTAGAAAAAAAGGTATTGAGCATGAAATTATAGCTCCTGATACACCACAACATAATAGTTTTGCTGAGAGAAAGAACAGAAGTATATTGAATATGGCCAGAAGCATGCTCAAAGCTAAGAATATGCCAAATAGATTTTGGGGTGAAGCAATATATACAGATGTGCACATAATCAATAGGTGTCCATATGTGGGCTTGAGGGAATTGTTTGTTACGAAACCAGCGTTTTTCCAAGTATTTTATGGGTCTTAGACCAAGTTTGAGAAAAGGGCCTTCTTACATAATATATCATAAATATTTTTTTTCTAGTGACTAGTTTTCATGTTCCTCGTTGTTCTCTCCAAAATAATTTTTTTTCTAATCACGTGATGCTTTCGTTGGAAAGATGGGCTCAACATTCAATTCAAGCGCAGCAATTATTAGCAAAATCCATAGTTTTGTAAAACCTGCATTTCGATAGTTTTCAAAATATGATAACATAGATTTTAATTGTTTCATGGTAGAGTCAATGCACATAGACTTAGATTGCAACTTTTTGCTAACCATATTAATTAGCAGGCAAAATATCATACCAAGCAAAAACTCTACTTTCTAATGGATTAATCAAACATCTTCACGCCACCCTTTGTCTTTGCATCATTATCACAACATTCATATAATTTCGACAAGGTCAATCTTACTTAGGGACAATGAAATCTAATGACTTTAACACTCTTTTTTTGAAGAAAATGACTTTAACATTCTTAATTCAACTTTCCCAATCTTTTTTCTTTTTCTGTGTTTTAGGTTTTACTTCTCAATTTTGCGTAATGAAATGTTGGGGGTATGAAAATAAAAGTGTATGGCTAGGGTTGTGAAAAGGAAATTTTGTTGAGTTGTAAAAAATATGGATGAAGGATTGATGGGCTGAAGTCTGATAAATGTTTGGACCCTCAAATATTGCTATATGTACCCCCTTCCATAGAAAAAATTTGGGCCCCTTACAACCATGGGCCCTAGGCCGTCGCACCTCTGGCCGACCCTGTATGGAACATTGTTTTCATGGGCCAAAGTCCTGCATGTCTCAACTTTACGATCCATGAAAATTATCTAGTTTCCTCCATAATTCAGTTGAGCCACCCCACACTCGCTCATCCCGTTAACCTCTGGACTTGCCTCTGAACCTTAAGTACAAGATTCAAGTAAACCCTTCGGTAATGATAGGATCATGGAGGCTAGAATAATGAATCTTCTAGTTTATTATAGAAGGGGATCTTTTAAGTATTTTCCATTTGTTTGTTTGGTAGTATTATTATTGCATCAGTTTATATAAGCATTGTATGTCTCATGATTTGGAAGGAAAAAATATGAATAAAAAAGTTATTTTATTTTTTCTTAGTTTAGTTTTATTTTCTTTTATTCTAGTTTAGAACCGTAGTTTCTTATAATTTTGTTAATGAAGAAAAATGAATGAAAATGATATCTTATTTTATCTTAGTTAGTTTTATCTTCTCTTTTAGATTAAAACCCTAGTTTCTTAGAACCTGTTTGGTGCACAGGATAGGAAGACAGGATATGATAAAACTATCATATCCTGATTCAATTTGTTGTTTGGTGCATCAATAGGAAATGATAACTTAAACTCATTTCTTATCCTATCTTACTCACTCTTTGTTATTTTTATCCTTAGTTTTTGGTGGGTTAGAATTATCCTATCATGATTAGCACTAAAATGTTTATTTTGCCCTCTTTCAATTCATCACTCATGCTCTCTTTGCTCTCCATCCATCGACCTCTACTTGTTCCTCCATAACTCTTCATCGTCATCTCTTCTATTTGATACAGATCCAACCCCAATTCCAACCTACAATCATTTTTTCCTCAATTTGCTTAATTTTTTGTTTTTTTTTTCTTGATTGTCTATTTTG
>Ga0099826_10003590_pt1 | contig 10591 bp, 6 predicted proteins | sample Mtrugardesep15_FD_76830 | JGI IMG/M metagenome (GOLD analysis project Ga0099826, IMG submission 76830) | Root nodule microbial communities of legume samples collected from California, USA - M. trunc garden sep15 | ecosystem: Host-associated > Plants > Roots > Nodule | place: USA: California...
ATATATATATATATATATATATATATATATATATATATATATATATATATATATATATGGGTTTAACTTAGTACTTTTATTTGACTTTTATCTTTCATTTAAACTACTATATTTATAATTTTATCCTTTTAATTACAACAACAAGGCATGGAAATGAGGCGGGGTGGGATAGGTTTTACCTTCCACGCCCCTATTCCCGACTGGGTATATATATAACTATGTTAAAGTATTTGCAGTTTCACCTTAATGGGGCTTAGCAGAGCATATCAAAGCCTGGAAAATGACAGCATCGTTCTATAGGTGAAATTCCAAAGCACCAGACTTATGTCACCAAAAACTATCAAGAGTTTTTGAGATATTTATATAACTAAACTATTTTCATTAAAATCTGGATACACAAAGTACCCGCAAATCGTAAGGCTACATATATACCAGTGTGGGTAAAAATCAAATGTTGGTATTAGATATGATATATCAATCATCAATATGCATATGATGTTTGGCATTCATTCTTCATTTGATTCACCATGTAAATTTGAGAGTCTCTAACCTAATATTGAGTTATTTAATTTAAAACAATACCTGTAAGTGATTGGAAGCAATGGAGATCAAATGTGTCAGCTTGGAGTAGTTCAATTCCTGAGCAACCTGACACAGGTGATAATTGCTGAGAGATGGCATGCATTGAATGCCATAAGCTAGCCACTCTTAAGGTATCATTCGTATCCATTCGTCCAGCTGACCCGTAATCCTAAATATAAAAAAGTTTAACAATTATCAATCATAATGTTCAATTACAACAATAACAACCAAGCCTTATCCCACTAAATTGGGGTCAGCTACATGGATCAAATTACGCCTTAATGTTCTTTCATAAACCATAATTGAAATCATAGTTTTCAATTAAAGAAGAAAACGTGCAACACTAGCAAAAGCAATTTTGCATTAGAGGGGATTGATTCTAGTTAATATATATGGATTAAATGATGCAATTTTTTTTTGAACAGTATATATATTCATACCTCCATACCATACAAGGCGTACAGCAGGGGCGAAGAGAAAAGAAAGAACTGAAACACAGGGCCTGAAATAGCGGTCACCCCCAGCACCAAAACAACAAAAAACAGACCGCAACACTCACCCACTATACATGACAGAAGTGTACAACAGCCACACCAGAGGGAAAAAAAATACAAAACAAAAGCCAAAACACACCCTATCTAAGAAGACAATCCTTTAGGTTCCAACACCATTCGTAGAAAAGGCACGAGGGCATCCTCAATCTATGAAGGCTCCATTGCCAGGACAGAACATTGATCTCCTCCGCCATCTCATCCAACTCCTTAGGACAATTACTAAAAATCATCACATTTCTAGTTTTCCAAATCACCCAAAGTGAGGCATACCATATTAACCAAAAACCTTTTCGGAGCTTCTTATTACGGACCTCCCCAGTCCAACATTCAAAGAGTTTGAACAACCCGTCGGGAGTTTTTTCATTATGATGCCATTATGATTTGTCAAAATGCTAATGTTAATCAAGGTTTCGTTTAATGATTTTTGTAGAGTTTTTTCAAGTCTGCCAATATAACCAAGATTACTATTATTGTTTAATACAAAATTTAGGAAGATTGAATCGACATTATTTCCATCTTGCTAAGTGAAGTCGTATCCTGATTACTTATTAGCATACAATGATTCAATACATTTCTTAAATTTATTGAAATCTTTAAGAGACGTAACTTAACACCACGAATATATACTGAGAAACCAGTGGGATAAAAAAACAATTGTATGTTGGTCATCTTTAATAAAACTTAACGACTGAAACTCATTCTACAATGTGACCTGATTAACATATAACAACCCAACATGCCCATGAAGCGAGGATACCAATTTAGAGTAAGATATATATCATTCAGGAAACAAAATAAAAAGAATTTCAAATCCACAGTGGTGAGTAATGTAACCTTATAGTAGATCAATCCACCAGACTTATTGATGATGTAAAGACTGTAAATCGCTGCCATTCCAAAAGCCTTTTGCCAGAATCTGAAATCCCTAGTTTGAACAATTGAACCTCATTAGAATTCTGGTGCAAAACTTAATGAGACAAAGCAACGAAAATTTGAGTTGAAAACATCATGTGTAATAATATTGACAACTTAAAGAACATTTGGCCCTGCTTCAGCTACATCACATTTATAGATGCAAGCAAAAAAAGGATACTCTGATGATTACTACCCAAAAATAGTTAATTGCAAAATAGGGATTTCAATTTTTTTAGTTAATTACACTTGAGACGTTAGCTCAGTGGTGAGAGCTTAGACTTGTAAGTTGTGATCTATGAAGCACGGGCACTCCTCGGATAAGGCGTGTCTCAGTGTCGGAACCGTGTCGTGTCCAACACCAACACAACATTAACACATATAATTACACTGAATTGTGGTATTTTCTCAAATTAGCGGTGTCGGTGTGTCAGTGTCCGGTGTTCGTGTCCGTATTTGTGCTTCATAGGTTGTAATCTCAAGGGACAAAGTTCAAATCTCCTTGGGGACAGTTCTAAAATGGACATTACTGCCACTTTAATTAATAAAAATTTCCCCATTCCCCAAATTTCCCACTTTTAATTTTTCCATGATACTACAATGAATATACAAATTGTTGGTGGTTAATTAGCCCAGGGAGAGATAGATATTTGTTAGCAATAAGGATCTAGTGTCGTTAATCACAGTTTGTTGATATTCCACTATGCTACAGATCTAAACTGGTTGAATAATCACCATTTAACAACACTTTGTACTAAATGTAAAGTGTATCACATAACAATAACAATTAATTTGTTCAAGTTCCGCCACGCTATAGCGGTATATCGCTGCTATAACGACTAATTGACAACATTACATGAATCGGATCTTGAACCGCCTACATCATACTCTTTCAGTGTCCCAACTCATATCACTGAACTACACCTTGGAGGAGACAATGAATACAATTTTCAATGACACGAAGCAAAATAAAGATAAAATTAGCACAACTAAATGCAACTAGGGATATAAAAAAAACTAAAATGGTTGTAATTGTGACTTAAAATAAGTTAATTTCAAAATCCCTTGTTTCACACAGTTGTGAAGAGAAGAAAGAGAGAATAAAAACGAGGGATCGTGAAAGCGAAGAAGTGCATTGAAGTATGATTACAATTGTTAGAAGAAAGAAAGAAGGATGATTACCAGCCAAACTTCAATCGGCTTCCCTGTTTATGAATCTCGCTTCTATTGTCCTCTCCTGTTGTGTTGTAATAACCCCCAAGACAACTTTGGTTGGTTATACGGGAAAAAGTTTTTTTTTTTTCTTTAAAGGAAAAAATATTTAAATTTCTATGAATTTAATATATCTATTATGTATATAAATATATGAGTTTGTACTTGTAGCACTTGCAATGGGGTGTTAGAAAATCATTTTCAACATGTTTAATAATTGTCGGCGATATTAAGTTTGTAGTGTTTGTTTTAATAATTGTCCGTGAGTTTTGGCTTTAATGTATGTGTTATTGTGTTTGAATATGTATCATCCAATTTGAATATAGTCCTTATCTGATAATTAACTTTATACAATAACTTATTTCGAATTTGTCAGTGTCCACCACTCAATGTACTTATATACAGGGACTCATATATTCATTGATGTACCAATATTCTAAATCTCATTCAATCTACTTCCAATATCACAAAAAATTATCAATGGATCCATCAGAATATCATTTTGATATCGCAGCCTACAATCGAAAATGTGAAATTGAAGAAACTTATATGGTCAACCGATTCACAGAGCGTCGAAACAAAATATTGGAAGATAGTGCACCTCGTAGTAACAGAAAATATCTCAATAGAGATCATGCAACGGCAAACCAAAGACTAATTGACGACTACTTTGCGAATGAGCATACATATGATGATGCAATGTTTCGTCGTCGGTACCAGATGCAAAAACATGTTTTCCTTCGAATCGTCGGGGACCTTTCAAGTAGTGATAACTATTTTACCCAACGAGTTGATGCAGCCAATATAGAAGGTATATCACCGTCAGCAAAATGTACCACATCAATGCGAATGTTGGCATATAGTGTGGCAGCAGATGCGGTCGATGAATACATCAAAATAGGAGGTATTACAACATTGAAGTGCTTACGTAGATTATGCAAATGAGTCATACGATTGTATGAGCAAGTGTACCTGAGAGCACCAACCCAAGATGGCCTGCAAAGAATACTACATGTTAGTGAAATGCGGGGGTTCCCAGGGATGATCGGGAGTATTGACTGCATGCACAGGAAGTGGAAATATTGTCCTAAAGCATGGGAAGGTCAATTTACTAGGGGGATAAGGGAACCACCACAGTCATTCTTGAAAAAATTGCATCTCATGATCTATGGATCTGACATGCTTTTTTTGTAATGTTTGTTTGTTTTGATAATTACTATTGCTATTTCCAGAGTTTATTTAATTGAAAGATGAACCTTTTTATTAATAATATAAGATAATAAAATATAAATAAATTATTTAAATAAATTTTGTTTTTAGAAAAATCTAAAAGATAAATTGTTAAGTGTTTATTATTTTAATTTAATTATAATCAATAATTATAAAGTTAAATAAGAATATGAAATAAAAAGTGGTGGGGTAGAGTGTTGAATGTTTTAAAAAAATCATTGGAGAGTGTAAAAGTTAAATGACTATTGAATTATTAGGTGAAAGAGAGAGAAAATAATATGGAGTGTTGGGAAAAAGAATGGTGTGTTGAAAGTTTTTTTTGGTGTAAACCGGGTATCCTCCACGCGCAACTGCGGAGACTAATCCCTCGAGCATTGTGGGACCCAAATGGGCGGCAGACTCTCCTTAAGAGTTTTAACGTTGCTGCATGCCCAAGACTGGATTCGAACCCAGGATCTTGGTTAAGTTAGAAGAGACTCGTTCCATTTCATCTAAGCGCTATTCGGTCGGTGTGTTGTGTGTGCGCGCGTTGAAAGTTGAAACCATTGTAAATGGTCTAACAAAAAATATATTAGTTTGGACCGGGTTTTTTTTTTAACTCGATGTCCGATTCAAGAATCGATTAATTTTAAGGAACCAATCCCACCGTCCATTTGCGTGGGCTAGAACAAAGCTCTTCATAGACTTGCCCATCAAAATTGACACCAGGGGAATCAAACCTGATACCTTGAGAGAAACAAGCATCCCAAGGCAACCAGTAGGCCAACCCCAAATAAGTTTTTCTTATCTATTTTACCCTTCATTTAAAATATTTTTTTTAAAGATTCATTTAAATTATTTTATTTATTATTTTATCTTTTAATAGTATTATTTTAAATTTTAATTAAAAAATTAAATCCCATTAATCTATGAACAAAAATGGTAAGAATTTATATTATATTTTTTGTGTTATTAAAAAATTAAGAATTTATACTATATTTGTTAAATTATTGTTGTCATTAAAAAAGATAAACATTACTTAAAAAAAATTGAAAATGATAAACATGGCAAAAATATATATTATATTTGTTATTAAAATTATTTTTACAATTTAAAAGTCACAAGTATTTATACTTATAATTTTAATCAAAATCCAAATTTCATATAAAATATTCTTTAAATTTTACACAAGTCTTATGAGTGTCATATATTTAGGAACGGAGACATGTCCGTTTCTTTAGATTTTGGTGGCTTAGGACGAGCATATAATTTGGATAAATAATAAACGTATAAATTTTTTGAATTCCTAAAGTGTAACTTGAGTTCTTGATTGCTCTTTCAAGTTCATTTGTTGCAAGGAAAGATTTTCATGAAAACAAGAAGATAAAACAAAACTCTACTATAGAGAGAAATAAAGATACACTATTTTCTATGTTAGAGAAAAATTGTGTTTTCGTAGACAAAAAATTGTTTCATGGTTTTGTTAATGACAAAAAAATCATGTTTTTTATGGTCTCGTACTCGTGATTTTATATTTTTTTTGAGCATCTCATGATTTATTTATAAATCAAACGGTGTGCAAAAAAGTTGTGAAGTCTCTGACCGCCTTCAATCTCAATTATAAACAATTTTTTACTTTTCAACTTAATTGAATAAATAATATATGTGGTATATAATATAGATCAAATACATAATTTATTTAATAAACTTAGTTACCTATGACTGATACTAGAAAAAGTTTATTTTGAAAAATCAAACATACAATTAACATTCACAACTATGCATTAGATCCGTCTATAAAACATAAAACCTACACAAATTCCATCCAAACAATTTCATTTAATAAAATAGCGAGTATTATAAAGGTTCAAAGAAGGGTCTCATCAATAATTATTTTTATACAAAAGAGAGTCAAAGTCCAAAAAGGAGAGTCTCACCTTATTTTTATAACAATAAGAATATTGCTAAAAAGTATCTTAAAGAACATTTATTAAATTTTTTAAAAAAGGAATAATTTATAAATTATGTTAAAAAAGTTACTTTAAAAATTTTGAATAGGTTGAATGCCAGACAAAACTTCCTTCGCAGAGACTAGTTTTTAATAAGTTTTATATTTTTGTTCTTCTCTTAATGATAATAAATAAGTCAACAACTTGGGTCAGAGTGAAGGTGGCGAAGGACATGTACGGGAGTTTGGCAGTGAGTTTGTTAGTCAGTTAGACTGAAATTCATTTCTGTTAGGATAGAGAATAAGAAGAAGTTGGGATTGGTTATATCTATTATTACTCCTTTCTCCATTTTCATCTCAAGAACGACATTGACCACGTTCTTTACACTCACATGGCTGCTTGGAGGCGTTTCATCACTTGTTCAATCCATCAAGCTCGAATGCAGGTCACTTCTTTTCTTTTCTTTTTTCTTGAATTCGATCATGCATTGCAATGCTACATGACATCCTTTTTTCTTTCTTTAGAATCCAAAGATTTTCCACTTGTTAGTGACTTGGTATGTCTATTGTATACGAGATAAACTCAAATAAGTCAATCCAAACAAACCCTGTATATCGCCTATTTCGATAAATAGCTTATTCCTTTTCGCAGGTTATGTATTCCTTTTATTTGTCATATGATCTTATAAGTTATTTTCGCAGGTTCAAAGGCGTCAATCTGAATTTGGGAAGGTCAAAGAATTATTGAGTAGAAACTATGTATCTCCTCATAAGTTTGAAAAGTTTGAAGGCTGTACAAGTATGAAGCTTTTGTTTTTGTTTCTCTTGTTTGTCGACACTGTCTTTCTGAATTATTTCAATTCTATAGATATACTTTGTTTTGAATTAATTTTGCCTATTCTCACCATGTGTTTGATGTACCTGTCAAACTATTACTGGCTTTAGATATTGCTTGCGGTGCTTGCTTACTCTCAAATTTATGTAGGGAATAGGCTTTTCTTCTCCCAGTCCAGATATCTAGGAAATCTGGCACGACCACTACGTGATTCGTCTGAAGCAGCGGAAGCCTCTTCTCTTAAAGAACTTTACAATGAAATTGATCCTGAAGCCGTGATCAGGGCATATGAAAGCAACCCATCTCTGCATAAAAATTCTTTGGCATTTTCTGAATATGTTAAAGCATTGATAAAAGTTGGTAGGCTTTCTGAAAGTGAATTTCTGAACACTCTGCTAAGAGGTAATTATAATGATTTGAATATTAATACTTTGCTATCTTCTCTCGTTTACTGCTAACTTTTTGATGAATTGTATTTAGAGGGAGTCATTTTAGCACAATTTTTTGGATAATATTATGAAATCAATATTTTTTGTAGTAAACTAATTGGGATATATTTTAGTAATGGATCATGTTTCCCCCAAAACCAGTGGAAGTCTATGTGTATAGGGTAAATTATTTCATTTGCTTATTGCCTAATGGCAACAGACCATTTATGTGGTAGCATTGATTGTAATATTTTGTTGGGGATTATGAAGTTTGATTAAAATCTTACACTTTTAATCATAAAACTTGCATTTCATTGATAGGATAATTAAATGATGGATGTACGAAATCCATAATCTTATATAGATCTATGTTGGAGTCTGCAGAATTCAAAACTTGGCATTGCAATTGTGCACTTGTCGAAATTTGTTATTCTTCTTTTTCAATCAGCTTTTTTAACATTCATTTCTTTAGCACATTTTACCGGTCTCTAGTTATAACCTGAGGCATATGAATTTTCAGCTATTTCTCATTCAGCGAGAAAGGAAGAGAGTAGTATAGCTGGTGTTGCTGCTCTTATAAATGTCGGAGAACCAACAAAAGATGAGATTCCTGGAACTACAAGCGCTCCTATTGATAAGGTTGCTGCATTAGATGGTAAAAATTTCAAAGAGCAAATATGGCATACAATTTGGTTTGTTGCAGGGGCCTTCCTCTTGATATGTGGTGTAGGAGCTCACATCGTGTATAAAGGAATTAACAAAGGTATTATTAGTGTCTCATTGTAACTTACAAATCGCTGAGTTTAATTCAATATTCAATCTGAGTTTGATTCGCACATTCTCTGTTTTTGTTTTTCACCCTTTTTTTTTTCTTTCTATAATACTTTATGTATGAAGAACTGCAGCCCAGTGTAGAGACAAGTACTAAATTTAGCGATGTGAAAGGTGTAGATGAGGCGAAGGCTGAACTTGAAGAAATTGTTGATTACCTAAAAGATCCTAAGGTAGACTTTTCCAGCATTAATCCATGCTCTCTCTTGCTTGCATTTCTCGCACTCTAGCATGAAATAGTTATTTGATTTACATGTGTCCTAAGCTATTTCAATCTTGTTGATTACTTATTTGATGCCATGAGAAGTTTTATTATTCTTTGGGCGTGGAGATGTTGATCCGAAGTTATGAAATAGTGTTCATTCTTTTGTTGACGAGAAAAATGTCGTTTTAATACCAAAAAAAAGAGTAAAAGTTGTTGAGTAATCAGTTCTATTGCTCTGGATAATAATTTCTAAACAAATTGAATATATATAGCACACACACTCATCCTGAGGTTTTATATATGCCTCCTTGTCATTTTACCTTAGTTGGACTGAATAAGTAAGCAGAAATAAAGCCTATTGATAAATGTAAGGAGAGTGTGGTGGCGGCTGTGACAGAAAAGCGGTAAATAAAAGTAGAAAGGGGTTGGATGATGGTTCCTGCCCTAGAAACCCAGGCCCAGTGGTAAAAACTTAAAACCCAAAACAAATTCTGCCGGACTCTCATTTCTGTTTCTGTTTTTTTTCTTTCTTTTTTGTTTCTTCAAACTTTCAAATGCTGCTGCTGCTCTCTATTTCTTCTCACGTAGTATGTTAATTATTTCTTTTTTTGTATGTATTTCTTTTTCCTTATTGTTTTCCTGCTCTCTTTTCTTTTAATTCTTTTGTTTATATCTTTATTTCACAATAATTTGTTCTGCTCTCCTTTTTATTTTTTATGCTGTTATTTTCTTTCTCTTCTGCTAATGTTGTATGTTAATCACCTTCGAAATCTTTGTTGTATTTATTTTCTTTCTTACTTTTCAAGTTGTATTATATATACTTTTTTTCAAGACCACATTCTGGCCTGTATTGTTCTGTACTATCTTTAGATAACGCTTTCCCTTGTCACAGCGCCTTACTTGTCTTGGTGGCAAACTCCCAAAAGGAGTTTTGCTTGTTGGCCCACCTGGCACTGGTAAAAGAATGTTGGCGAGAGCTATTGCTGGAGAGGCTGGGGTTCCTTTCTTCTCAAGCAATGGACGTGAATTTGAAGAGACGATTGTTGGTGTTGGTGCACAAAGGGTGAGAGATCTTTTTTCTGCTGCAAAAAAACGTGCACCGTGTATAATCTTTATTGATGAGATTGATGCTATTGGTGGAAAACCGAATTCAAATGACCAAATGTTCACGAAGTTGACTTTAAATCAGTTGCTTGTTGAGTTAGATGGTTTCAAACAAAATGAAGGCATAATTGTGATTGGTGCTACTAACTCTCCCGAGTCAATAGATAAGGCTTTGTTGAGACATGGGCGATTTGATCGCCATGTTGTTGTTCCCAATCCAGATGTAAAAGGACGGCAAGAGATTTTGGAATCTCACATGTCAAAGGTATGCTTTTACTCTTGAAAAATATTTTATTTGGTATATTGGATTGGATGGCTTAAGAATTTTTTGAGGCACATGTTCAGTGCTTGCACTATATTGGTGCAAAACATTGTGTAGTATGATTTCCTTCAGATGTGTGCTGGATACTTCACATGAGCTAACTGCCCAACACCTGGGATTGTTTTTGAATTATGTGTATTTATATTCATGTTTTTTAATTTAATTGTGATTGTAATATAGAATTGTTAGAACTTAGAAGGAATCTTTGAACGTGTGTGTGTTTCTTACTCCAATACAATACAGGTTCTGAAGGCAGACAATGTTGATCTGAAGATCATTGCTCGGTGTACACCTGGGTTCTCTGGTGCTGACCTTGCAAACTTGGTTGATGTTGCTGCCCTGAGGGCAGCAAAGGATGGTGCCAAAGTCGTGAGCACACATGATTTAGAGTTTGCACGGGAGAAGATTATAATGGGAAGTCAGCGCAAGTCAGCTGTTATATCTGAGGA
>Ga0099826_10003592_pt1 | contig 10591 bp, 7 predicted proteins | sample Mtrugardesep15_FD_76830 | JGI IMG/M metagenome (GOLD analysis project Ga0099826, IMG submission 76830) | Root nodule microbial communities of legume samples collected from California, USA - M. trunc garden sep15 | ecosystem: Host-associated > Plants > Roots > Nodule | place: USA: California...
AAGCACAACTGCAAGAGACTTCTAATCAAACAGAATTACAAAGAAAAATGTTTGACGTTGAACACTTGATATACAATCAGTGGTGTTCACAATACAAATCAGATACAGACTCTTAAGACTCTAAAATTTCTAAGATATGAACTTTGATAAGAAATTCTAAGTGAACTTTTTGATGCAGAACAATTTCAGCTGAGGTTTGGTGCTTTTAAATTGTTGTGAGTCTGTTACAATACTTCAAGTCTTCACTCTTTTTTATAGAGGTGTGAAAGAGACGTTTGTGAATTACCAGCACATCAAGATAAGAGTCGTTTGAAGCTTTGATCAATCACCAATGATCTTTTGCCTGATATGGTTGTTGTCCTATGAAGGATCAATTTCAAATTCATTCCAAGTCTGTAGAAACATCGTTGCAGGCAGAGCTGTTATTCTTGTCTTGTAGCAAAGACAAAAACTGAGTAGTGGAGGTAGTGGTTGTACACTTCGTACAATTGTACTTTGTCAACACCCTTTAAAGAACAAACATCAAATGCCTTCAAGTTCATTTGAATTAGCCGTTGCTTCACTCTTCCGGTCTTCTGCAATGCTTAGACGAGATTAAATCCATTGAACAACCTTTGAAGCTTTAAGTCTTGCATCTTTTGATGAACTATAGCTTCTGGTGATCTTCAGCTTCTGATGAACTTGCTTCTGATGACGTCATTTCTTCAGGAGCAATATGTCTTCATGAGCACTTATGACTTCAGGTGCAGTTCTCTTCAGACGCTTTAAGCTTGTTAATTCTTTTGCTCTCTTTTGTTCTTCCAACACCTATTGATGATCTCAAATTTTGTCTATGATCTTGTACACTTGAACAAATATTAGCATATCCAATTGACAATTTTTAATACCTTGTTATCATCAAAACTCTAAAGAGGTAGTGTTAAACACATTTTGTTCCAACACACTCTTTTGGTTACCAATGCATAACTTTTGTCATACATTGCACCTCTTGTAATCCTAATCTTGAAACTATCAGTAAATCATTAACACTATTATAGTTGTATTTTAATTGGGTTTTCTGATTTATTATTCTGTGTCGTTTCATTTCATTAGAATGCCTATCAACGTTTTTTTTGTTACATAATGCCTATACACTTTTTATTGAAAAAAGATGATATGTTCTAAAAACAATAGAAATTTATTTGTGGATTAAAACAAGGGTAAAATAAAAGAAAGGAAATTAAAAAATTCACTTCCTTACTTTATTTTTATTTTTTGGAAGGGACTTCCTTACTTTTATGCAGTTAAAACTCTATAAATTAATAATGTCAGGACCGGAGAAATTTATTAATTTAGAGAGTTATTAATTTATCGATAAATTAATAATTATTAATTTAAACAGTTTTTAAGTAATTATACTGTACATACTAAACAAAAAGGCAAATTAGTCTATGTCTCTTAGAATTACGTTGCAGCGAACCTTGGGACTCAACGTAAATTAGTAACTATTGTGTTCATATGCATTGGAAATCAATAATGACTTTTGAAGTCCAGACAACTATTGAATCATATTTCAATAGAGTGTAATATTTTTTTTTCAGTTTCTATGAATTATTAATTTATGATTTTCTTGGGACCGAAAATTATATAGGGATCTCCCAAAAAATTATTATCTTATTATTTTATCGAGTTTTTAAATTTTTTACATTGACCCAAGTCAGGACCGAACAAATTTATTATTTTAGAGAGTTTATTAATTTACCGAGAATTAATTTAAAGAGTTTCTACTGTATTACTATTTTAAAACGATAGTTATATAAAAATAGAAGGAGTATTAAATTATTGTTATCATTGAAAAATATATATGTCTAGTTTGTTACAATTCAAAAATAATAAAAAGATAAAACACCAAACCCTAGTTTCATTCACGCAGCAGTATAAATCGTATCTCCTCACCTATTCTCTTTTCTAACTTGGATAAAGAGTCAAATTGAGGGTTAGCGATTTTAGAAAACGGGAAGAACATTCTTAAGTTCGAAACCCTACAATCATGTCATCGACAAGGAAGTTCACACTAAAGAGTAGCGAAGGTAAGATCTTTGAGGTTGACGAGGCTATGGCGTTGCAATCACAAAAAATCAAGAAAATGATCAAGGAAGATTGCGCAGACAGGGAAATCCCACTTTCTCACGTTCCCAACAATAGTGTTCTGAAGGTTATTGAGTATTGTAGGAAGCATGCTGAGGCTGCAAGTTCTGAAGATGATCTTAAGGCTTGGGACGCTGATTTCATCAAAGTCGATTGTGATACTTTCTGCGGTCTCATCATGGCTGCATTTCAATTAGAAATCAAGAGCCTGCAAGATCTTACATGCAAGTTTGTAGAAAACATGTTGCCGGGGGGTGATGAGACAGGGAAGCTGTTGCGCATGTGTTTCAACTGTGATCCAAAATTACTCTCTGAATATTAAATTATTCGTAAAATGTATGAAATCCGTCAATATCATTCTGCATCTATTTAGCTTATACAATCTTTAATTGCTGAGATTAAATTGATAGGTTTTATTTAGTTGGATTTTATATACTTTGGAGATTATTTGTTATATTTACATAGTTCTGAAGATGGAATTCTTTGTTTCTGTGTAATTGTTTGATGGAATTTACTTTTTCTGTAAATATGTTTTTTGCCAATAAGTTGAAGAACCCTTGTTTTTATTGAAATTTTTCATGATTGTATAATTGTGGATCATGGCATTCCTCGAGGACATTACCGATGAAATAAATTTTCTATATTAGTGTTTTATAAATTTGACATATATATTATAAACTGAAGATGTAAGAATCTGATGTACTGCTTTGGAGACAATATTTGGAACATACCAATGATAATTTGTTTGCATTTGATTATAATTAGATTATATAAAGACGTTAAATTGATGCGGTGAAATTTTTGCTGTTCCGGTGTCTTCTGTGTTGCTGCTGTTGCTCTGTTGTGGACAGGTTTTATTGTAGGACTTATGAGTGATGTGCTTTTCTGATGCTGTTGCTACGATGTGGACTGCTGTGCCTTATTAATGTTTGGCTTCTGTTTGTGGTTTTCCTTAATTACCTGCGCCTGTGTGTTTTCCGTTTATTGTATTGGTTCGCTTTTGTGGTACTTTGCTCATCTTTAGCTCGGTTGCGTTTATGATAAACTTTAGCCGTTTAAAAAAAAAAGTATTGAATACTTCGTGACACCTATACTTGACTGCATAGTTCATCATCATCTTCATAATTCATAATATATGGTTTAGTTTTGACAAACTTTCTAAAAATCATTTGATTTAAAGGCACAAAACCAATTCCTTCTTCAAATATTTGTTTAAAGACATAAAAGATTATAATTCCAAAACATTTAACAGAAAGTGGAGCTTGTTTTGATCATTGATGACAACTTGTTTCTTAAAACACTGAAAAACAACAAATTGCGTTGAAGAAACCTTGGGAAAGAAATAAAATCATCTAAGCATCTAAAATTGAAAATTCACAGAATGCAGTATTGTTGAGGATGTGAAGTTCTGAACTTCTAAAATATAAACCAATTTATAAAATATTACTGTCTTTAGAACAGAAGGATTGTAGAAGGATGATGAGGCTATTAATCACTGATAGTGATACAAAACATGGATGGAACACATACAATATAACTGAAACAAATCATGTAAAATTAACCAACTATATTAACGTAAAACCACAATCCGAATAATAGAAAACGGCTTCTGGTTCACACAAAATAACACGTTTCATGTGTAAGCTTTAACTGCATAATCTTGTTTGACAACCTAATCAAATTATGATCACACCATAGGGGTTAAGGATCAGGTTTGCTAGTAAAATAAAAAATTGGGTATTTGAAGCATATTCATCAAGGTTACTCGTATGTTATGATTCATAAGCAGCATCAGCAGAAGAGGTGTCCATTTGATGCAGACCTAATTCTTCTTCTTGCTCCCATGTCCTCTCATACTCCTTATCTGGAGAAAAACCATAAAAATGAATATAATTTAGGATGAAGAGCTATGCAGCTAAGTATAAATACTAGACACCAACTTCAAGCTGGTATGGTATATTGGACTTTTATTACTTCAAATTCAAATATGTCAAATCTATTTTACATTAATGAAGAAAATTTTATTAGAGGTTAAAACTCAGAACTCACTAAATAAGAAAAATGCATATAAGGTAATAAAACAAGAGTTATATGAATATATATATTTTTTTCATTTTTAATCCTCCTTATTTGGAACACAGGGGAAGCTTAAGCTTTAATCCTCCTTTTTAATACCAATACCCTAGGACAATAATTTCAATTTCAAATATGGGAACCGCTAATTGCATTAACGTAAAAGTTGTAGTCTGGGAGTGTAGAAGAAAAGCTTACATGTTAACTGTTTGTCGTCTTGAAGATCGTCAGTCACGGGTTCTACAAAAGTATAAGCTAATGGATCATCAAGAATTAAGGTCCAAGGTTTCTCCAAGCTAAGAAGCTGCACATAATGAATAGATGAATATTAAAGAAATGCTCTCAAAGACCGTATAATGTGACAAGAGAGGTTTATAAATTCACCAGAAAAAAATACAAGACAACCTAGTTGTAAGATGAAATTCACACATAATAAGTAATAAATATGGACAGATTTTGGAAATCTAGTAAATCTAATAAATGAACTTAATACGTGGAACTACGACTCTTCCCAGAGATACATATACAAGGGAATAAATAAAAGCCAATAAGTCAGTTCAGTAGCCATGTGGTACCTTGTTTATCCTGTCTTTGAAGTCAAGCAACTTGCGTCTACTATTTTTTTGTTCATCAACACTGTCTCCTAAAGTAAACAACTGCATCGTCTCAAGACCTGCACATGTATATATTAAATCAAAGATATATAATATAATCTACATGAGAAAGAAAAACATAAGCAACTGCATGAAAGGAGAACGACATGAAAACAGATAAGAATTTGCATTTTAGCAGGTTGTTCCAACATATTTAATAGAGAAAATTTGGATTGGAAGATATAATGATGCTCAGGTGGATGATACTTAAAAAACTATGATTAAGAAATTAGATTACTCAATTCATGTGGAGCACAAAAAGTATAAGGATACTATCACTTGTCTAATTTCCTTTTTATTTCCGCAAAAGGTTAGCACTTCAAATTAAATTGTTTGGAGGATAAACCAACTTGATATTAACATGTGTGTGTGAAAATATAGAGACGGGGAGAGCACGCTTACTTTCACTAATTTTTTTGATTAAACCTTCAACAGTTGTAGCAACTCCTTTGATAGTGGGACAGCAAAAGTCAAGTTCAGGAACTTCTACACTACCGGTATCAGACTTGTGAAACCAAAAAAAAAATACTTCGTCAATGCTTTGAAAATAAGAATAGAGACAAATATGAAATAAATTTCTAGGTGTTGAATTACATATAAATCGTATTTAGAGGGTCAGAAAATCGGGAGGAAAAACAATGAAGGGAGCATTAATTTACAACAACACCACATCTTTTTACAGGTTCATCAATGCAATTATTTCCCCCGAGTTTATATATCTTCACAACTATTACCCTGAGTTTATCGTTGAAAACAGCATACACCGATATCAGGATATCTTAATTTTACGCAACTTCTCAAACCAGCTATTTTACGCATCTAACTAATTTCCACAAATCATAGTTTCATCCAAATGTAGTGCCAAACTAATTTAAACAACCGAGTCAAAATATAAAAAAATTTAAATGATACTTTGGAAAAGTCCGTATGAACAGTTTGTTTTTTCATGGTTCCTTTCAAAATGATTAATAAGTCTACAAATTGTTATGATTCTTATAGCAGTGCAAAACTTGAAAAAGATCCCTTTTTAATTGTAATAAGATCCAAACTTAACCATTCAACATAAGTAACATTAATCCATGGACTGCATGTGTTGAGATTTGTCAAAATTATGATAGAGACAACACACCTTAATTACAAGACGGTTTAGGTCCTTGATGTTTTGCACGTAAAGCGTAATCAGTTTTCCATTTTTTGAAAATTCTCCACCGGGTTTCACCTGCATGATGATGAACAATAATTAATCCAGCCTTGAAAGAAAGAATTACACTCAAGAAATCAGGATCTACCTCAGAGCTGTGGTAAGCACAAGCATCACAAGTGGATGCCATAACGATTGCTTCTTTGAAGTATGGAATATCTATACATCATCGTTAAGCTCAAAAACATGTACAGATGAATTATAAGACACATTTTTCATCCGACTCGTAAAATAATAATATAGCACTGGCAGGTAGCACAAAAAGGCGTCAGGCTTTGTTATAAGAAGCACATAAACGAATATTATTTACACTCTTTGCCTCATAATGAGTATCTTCAATCTATAGTGATGTTTGCTAGATTATAAAACAATTTAATTCAGGATATTTTTCATCTGACACGTAGTTATAAGAAAAATAATCTCTGCACACCAAAAGGGTGCCTAAAGTTTCAAATTTCAACTGAAAGGTGGAAACATAGAAAAAGAGCAAACAACTTTATTGTTGTAACAGAACAAAGCTTTTTATGATTTCAATTTCGTATAAAAGAACAGTACGCTCTTGCATAGACAAAATACAAACCCTTCACGCCAATCATTTTAATCTATGATTTCCATTGATGCTAAAAGAAGGATAAATCTTCTAAAAAATGTAAAACACTGCTAAGAATAAACCAAATGGGGAAGATAAGACATGGTAAAAGGATACAAATTGGAAACATCCGCGTGTCACATTCACTTCCGCAACAACAGGTTACTGGGAAAATAAACACCTGCCAAGAAAAGAATAAGCACCAGTTCGACGCTGAATTCTTTAGAAAAAAAGTAGTCAGTACCAGACAGTTCAGCATACCTCTTCTGGTGAAGAATATCGAAATAAGACTTCTGCAATTTCTGCACTATCACTTTGTGCAATGGCTTGGCGACATTTTGCTGCCCCTACTGATCCATGTGGTTCTCCCCTCACATGATATCCCAATGATTCTTGTTTCTCAGGAGTTCGATCATAAAACTTGATTTTCAGCGATGGATCAGATGATGGTGCAAATCTATTTACATAGTTATGACCCACATTAATATAAACTAATAGCAACTAAAAGGTTCAACAAATATCAAAACGCATCATATAAAGGCCCATCTGGTTTACAATAAAAAATTAGCACATGCATACAATGATTTGAAGAGAATCAATCCGAAACAAAATTTAATCAAGCGAGTATAAAATAACATCCACTCAAAGAACATAAATTTTAAAATAACCACATCTGTTAATCTTTTAATAAAATGTCGACGAAACCCGGTTTACTTCTCTCTTCTATGACTTGTCTACTCACTCTTGTCAAGTTGCTATTAGTTAATCTTTTTATAAAATTGGGAAATTTTATGCAAGCCTGTAAAAAAGAAGCTTTAAGGAATGGGTAATTTGACAACCATTTGTCACAAGTATGCAGCCCAACAAAGCAAAATGCTCTTTCCTAATGATCGTGCAAGGCCCTTTGGTGGTGTAGTGACGGTTTCTTTTTCTTTAGATAACTGATGAAAACTTCAAAAAAGCGAGGTGCAAAAAATTTGGTGAGCTAATTAAGATGAAGAATTTTCTCCTTATATGTTTTAATTAGTTTGTTGTTTACTTATAGGAGAATATCCTACTACCCTCTTGTTTTGTAATATGCTATTCTCTAACATGTTACTTTCATTCACACAACAAAAGAATCATAAGTATCTCTTACGGGTTTTCAATGGAGCTATTTCCAGCAGGATCGTCAAGAATAAATGTAAATGATGATTTTGCTGCTGCACAGGCTTGCAACTTCACCAAGAACTGATCAATTGCTTCAGCTGTCTCTGGATCCACTTTCTGGAAAATAAAAAATATAGCACTAAATAAATATATAAAATAGAAAATTATACCAAACAGTAGTATAGGACAGAAAAAAAATAGTACTTTTCGCTCCTCTTGTAGGGCTTGAAGTTCATCAACAGCTCGCATCAGTATCCCTTCAACCTACAATTACACCAAAAGCTATATAGTCAAATCATATGAAAAATAATGTTAAACTAATCATGTCTATTATACTTGAAGTTAGAGCTTTAACACCCACAATTACATGTCTATTATACTATATGCACATTATCCTTGCAACAAAATAACAATGGAACATTAACATATTTATTCAATCGTAATCAGATCTATTGAAGGTTTATTATATTCTAGATGATTTTGTACAAGATAACTTTTAGGCCAAAATCAACTGTAGAGGTATTCAGTGGCAAATAAACAAGCAAAATAAATGGACACTGACAATGGTATGTAGGAAAATAAAAATTGAAATATAAAATGGAGGTACCGTTGACACACTAGCACGTTGAGCCTCTGACGGGATCTCAAAATCCAATTCTGGTATCTGCAGAATCATGCACGCAATTAAAGTTCTCCAAGATATAAATTAAACAATTCAAATAAATTTAGCCCACTTTGTTAGAGAAATTGGACATAGAAATGACTAACTCAGCCATTGTTAGCCTCTTTAGTTAGAACTAGATAAAAGATCAATTAAATAGACCTTTGCAATTAGGGACAACCGATAACTGAAAGCATAACTTGGTAGCATGAAAACAAACAAGAACCATACTTCTCTATGTAAGGTCTGTTACATGGATTAATCATTACAACTACAAACTGTATAGACAATTAAACAAGATTAACTTACGTACCTTAATGCAAGCATGCTCCGATTTTACCACTTGTCTATCGAGCATCTGCATTCGTTAGCAATTATCAATAAGGAACTCTTACAAAAAAATATGTGGAATAGACAACTAAAACCACACTTATGAATCCAAAATATGAAAGATAGAGAGAGAGCATAATAAAATAGATAATTTGCAACAACATAACCTCTAGGTTGCCAACTGGGATCATCAGGGTGTACGAACAACAACGCGGTTGAATTTTGTCTACATTCATTACTTCATTGTTCCTAATTGATAAACAGAGACAACAGGGGAAATATGACATCTCCAAGGAACATCAAATGGACGCAATTGCAATGAAAACACAATTTAGGACTCATTTGTTACACATTAAAGAAAAAATTGGTATTTAATAATTTTTAAGAAAAGTTAAAGCTGTGTTTGTTTACCAAAATAATAAAAATCACTTCTCATTCTTAGAAAGCTACATCAAACAATTAAAAGCTTTCGAAGTGGTTATTTAAGAATAATAACGATAACTATAAAATAGATGAAAAATAACTCTTGATTAAGGGAGAAACTTACTGTTCACCACAGTGAGGACAATTGAAAGTGGACAGCCAAGTCTGCATAAAAGGCATAAATAATTCATTAATGGATATAATTCAATCAATTGAAGGTGTCGGATACGCATCTGTGTCTTACAGCGACACGACTCAGATACATGTGTACATTGAATTAAGTCATTTTCTTAAATTCTAACCGGTTTCGACGTGTCTAGTGTAAGTACTAGTGTATGTGCTTCAAAGATAAAAATAGGAAAGGAGACAGCAACAATATGTGATTTGATAATGCTAATAATTCAGTTAATGAAAGTATCTAACATGAGAATAATGAAAATCAGTCATCTTTATCCTCTCCCTCTCCAATATCTAGAAACTCTCCTTAAACCTCCCACATCTACACAACCCACTAATCATAATATTATAACTAACAACATTGGGAAAAACCGTCTCCAACTTCAACACCCTCTCATGCATCATCTATTTACCTTCCCCTTCAAAAAAACATCGTTTAGACATTAATCAAACATCTAACACCCGCAATTTCGTAATATGCGAAAAACTTGATAAAGCCGTAGTATTAAAAGAACAAAGACCGGGCCGGCATTGGAAAACCCAGCTTATGTCTTAAAAAAGCTTGAGCGTTTGATCATGCATAAAGGTTTTGAAAAGAAAAAAAAGAAAAAAAAAATTAAAATTTGAACAATTAGGAAATATACCTTTCTGAAGTGAGGAATGACAGTGATGAAAGAATCTGTAGTACCCTGAAAGAGACATGATAGAAGAATGAAAAGGGTAAGAATAGTTTCGGAAGCGGAACAATGAGTGAAAAGAAAAAGAGAAAAGAAAGAGAGACTACGTTTTCACCACAATGCATGCAAAGGCTTTCAAAGCATTGTAAACTTTCAATGTTGTAGAGAGGAGCACCACCAACATCAGCGGCAGAAACAGTTTCAACCACTGACCTAAGCTCCATCAGCAAACCAGTGATCGATGAGAATAACGAGTCGAGAGAGGAAGAAAGCACGGGTTGGTATGAAACGTGGATAACATGTTGGAAATGGAGAAGGTTATACTGACAACTTTGTGAGGAATTTAGGAGGAGAGAATATTTGAAAGGAACAATTTCTATTATTATAGAGAGGATACTTTGATTCTTGTTTTCTTGCTTCATTTACAAATGACAAACTCTCTCCTTTTTATAGGCTCTAAGGGAGAGTTCTAGATACTTCCTAGGGAGACTTCTAGACACATCCTAGGATAACTTTCTACACACTTCAAGA
>Ga0099826_10003593_pt1 | contig 10589 bp, 5 predicted proteins | sample Mtrugardesep15_FD_76830 | JGI IMG/M metagenome (GOLD analysis project Ga0099826, IMG submission 76830) | Root nodule microbial communities of legume samples collected from California, USA - M. trunc garden sep15 | ecosystem: Host-associated > Plants > Roots > Nodule | place: USA: California...
CTGTTTTGAGGAACATTTCACTTATTGGGGATTGATTGTGAGGAACCATGAAGGGCTGGTTTCTGCAGCTGCAATAAAGAGGGAGAAGGTGACTGTGGCTCAAAAATTGGCAGAGATTATGGGCCTATGTTTGTGCCTCCGGTGGTTATTTACACAAATTATGCAAAATCTGGTGATTGAAATGTATGCCAAAGTGTTGTGAACTGCGTGCTCGAGAAAACTAAGGTTGCTTCAATTGATATTGTAGTGACTGATTGCCTAGAATTGTTGTTCAGTATGTCAAATGTTAGTTTAATTTATGTTTAAGAGATGTAACAATAAAGCTGCTTATAGTTTGGTAGGAATTGATAGAAACTGTGATACCATGTCTTGGAAGGGAAATGTTATTGAACCCATATCATCCATTGTATTCTCTGATCCCATTGATTCATTATAATGAGGTGATTTGCAGTAAAAATATATGACATATATGAATATTTCTGGGTATTTATTCAATTATGAGGCAGTGTACAAAGTGATACATTAGTGTACAATTAGAACGTCCATGTGCTAAATAAATTGATTATAACTGTTTTGGTAGCCAATAAATTTATAAGTACGTTGTTGCGGACCAACCTCATCTGCCCAATGTTCAGAATTTCGACTCTTAAACACAAGAACTTTCAATGATGGATACCCTAATAGTTCAAAAAAATAAACAAGCACTAAAGGGATGCCATCTTGGAAGCAACAATCTCAAGAAGTCCCTTTGGATTGTCCACATGAACCCAATGACCGGCATTTGGAAGAACACAGAAGGAAACCTTTCTGACAGAATCGGTTCCTTTTTTATTAGCTAGTTTTTGGATCCTCTTAATAGCCTCTTGGTCCCATCTATCACTCTTTTCAGCACGCACAATTACTATTTCCATACCTTGTGGAGGGTTCTCCAATAGATTCCAATAGGACTTTTCCCTACAAAATTTTAACATTCAGGATTTTTACTTTGGTGCTGTCACGGAGGAATAACACAGAAAACACTTATGAAGCGAAGAACAAAATGTGAGCAAAGTTTTTAGACTGTTTTTCAGATATTCATCTCAAAATAAGTTAATATGTTTCATTTACCAGTAAGAATTGAACATCTCCGTAGCCCTTTGAAGATCAAATATCCATGTCTCGTGATCACCAACTTTCTTCAGGTTGGTGCCCATCCAATCTGCCAATGTCTTAGAGTAACCAAGTCCCACCAGATGACTCACAAGCCACCTGAAAAGAGGTGCAAAGTACGTTTCAAGCCAACAGGAAAATAGACCGGAACATGGAGGCATCACAGATTGTAAATTTGTAACACTGTTCAATTACAATTGGACACAGTAACAAGGTAAACACACATGTTTAACAAAATCAAGGCCTCAACTTTTTTAGATATTAGACAACAATCGGATCACAGCCTCACAAAAGAAAATGGAGAAGAACTTACCATGTCCAACTCATCTTTGTATAACAAGATTGATCACCAGTGTGATGCACGGCTCTTTTGCATGTGATTTTAAGAGTATTTGTGGAATTTGATGAACTCTAATTTAATTATCTACTAATGTAATTGTATATCAACTATAGTATTCAAATATTTGATGTTTATATAAGAAATTCAAAGACTGATATCTAGAAAGAAATGTATAATTAATTATATCACATAAAATTTCATGTAATTTGTACCTTACTATAATCATGGTAACTTCATAAAAGACAAAAGGTGGTATTTAATGCATACTTGGAAATATTTGGTAAAGCGTCAAAGATTCAAAAGTTATGAACAAAAGAGATTAATGAACCACCACCGTACAGTTTCTTCACTTGCATTACTTACAATGTCTAGCAGACATTGTAAACTTTCACTGTGCAGTGTAAATAACACATAATACTGAAACTTGCAACAAAATGATTACTGTCCTATTGATAACCTTAGACGAACATGGAAGATAGTAGTTTAGGGATAGAGTCTCACTTTCGAGATGGGATTTGTGATGGTAAACTTTCCAGAGTCATTAAAACATCACGGACTTCATCACTTCTGTTTCCAATGTTCACTTCTCCCGGGACAGAATCCAATACCCAAAGCTGTTCTTCAGCAGGGATAAAAGAAGAAAGTTACTAGTATAAATAATGAACTGGATATGTAGTATCCAGCAGTGATAAATGTAAGCACTTGAGTAAAATGCAATCCACTTGATAGTTGTAGTAAGCAACATACAAAGAGTGTTAGTTCTATACTAAAAATGCTTCAAATTAAAATCTACAATAAAATAATTCTTGAAAATAGAAAAAATACTGTAACATAGAAAACCTAAGAAGAGGATAAAGCGTATATGTTTCTTAACGGTTAATGATATTATCTATTTGTTAAATCACAATTCATCAATTGGGTTGGTTGTACCAGTTCTGTCTGGGTCTGTTTTTTTTATTTGGTTTGTGGGAGTTGCTTTAAAGATGTTGCAGTGTGTCCTGCATGCCAATTTTGCTATTTTGGGTCAGCAGTTGCTAATTGCTGATGGTTTTTTTATCATGCTGCTTTAGAAAAAATTGGGGCTGCAATTGTCACTGGTTGCTGTATTTTTGAACTGATTTTGGTTTTTTCAGTTTGCACCATGCTTTGTTCTGAAGAAGCCAAACGTCTTTTAATAATATGATAAAAGATAAAGCAAGCACAAGATGTGCAAGAATTATCAAAAAGCTGTTAATACTTAACATTTCTTTTATGCCTGCAAAGACAACTTGTTGCTACAGTTTGCAATAGGCTGCTGCATATTCTTGGCAACGTTCGCTACTTGATTTCTTAAACCAGCCTTTTAAACCATTTTTTTCTCCTAAATATTACTCATTCTCACAAACGACACTAATTTTCAAAACCTCAATGGACAGTCTCTCTCTCATCAACTGCTTCTCAGTCTCTTGACCTCTCTGCTGCTGCATTGAAGTCATCATCTCTCCCAACAGGCTTCTCACTTCTTTGTTCTCTACATGTGCGGTGCCTGTTCTCTCCCTAGTTCTTCCTCCTTACTTGCGCATTTTCATGGCATCTGGTAGTGGGTCAGGGGTGGTAGGGGCCAGTGCTGATTGTGATTCATGGAACTTATAATTATGAAATTTCAGTTTTTGGCCGGCCTTACTCTCAAGATTTTAGTAGAAATTTATAGCCTAGTACATGCAGAATGAGAGAGGCATGACGGACAACTGAATAACTATCTGGAAGTTCCCCAATAACTCCAAAATAAAGGATGATGGTTTTACCAAATGGCTATATAAGTCAGATAACACCATGAGTTGAGGTACGAATTCATTCTTAGTTATCTCTATCGCTCACTCCTATATGCATACTAGCTAGATCATCAGAGTGTTAACACCCAATTTGAGCGGAGCCACACTCCAGATTTTAGAGGGAGAAACTAGAGATAATAAAAGAAGAAAGGACTAATATTACAACTTCAATCGAGTTAAGGTACACACACTACTTCGTTTTCTCTGAATAAATTTGGTCTAAGCTAGCTGGAGTGAGGGAAGAGAAACTAAATTCTCATAATCCTCAACAAACTTCAAATTCACCCCCGAAAAAGCACAAGTTTAAATATACAAGTTACAATTAGCACATCACACAACTCATAAGGCTGATGTTTGTCTCTGCCAAACTGCATTTACTTTTTAACCAGCAACACATCTTAATGCACCACAAGGTATGCACATTTACAAGCATTTCAATCACAAACAACCAACTGCCAACTTCTATATTTACAATGGTGTTATCAATCAAATATCACATTGATCAAATTCTACTATGGTACTGTAGTAAAACGATGCAATAGTTACTATTAGCTTACACATGAACATGAATATGATAAGCGCTTGATTAAGCTGCTTATGCAAAGAGCACTTTAATATATTGAATTGAATTTAAAAATAACTAATAGTAGATAAGAGGATAATGTGATTGTAAAGAAGAAAAACCTGTTTAGGCCACTGAACAGAATCACCATAATCACCATTTCTACAACTATGAGCAAACTGAAGAGCAACCTTTCCACCCATGGAATGTCCAATAACAACTTCAGGCCAAGACCAGCCTTCAGCTTTCACCAAATTCGCCAAATCTTTCGCCGCATTAACCAAATCGTGCGGCGGATCGAGTTTCGTCTCCGTTGATTTCCCATGATTCCTCATATCCATACACACCGTCCTCCAATCTACACACAAAAACAAAAACAAAAACAAAATAAATCAAAATCATATAAACATTTCAATTCAGAATTCACAAATAAAAGAGAGAGAGAGAGAGAGAATTCGTAACTGGAAGATGGAGAGGAATTGGAGAGAGATGCTAAGAGATTGCGAGAAAAAGATCTCCAGTTTCTACTGGATCCCAAAAAGCCATGGATGATTACAGCGGTGGAAGTGTAGGGTTTGTCTAGTTGAGCACGGGATTCTTCGTAGGCTATGGTTTCTATCCATCTTGAACGAGGTTGAATCGGTGAGTTGAGAAAGCGAGTTAGAAGTAACGAATTGTTTCTGTTTCGAAGATATGCCGCCATTTTTTGTTCTCTGCTTTACCCTTTCTGTTTTATTATGCTTTTATTTTTTCACGTGAAAAAATAAAATAAAAAATGGTTGAATTACCCAAAAAAGTAGGAAAATGACAGCTGTGGGATTTGAACCCACGCCCTTTCGGACCAGAGCCTAAATCTGGCGCCTTAGACCACTCGGCCAAACTGTCTTGCGTTGTTTGATTTCACATCACCAATTATATATAGTTAATTTAACGAAACAGAAATTTGAATTATACATTTTTAAAATTTTGTGATGTATATATACTTTTTTTATTTTTCAACTGAAAAATAAATATTTGTATTTAACTGTCCATTTTACATGTTGTCAATTATGGCAGTGAAAGGACATATTTTGGTACGAAATGTACAGGATTGGAAAGGGGAGTTTGTTGTTAAAATGATGGAATTGGTATGTTAATGTTAATGTTCTAGTCTAGACTTGGATGGAAACTTCTGGTTTCAAAGTTATTATGCTTTACTGCTTCTCATAAAGAGAAGGAAAAATGTGAAAAATACTTGAGATTATAAGTTTATATTATTTAATGAATTGATAAATGTACAAAACGAGTTTATATAGAATAAGGAGATATCCAGTCAACAACTATAACTAGTAGAATAGAAGACCAACTAAGTAACCATGACTTGGACCACTTGGTCATGCTAAAGATAAAGTCAAACTAAATTGCAATGCTTCAAATCTCTAGATTCTTGATTTTAAATGCGGTGTTGAGGAATTTTTTGATTGCAATGCTTTCTTGTAAGTTAAAACCTGTAATCAAAACAACGTCAACATAAATTTTAAATTGGAATTTCTTGCTTTGATAAATAAGGAATGATTGTAAGATGATTGAGTGTAACCTGTTGAATGCAAAGCATAGGAAAGCTTGAAGAATGATTGTCTACTTGATTACTTTAGTCCATAAATGAATTTAAGCAATTAGCAGAAATGATTAGGTTTATTAGTTGTAAGGCCAAGAGGTAAGTAATTGCATGTAAACATCTTCTTTGAAATTTACTTGTGAATATATATTATGAACGTCTAATAATGAATAAACCAGTTTTTAGAAGACACAATAGCAAAGAGAAGTCTTGCAATTGTTAATTTTACAACAGGTGAATAGGTATCAAATAAATCTACACCTTATATTTTTGAGTTAATATCTTTTTACGGATCCAACAAATTTGCACTTGATTTTATATAATTTGGATCCAATGGTTTTCTTACGTTGGGGTAACTCTATGATAATACATGTCTTATTTTGATTGAGTCTTGTAATTTCAACATCCATATTCTTGACCCAATTATCATGCTAAACAACTTGTTTATAAGTAGAAGTTTCTTTTAAATAGAAATAGCAGGAACAAATAAATTTTGAATGTTCTAAAGAATTTTTTTCATATGTTATTCAGACTCCTTCATTTCTCTAAAGTTAGTAAATGAAATGATCCAGCTTTTTCTTTAGTTTGTTGTTTTGTAATTTGTCATATGATAGGACTATGGAATGAGATAAAAGTACATGTAAGTTTATATCCAACCTTTTCATTAGCTTTATTGTTGTTACTCAAACTCTATTTTAATTTATATGAAACTATGAAATGACATAAAAATACATGGAAGTTCAATTTTTTATTTTCTTGTTAACTCTTGTTGGTTTTCATTTTTCTTGTTAAAAAATGGTTTTGATTTATTAATTTCGTGTCAATTGAGGCATCATGTTGTAACCAATTTTTTTTTTCAGGCATCATGCCAAAGGCACTTTGGGTGAAGCAAAACCGTTCAAGGAGAATAATGATAGATAAACAATAGTAGTAAGATTGGTTTGTGATGGTTAACAATAACGGGAGGATAAAAGATAAAACAAATTGGGTGGTGAGCTTAAATGCCTCAATTGACACGAAATTAATAAATCAAATCGGAGAAAAGATAAAAACAGATTGGGTGGTGAGCTCAAATGCCTCAATTGACACGAAATTAATAAATCAAAACCATATTTTAGTAGAAAATTTGTCATAATCCAGAATTCTTCCACTAAGTAAAATCTAATAAAAAAATAAATCCAGAATTCTTCTACTAAGTAAAATCTAATAAAAAAATAATCAAAATTATTAGAAAAGTTTTTTGAGAAAAAAAATTATTAGAAAAGTAATTTGATTTTAACATTTATTTTCCTTGCCAAAAAAAACATATATTTATTTTCCTATTTACATGAGAAAGTCAAAGCATGAAAAACTATATTCGACGTTGATTTTATCAATATGATCCAATAAAAGCTGTTGTTAAAAAACATATCCAAATATATTCAACAAGTATCAATTTTGTGCAGCTTTAATTTTTTTTTTGATCGATTTATGATTTTACTTTTGACCGGTTTATGATTTTATTCTAACTAATACGCGTACAATATTCATATTATAATTTGATATTTTTTTTACAATAATGTTTTTAACATTAGAATTTGATTTTTTCGACAAAGCATTGGATTTTGATTTGATCGACGAAAAAAAAGGATTTTAATTAAAATAACAAAGTTGCGAATGAAAGAAGTGTATTCATGGCGTAATATTTATGTTGTGTGCCCCACATCTTTTTCGACAGAGATTAATCATCGCTAATAAAATATTTCATTCATTTTTAAATGCATTCACTATTATTATTTATAATAGGAAAGTTAAATTTTTCTCTCATTTTATAATTTTGAAGATACAAAAAATCCTTTTCTGCTATTTCACCTACAAATTAACAATTTCTTCATTCTATATATAAGTCATTTTGACCTATGACACATAATAATTAATAAATGTAATTTTGTACGAGAAAAAAATTACTTTACAAAAGTGATTAAAAAATTACTCATATTACAAAATCACTTAAAATTGTTACGCGACATATAAAATGATTTTGTTTATTGAAATAACTTATATTACGAAACATAAAGAAGGAGTACACTCTTGAAGAAAAAAAAACTTCTAATTCATTGTACTCCTTCTTTTTAAAAAATTAATTATAATACTTCTTGTCCCGTCAAAAAAAATTATAATACTTCTCATATTTATAATTATAAATAGATTTTTTTAAGGAATAATTATAAACAGATAGTAACATGAAAATATGTTTATTGAATCTTCAATGCAAGAAAAAAAAGTCAAATGTATTTTTTTAAAATTTGAATATTTGACTTTTTACATGTAAGAGAGTAGTTGTTTTAAAAAATCTCATTTATTAATTTTTTAAAGAGGTTATTCAAAAACTAAAATAAGCAAATGTGTCTAAGTTCATTACTCATTAGTCATTATTTTAAGTTATTAAACTCTTTGCTTCTTATCTTGAAGGTCCTATTGGCAAAAACTGTCAAATTAAATTCATGATGACTAGGTGGGACTCACATAAAAGATAACCATTGCTCATTTTCATTTATTATTCGTGTAAGTAACAGTGGGCCCCACACCGTGTTGTCATCCATTCATGTATTTTATTTCACCATACTCTGCGACAATTTGCCACATTACCCATTCCTTCATTTTCAATTTTCATTCTTTCTTCTTCTTGTTACAATACAACAAACTCTTCTTCACTTTCAACATCTTTTCTCATCCCACTCACCAACCAAACCCAATGGACCCCACACCTTCCTTTCACCGTCGATTTCCCTCCTCCTCCGACCGCCTCCTCGGCGCCTTCAACTTCTCCCCTTCCACCACCTCCGCCGTCGGCGATGAGCTCACCGAAGCTGAACTTTTCAACTGGTCCTCTGACAGCTCCGAATCTGAAAATCAACAACGTCCACCACCTCAACCGAAGGAGCTAACTCGTCACCGGAGTTTCGATCTATCTCAAGACTCCGGCATACTTGCTGTCCTATCAGGCTCCGACAACCGCCGCGGTGACTCTCCGGTGTTTCGCGGCAAATCCCCGGTTTCGTCTTCCAGAATGATTCCTTCGTTTCCGAGACCAAGACCTTCGGAGAATATGATTCAATCCATGCCTACTAGAAAATTCTTTCAACAATCTGCTCCGGTGAAGGTTCCGATTATGCCGCCGAGTCGATTCCCGAGGCGAAGGGATGTTGATGAGCTTGCGGTGTTGGATGATGACGATGATGACGGAGAGGAGTTGTTGCCGCCGCATGAGATTGTGGCGAGAGGCTCTGGTGTTTCGCCGAGAACTACTTTTTCGGTTTTGGAAGGAGTTGGAAGAACTCTCAAAGGGAGAGATCTTCGTCAGGTTCGAAACGCTGTTCTGCGCCAAACCGGTTTTCTTGATTGAACCGGTTTTTTTAATCTGTTGAGGTGGAGAAGAAGTTCAATTTTGATAACTTCTTTACACCATTTATGATGATGATAACTTCAATTAGTAGGAATTTTGGTTTTTGGATTCGATTTTTGTTCTATGTGATTTTATAAAATCTGCGTATGATATATGTTAATGAAGAAAACTTCGATTAAATTTTGTTTGGCTTTGTTGATTGTTAGTTTAATTAGCATCAATTTACTATGAAGATTCTGCACTATGCGATTTTGCAATTGATAAGAAATAAATGATGCTATTTTTGTGTGAAAGCCGTTAACTGAGTGAAAACAAATGAGATAAATTATAAATAGTTCTCGTTTTGGTGTGATTGGAAATATTGTACACTATTTGCTTCTGTGGGAGGTAGAGAGTGATGTTTTGGAAAAGCTTGTGGAGTAGGTAAGATTGTTTTGTCAGTATTGTTAATATGTGTGTGTGATTAATTTAATAATTAAGAATATTAATTATGTCCTTGTCACGAATTAGATTCTTGTAAAACACAAAGAATTGTGATTACTGCTAGTTTAGACTGTCTGATTGTGCTGTTTTGTGATGCCGAATGGTAGCTATTGTGAATGCCGCATGATTCTTTTGTTCTTCTCAACTTCCAGATGAAAGACAAGTCACATGATAGCATTAGCATAGCAGCATTATGTCTTTTTTACAGCAAAATAAAAATTCATTCATTCAAATGCTATAATAACATCGATACAATCAAAATAATTATAGATTACTAAATACTCGATACATGTATATAGGTCTCCTTATCTTGTGTGATAAGGACACAAGTTAAAGAATTCAAAATTAGAAATTTTTTATAGGAAAAAACAAAAGTTTGACTTTGAAAAATTGAATAAAGTTGAATGTACAACTTTTAAGACACTTATTTCTATTTTAAATTCTCTAACATATATTCTTAGGATACACGTTCACATTAGCCTAGATATATATAGAACTTTCAAAAGATAATAAAGCGTCAACAAACCAAAATATCGATCGTAGTAACCATACTAAAATCTTCCACATATAGGCAAAGGTAAATAATAATTCGAGATCCATAGTATTTAATTTCATCCAACTTCGGAAAAAGATATTTGCAGTTATTAGCTTAAATCGACTATGGATGACTTTGGTGAGGTTGAGAGGGTGCTGAACCTGATGATAGCCGCCATAAGCCCTTTGTTTAGTACCTCTGAAATGAGTCTTTTTCAAGCAATACATCAAACATCCGTAGTGCATACCATAAGCAAAAGACAAAAAACAAAACACAAGCAAATAAACATAACAACGAAACTAAAAAATAAAAGTGATGATTGGTCGGCTAATTTTAGTTTTTCTTTGGACTCTTTTAAAATTTATGTTATAAACTCCTTTTAGTGAGATCATAAGTCTCCTTTTTGATGACGTTTATGGGACATGCATGTAACTCATTAGAGTTTTTCCATTTTTGGGTGTAAGCCCATTTTCACCACAGAAAAAAAAAAAACATCCACTAAAATATTAGATCTCAAACCCAGCAATGATGGAGTAGTCCAAACAAAATGTTTTACCGTGAGAGTTGCCATGAAAATCCGTAGGACTAAATCGATAGATTTTATACACTTATAATGTTTATGTTGTATTTATATTGTTTAGGAATTAAATTGTACAGCGATAATTTATAAATTAAGTTGACCATTTATTATTTGTTATTGTTGAAATTATTTGTACCTTAGGGGAAG
>Ga0099826_10003594_pt1 | contig 10588 bp, 5 predicted proteins | sample Mtrugardesep15_FD_76830 | JGI IMG/M metagenome (GOLD analysis project Ga0099826, IMG submission 76830) | Root nodule microbial communities of legume samples collected from California, USA - M. trunc garden sep15 | ecosystem: Host-associated > Plants > Roots > Nodule | place: USA: California...
AAAATTTAGGATTAACAAACCTTGAGACTGATGACATTATCACGCATAGTTCCATACCTACAAATCAGTAAGGGGGAAACATCATGCCGAGTATAATAAAATAGTTCTGTAGATTTTTTAACGGGATTATATAAAATCCACATATATTAAGTGATAGATTTACATCAAAATCAATTTTAGTAATCTTAACTAAACTTACAAGCCACAAGCAACCAAATACTTGACCTTGTAAGCACAGACAATTTGACACCCAGGGTTTAAACATTTTAACCAGCAGGTGACAGTGATTGCCAGCAATAGGTGAAAAAAACATATAAAAGGAAAGTAACCACCTCACAGCTAACGAACCAGAGCAACGTGTAGCACACATCCCTCCAATACTTGCACCAGGACCTGCATGTAACAAGTAAATGCTTCAGTTTTCATGGAACATACAATAAAAAAATAAATGCTTTCTTCTCGATTTCCATGTCTCTTTTGTTCATCAATAACCAGATATTCCCGGGACATATCCAACTAACCTGGATCAAGTGGAAAAAATAAGCCATATGGTTCCAAATACTCATTAAGCTCCATCCACCCAATTCCAGGATCAACAACCACATCCATGTCATCAACATGTAATGCTTTCACTCTCTATAGATTGAACCAGTAGGCAGTGTAAGTATAACAGCCAGAGTAAAGATTATCTGTTATGTCCAATCCGTGCCTATATGCACAAGTTTACTGCATGATTAAATGAATCTAAACAAATATACTGTTTACATAATGGTACACGCAACGACAACTAGATTATTCTAATAGAACATGTACATACTTTCATCGATGACATGTCAATACAAACCCCTCCATTGGGAGATAAAGTGTGACCCTCGCATGATGTAGCTCCTCCGTAAGGTACAATAGGAATCTGTTACCACAAAATTAATGTAATGTAAACCAAGTAAGAGATGTAATGTTTCCCCTCAAACTTGTATAGAAGATTAATCATGATAACTCATTCTCTAAAACCAGAATAGACCATAACATTATAATTAGAATAGACTTACACTCAAGATTAACATTGCTTTTTAATATAAATTACCTCACACAATTAAAAAAACAACTTTTTTGACCTTTTCTAATCTGGTGAAACGTGAAAGAAAAACATAAAATAAAATTCTTTACGAAATAATAGGGTTTCAATGAACATGTACTACTTCCGTAAAACGTAAATCAAGTGAGGACCAGTAAATGGCTTTATAATTATTAACATTCACGTGTAAAAACCATATCACTTAAAGTATTTTAATTTACAAAGCACAACAAAAGTGTTTCAAGCAAAAATTTATTTATAACTCTGTTGTCGAAGCAGAAAAGCGGCGCGGCGCGGCCACCCCAAAACACAGTCGTTTTGTCTCTCCCTCTCTCTCTTTTTGTGCTCCGACCCAAATAGCGGGCGCTTTGACCCGCTATTGACCCGCTCCGCCTCAGAAACGCGGCCGCGAAACCCGCATTTCACAAACGCGCAACTCGGTGGCGTTGTGACGCGGCAGCTCGTTTTCGGCCGCTCCGCGCCGCGATAGCGCCGGGAGCGGCCGCGTTTGACAACAGTGATTTATAAAAAAACCAAAAAATTAAACTCTACACAAAAGGACACCAAATACATGCCATGCCATATAACTGTTTGATTGAAAAATTAAATAGTTAGGAAAGGGCCAAAGCGTGTGAATTAACAGTAAAAGAAGTAGATAGTACTAAAAGAAATGAGAAAATCTGGAAAGAAATTTGAAATAGACTTATTGCAAATGATTTAATAGAAGTTAACCATAAGAAAATGTTGAATGAACGTTGCACAAGTTGATACTCAAACGTAAACTACAGTCAAATCAGGTTGATAGTCAAAAACAAGAAATTATACTTTCGATATTTGCGATCAACTATCCCGGTAACAGTTACCAAAGCAGAACATTTAAAGAATGAAGGAAACATCAGAAATAACGTTTAAAATGGAACAATATAGACCACAAATATTGTGATGAAAAGTGCAGGATTACAACCCTTCAAAAAAAAGTGCAGGTTTACAAGAGGTACAAGGAGGATATATATTTGTCTGATCCACATGTTGATACTATATGATGATAAGGTGAAACAATGAGCTTAAACATGTTCATTCTTCACTGGCGTTAGATGAGTTGGAGGGACTCAAACCTTATGATTGTTGCATGATTTGACAATCTTTGAGACCTCCTCTTCTGATCTGCAATATTTTAACACAAGTATAACGCAGGAAAAAAAAATGCAGGTGGATGCTTTAACTTTACCACAACAACGTATCTGCAATATTTTAACACTCCTACTAACCAGTGTTCATTCATGTCTATTCTAGATACTTTTATTTTGTGTGTGTGTGTGTGTGTGTGTGTGTGTGTTGGACTTGATGTATTTGTTTGTAAAAATAACAGACAATCCATGTGTGTGTATGATTTGATATTGCAATTAATGCACATGAAAGAAGTCATTTTATTGATTATTGACAAGTTAAATATTAGATATAAAACATGTGAGTGCAAAAGAAGTTAAGATAAGGAAACATGAAAATTATGATTCTCCAGGATTCAGAGAACTGATGGAGATGAATCAATTTTTTGTTCTGTAAGCATGCAAATGACCGTGTAATCTAGAAATGTATTTCAACAAAGAAATCAACTACAAATACTTCTCCCATTTCAAACAGATCAAACATGAAAGAAATACTAGTTATGTGTATAAATGAATACCACAAGCAAAAATTGTCAAGACCATAACATTATTTACCAGAGTATGTGATATATCAAAGTGGTGTTCAGAACAATGCAACTGGTTACTAACAAAATATCTAGATTATAGGCCAAATCAATTTGATAACTACTATAACTATTACACTAGCATAATCACTATAGTAGCTGTACTATTACAACTCCACAAGGGAAACACGAATAACACGTTCACATCGCATAGCAGTGAGTAAATGGAAAAGGAGAACAACATTTTAATTAAGCCTTTTAAACCTAATATTATTTGGAAAAGGGTTGCACTAAATGCAAGTACCAACATGTAATGAAGTTACTGAATGCAAGTACCAACATGTAATGAAGTTGAAATCTAAAAGGGTTACACCAATTAACTGCGTCATTTTGGAACTATGAGCAGATAAATTATGAATCAAAAATTTCAGCCAAAGGTTCAAAGCTTGTCACACCTTGGATAAACAATCACATCTGGGATATTGACAGCCTTGTGAAAACTGTTTTGCGGTTTTCCATGGATATATCTCTCATCATAATCAAGTGATATGTTATCCTGTAGATATGAAATATTATAAGAATTCTAGCCGATAATCACAAGGTTGAAGCCTGAAGGTGCAACAAAATTTCTCATTTAATATGACTTGGTTTCTATTTCACAAGAAAAGTTATTCTTAACATGAACGACTAACTAATTAATTAGGATGGCCAGCTTCCCGTTAACGACAAACCAAAGTTAACAAATGAGATAATAAGTTAACAATAAATAGCAAGAACCAAGAACAAAAGTAATTTTCAAATGTAATTGGTGTACAAATTGGAACCAACACAAGCATTTCTAAATCTTCTTTTGCTGTTTCAAATTTATGAGATATTGAGATAAGGTAGGATTTTGTACCTCGCAGATGATTTTCAACTCCTGGAGCAGCTCTTGCGGAAACTCTTTCCGTGATCCTTTAACAACATACTGCGTGCTACCTTTGCCCCCGAAACTCACATCTCTATCATCCATTATAAGAAATTGCATGTCATTATCTAAAAAAACTACTTTATTTGTTAAGACTGTTCAGCTAGACTTATAGTTAAAGTGAAATATTATGCCACAAATGATGACTGTCAAAACCATTAAAAGCATAACAGCTCTCATATTTTATCATAAGATTTTTCATGCCAAGTAGTAGAATCAGAGGTTATATTTGACTATTTGTTTAGTGTAGTCCATTATCTCACACAGAAAAAGACGAATGTACCCGGTTTGGATAAACAGCTTATACAACAAGTGCTTATTATAACAAGCTTATGTATAAGTCATTTCTATAAGAAAAGATAAAATAAAGGTAAATTGTTTTCGTATATGATATAAGTTGTTTTCATAAGCTATCTTGGAGAGCATATGAAAATGGAAGCGGTACCTGTTATCGGTACGGGTATTCGGGGATTCAGAGAAGGAAGGATCGGAATGAGGATGAAGAGAGAGTGATCCAGCAGAAAGAGCGAGAGCCAAAGGAATTGACCAGCAAGGATTCTTCTTTGTTGTTCTCTGTGAGTTGAAGAGATTGGATGAGGTAGGTGAGTTTTTATGAGAAGTGTTATGGAGAGTGCGATATCGGTGAAACAAGTACTTTGAAGATGAAGAAGAAGAAGAACGAAAGCGAGAGAGCCATAACCACGAGTTCAACAAATTTGACATTTTGAGAACAAAGAAAATAGGTAGAGGAAGGAGTGTAATGTAATGTGTAATTTTATTCAAGTGCCACGCAAGCTGCTACCTTTACAATTCTTTTTACGTAAGAAAAACAAGTGTAATTTTATGTAATAAGCTTTGAGCTTGTAAGAAAAATACTTAATCAAACAAATCTTTTTTGTTATATAAACTTATAAATTATAAACTCAAAATATACTATATTCAAAGTCAAAAAGTTGTTCCTTTTAATAAAAAAAACTTTACTTTTTACTTTTTTTTAATTAGTAGTTTTTTAATGCATAGTTATCATTTCTCATAAGGTCAAAATATGATATTGTTAAATAGAACCAAAATATAAAAAATATGAATTTGATACTACTTACAAAGCTCATTCAACAATTCATTGTTTTTCTCTATTTTATGTCACATAAACAACATGTCACGTCAATATCTTAAGGTGTAAAATAAAAGTTTAGTCCACCTCCATTTATTTTATTTCGTTTATAAAAGAGATAGACACATGTGATAGTAGTTTTATGAGATAATGGATCTCATTAAGTTATCACTTATGTCAATCTCTACAATAAATAGAAAATAAATAAATAAGTCAATAATTTATCAATTTTTTTCTTTAAATTTTTTTTATCAATTTTTTACCGAACACAATTGATTAGAATTTTTAGTGTTTTTAACTAGTCCATTTGTCCTTTAATATAAACACCTTTTGTTTTTCTTTTTACTCTTATTAAGAAATGTTGATAGTGTATTTAATATATGAATGTATCTAAAATATCATTTTTATGTGTAGTATATTTTGTAACAAAAAAAATGTGTTGTATATTTTGATTTTTCCTATTCCAAGACACTTAATGCAGATTGTACGCACATAAATATGTCGAGTTAAGACATGCTTCAGCAACGTTGGTTGTTGGTAGCAACGTCGGTTGTTCGTATATGACATGTGGAGCTGAAGCACGCATAGCTTGCATCACTATGTAGTGAAGCAAGTCCTGAGGCACTTGGCAAGGGGATCCCTACAAGCTGCCTGCACAACCTAGTCAAGGGTGAGCTTCATATCGTTGATTCAAGTTAGGTTTGACTTGAACAGTCAAGCTAGTGTTGAGAAAGAATTTGACTAGGTGAAGTGAGCTGATTTACTTAAATCCAACTGGTGTTGATGTAGGACCTGTCTGAGTGAACTGCGCTGGCATGAATTGAAAAATTAAACTAGTGTAGCGTCGAGGTAAGCCTTAGCTGGTCAAATTATAATATTATGAGCCAGATGGTGTGGTCGTCCGTACCAGTCCAGGGTCGAATATCCTTCGGTCAACACAACTAAAAACGATTTGTTGAGTACGTTTTCAAACTTGCACATATTTGAGAGGAACACCAAATATTTATGAAAAATGTCAAAATAAATTACAATAATGACTTGGGAAATGAGCCACATATAATATATGTCTATCTAATACTTCTCGCAATCACCCCATCTACTTCAAAAGTTGATCTTGAGTTTACCCATAAATCTTTGCTCCGGATAGTTCTCTCAAAAGTTTTAATGTAAATGCATACTCAAGACCTTATTAAACTTGAATAAACTATCATCATCGTTAAACTCAAGAAGACTTGTAACATCTCATCCAAACATATTTTGCCATGCGTAATTCATTGTAACTATCCACATATTTGTCACTAAAATAATTATTTTCCCCCCATAATATCTCTTACTAGAATTTTAAAATGTTATTTAGTAAATTGGGTAAGCTAATCCAAGCAAATTGCTAGTCTCTTTATTTCCGAGAATTGTTCAAATAAAAGTTTGGAAGTTTAAATATGAAAAGAATAACAGTTAATCAATAATATCATCCGAGAATTTTTTTTTGACTGTCTATAGCACAATCGAACCCTACCTCAAATATCCACTAACTTCCCCAAGTTCTCGTTTTTATTTGCCATTTCTCTCTTTGATTAAAAACTATTTTCTATCTGTTACACTCCTGCAAAAATGTTTCAACGGCGAAATCATAACAACAAAACCTACAGCAATCCCACTGTATATGTGGATTGCATATTCCAAAATTCCCTTGATTGCTTCAATTGATCAACTTTTTCCCTAGCTAGCCTTTCTTTCCAATAATCTTTGCACCTGAGAAATATTGAAAGTAACCATGATGATGATAATGTGCATACATGAGTGTTATGAAATGTTATTTTGTACTGGACAATACCTTCTTTTCATAAGCAGATCGAGTTCTAGCATTCGGACTGCCTTGGAATAAACTCCACTCTGCATAAAAAAAAATGACGGTAAGTCTTGATGATTAAAAACAAAAGCAAGCTAAAATTATGCTATAAATATCCAAAGGCTAACTAGGATAAATGACATAATGTTGTGTCCGTGATAAAGGACATTATCCGAATTCCATAATAGCCACATCAATGAAATTCAAGATAGATGATAACGCCTGTGATAATCATATAATGATATACTTATGGTCATGGAAACAAGATAACTAAGACTTTGCACATTAACTACGAGTGATAGGAACCCAAATTTAATAGAGGTCGAAATAGTATGATTTATCAAAAAATAGATGTATTACAGAAGGAAAAACCACTGTATCGCCAGACCAAAAGCTCCTTAGAGAATAGATATTTCTCTCACTGTTCAACACCAAAGCTTCCAGTCAAATTGTTACTGAATGCCCTCAACATGCTACCCCTCTCCTTAATGTAAATAGATATCCTTCTAAGAAATTATCCACATAAGCAATGAGTAGCCAACTCTCCATTTGGCCCATTTGTTGGTCTAAGGCCCAAACCTGATGCCTAACAAAGAGTATCTCTAATGAGGTGTCATACTGGGTTAGTTAAGAATTTGTTCAAATTTGATTTCACAACTGATGTCTGTGCATGGGGCTGACACATGTAAGGATCGTTCCTTATACAAGCTAGAGCTGCTTAAAACTAAAGTAGCGGGCTTAAGAGAGGGAGAAGGAGAGAGTTGATAGTTGGTTAAATTTGTTAAACTTCTTCAAACCGACTCGGCAAGAATTGACCCCATTTAAAAATCGGTAAGGTACTCCAATTGTAGTCGTGGTTGGGGAGCTCTAGGGGTTGATATCTAGAATGAGTTAGACGGGAAAATACCATCCTTAAAAGAGAAAGGCTGACCAACCAGCCTATACCAAACACATTTCTGTCCAGATCCACAACTGAACTAGTAAATTTTGTGTCATTATATATGACACTCTTATAGTGCAAAATTCATACCTCTCTGCATATAGGACACTTTGACTCTGGACTTGCAGCTTTAAGGCCCTGGAAAGTCATCACGGATGCAGCTGAGCAAGCACATGATTTGCAGAAGAAGTGGCCACAACTCAATGCATATGGATTGAAAACAAATTCCTATCATATCACAGACCAAGCATTTATCAAAGATACGAATATATACATATAATATATTTTTTTTCATAGCATGGCATGGATATTAGGATCTTACCAGGCAAATTGCACAATTTAGATCATATTCAAGCTTAATAGAATCTGGAAGAATTAATGTCATTACAGCATCCGTTACATTTAAATCACATGAAAAGTGACCACGGACTCCATCGAGCTCGCAACCATCTTGTCCACTTGAATTCAGGTAAAAAGCACCCAATTCAACCAGCCAAGGTGAGTGTAAAAGTTCAATATGCTCAGACTGCATCTTAGATTTGAAATTCTCCCCATTCACAGAACTGTGTACCTGTAGTAAAATAACAAAGGATATTCGATATATTGTTTGTTAATATGTTTCTATCATAGAGCTAGTTAGATTAGTTATCCTTATTATCTTATTCATTTTCATATGGGCTCATATGCAAAAGTAGAGTCCCTTGTATTCAGTATAGATCGTGTTATCAATAAATGAGATATTTTAGTAATTAACGATAGAGTGAACCAAAAAAACGCTGAAGTAAATAAGTATAAATGAAAATGGAGGGGGATGCACTAAGCAGCCATTGTCTCATTTTATACGTACTTTATCATATTTCTTAAGTATTTTCCTCATCGCAATTGCATTCATCGTGATGTACTCAATCAGAATTCTCCCTTCCTGGGTAAGGGCTTCCCTGTCATTTTTAAAACACTGGCGCATGCGCATTACATATCTCTGTAGTCCTTTTGCAATGTGAAGATGAAGGAGATGTTTAACTTTTGAACTAAAGTATCCTGCTATATCTGATGCTTCTTTCATCAACTCGGAAAAGAACTTCTGGTCACACACTGCAAGTGGAAAACAAAAATGCATTACTAGACTGCATAAAGTAAACACTTTGGTTAAATAAAAAGACCCGCAATAACCGAAGATGCCAAACCATAAAGTAAATTATTACATGTTGCTAAACTCCAGTATTATAAGGGTTCTTGAAGTACAATTATATTCACTAAATAAACACCTTTTCTCTTATAAATATGCTATAGTTACAAAGTATCTACACTGTTTAATAATGACTGATCTCCGCTGGAGAACTTGGCATGGGCCATATAAGGTCTACTTCCAAAAATGATTTTTTCCATACACAGTCAAAGTTCGAAGCTCTAACCAGTCTTGCTTAAGGTGCCCGAGTCCATTACCACTTGGCCGGACCGCATGCTGATGAATAAAAACTAATCTCAGCTTTAAGTAATAAGCACTATGTGTCAGTTTGGATAAACATTTTAAAAAACAATCATGGAAAAATAAATATTAAAAGAATCTTACAAACCATGAGTTTTTAACCAATAGATTTTCATCTAAGTTAAAACTAAATTCTGTATCTCAATCCTTTTTTAAGTTCTCTTGTATTTCTCCATGAACATCCACAAGTTTAAAAGGAGTTTTGATAAGTGAAGAACAATAATGTTTTCTAGTTGAGATGCCATCACGAGTCATAGCTATTTCACACTAAAGGTTTAGAGAAGAAGAGAACAAATACATAGGAAACTTTCATTGAAGAAAATTCTACAACGACGGCATCAACACTCTCATTCTCATTATACTTATTTATACAATATTTAAAACCACTGCTTATTGTACTAATATATTCACTTACCCTGGCCAGGAAGGAACCAGTCCCCGGTTCGGTCCCATGAACATTACATAGGAACCTGCACCTTACCATCCGAAAAAAGGGCATATAACAATAACATAAATGTTATTTAAACATCAACTTAAAACAACATAACAATAACAACAACCAAGCATTATCCCACTAAGTGGGATTAGTTAATGAAGTGTTAGATTTGGTTAATAGATATATTATCAACCATCTATGAAACTTTATTAACACAAATTTATATCTGCTTAACCTTATGTAGTTGAAACACATGAAATCATTGCTAATAATGTATAAATTTGTGTTTGATTAAGTTCAGTTGATGGTTAATGGGATATTCAATATTGATATATCCATTAAACTACTCGTTGAACTGCACTAAAGTTTAAACACGTGTGTGAACTGCGTTAACCGGTTATCGAATTTTGTAGTCACAATTTGATGATCATTTCTGTAAGAACCGCGTCGAATCCTTTACTCAAATGAAAGCTTACATTACTGCACTATTGTCAATCAAAACATGTTTCATACAACAAATCATTTATTTATTTAATTACTACCAAAAAAAACAATACCTTTGATTCTAACAATTCATTTCCAACATAATAAAACACAAAAAACAACAAAACATAAAGCATAAAACAGGACATACCTGGGCAAGATTGACATTGACATAACTGGTCTTTATCATGAGAAGAAGTATTGCTTTTGCAATTCTTACAACTCTTCAAAACATTTTTCAACCTGTTATATTCAATATGTGCACAATTCTCATCCAATAGCCACTCCCGCTCCACCTGCAGGTACTCTTTGAATGTGTATCCGAATTTCATTTCGCTATTTCCAAATCCTAATTAAATATTAATCTCTGCATAATAACAATAGTTAATTAATTAATCAATAAACAAGTACAAGCATCAGAAAATCGGTAAAATATTCGACAATACAATTGGGCTGTGCTCACACGTATGAGATCAGCGTGAGAAAATCAGATACACATAGAAAAAAAAAAAACGATGAGGAAGAAGAAAGGAATAGGAAAAGAAAAAAAA
>Ga0099826_10003595_pt1 | contig 10588 bp, 6 predicted proteins | sample Mtrugardesep15_FD_76830 | JGI IMG/M metagenome (GOLD analysis project Ga0099826, IMG submission 76830) | Root nodule microbial communities of legume samples collected from California, USA - M. trunc garden sep15 | ecosystem: Host-associated > Plants > Roots > Nodule | place: USA: California...
ATATATATATTGATTTATATTTTTATTTGTGAATATATATATATATATATATATATATATATATATATATATTGTTTTGTTTTTTACTTTTGGTTATTATTGTTTTGTTTTAATAATTACGAAATTCATTCATATTGGAATAGGTACATGTGATATGTATAATATTCGATCCGTGTCCCTCAAAGTAAGGGCTAAAATGAATATTAGAGGGACCAACTTCAATATGAACAGATTTTGCAAGGACTAAGACAATACACCAAGTACCAAAATCAAACGGTGCTAAATTTGCAAGGACTAAAAATTTAAAATAAATCACAGGGACTAAAAGCATATCTAAATCTAAAATCAATTATAATGGTTTTGTTTCCCTTGTCGCTGCCAGCTCAACATTACAACAGTTCAGCAGAAATGGTGACTAACAGTTAGCAGTTTGTTGGTTGTTTTTTCAGTGGTTAGCTAGCTAGTCTCTACTGCTAACTTGCACTGCAAGTTTCCTTTTCATGTATAAATGCTAGTGTGTATTCATTCTCTCGTTTAGATCATTCAATACAAGATGATTCTCTCTCAGTTACTATCATAAGAGGTTTTTAACGTTTTAAAAACACACACTTAATGTTGTGATTCAGGGAAGAAGCGGTTCAGTTTTTTGTTTCCGCTCCTATTATCAAAAGATATGATGTGTTTTCCCTTGAGACTGCCGATGGTATATATGTTATCACTAGGGGTTTCATGAACGAGCAGCGGACGCTGGAAAATGGTTTTACTCCTCAGGTTTGTTGTAATATGTGTCAATGTCTTTCGTGGTTGGTCTTGCAAGATGTTATTTATAATGATATTTGTTCCTTATTTTATGACGTTGAGTTTGAGTGCTAACTGTGATGGATTTTTGTTTTTTTGCCTACTTTATGGTTAGATTTCAAAGATTTTTTTATATGGTTTTCCTCCAAACTGGGAAAGCTATGCACTAGAATGCATCAGAGAAGGATCTGAAGCTGATATTGATTCGCCCAATGCTATTCCGGAGAATGCATCTGCAATTTGTCAAGAAATCTTGTCCGATGGTGCGTATTTTGGTGATGTTTGTTAATTATTCTTGTCCATGTCTTATAGATGTTTTAAGATTTATCTCTTTAGTCTCAATATATAAGTCGTTGGTTTTAATTGTTGTTGCAGGTGAGGAAAATTTCAATCCTACTTCGTTGGTGTTGCCTGACGAGGCCCTGGAAAAATGCAAGAAACCATTTGCTACAAAAGAATGCAAAGCCTCAAAGGAGATGAGCGGGGTTGATGTTACTTATGGTAGCGGCGACAATAGACATAGTACTAGGTTACGTAATATTAATGTTTTTCATCGGAAGCAGCAACCTGCATCTAGAGGTCCTCGCAAGCATCCAAATAAAAAACTGAGCTCTACCTCAACAGAAGCGGAAACTCGTGATTCAGATACTGCTATTTCTGAAAATGTATCAGCAAATCTTCAAGAAATATCATCTGACGGTAAATATTTAGACATGTTTGTAAATGATCGTATGTATGTTTCTTCATGTTTTATTTCCTAAATATCTTAATATTTTAAATTTTGTCTTAGCTGTGGAGAAGTCTTTTCCTACTTCTTTGGTATCACCGGATAAGACCATGGGAGATTGCAATAAGGCATTCCTCGAAGATGAACGGGACATGTCAATTAAGACGGGTGAGGTCAATGTTGTTCATGGTAGTGGCAGGAAGAGATGTAGTGCCCGGTTGCATAATGTTAAACTCTGCCAGAAGAAACAGCCTATTACTGGAGATCCTGCAACACATTCAGATAAAGACCAGATCTCCGCCTCACCAGCCTTGGAAAAGAGTGACGGAGGACTGGAAAGTCTTATGACACCCATTCAGTCACAAAAGGGAATAGTAAACACATTGTCTGGGCAGGTTACTAATAAATTCAGATCCAGAATTCCCAAAACTTTTTCAGCAAAGACTGAAGGTTGTTATAAGAGAAAAAGGGTGACATTTGAAACAGAAGCGGTGGGACCTAAGGGAAAAAATATTAAACCCGCATCTTCTGTAAAATCTCCACAAGGAAGGGATATAAGTCACTCGAACAAGGGGAGTACACAAAGATTATCCACAGTTTCTCCAGAGTCATTGGGTCTCAAAAAATCCAGATCTGGTAAATTTTCCAATCATTGTTAATTCATGAAGTAACACATCATATTTTGTAATTGATAATATATACACTCTATTTGCTTCACATGCACTGTCATTCATGTTGTCCAACACTTCTCACCCAATGCTATTGTTAGCATTTTTGTATATGGTAATTTGAAAAGTGAATTACTTCACTATATTCTTTGTTTGGGTTATTTTGTAGGAAGGTGGCTTCTACCTCGCTTAGAGTTTTGGCGCAATCAAACACCTATTTATAATATGGTATGGGATATCTTAATTTGATAGTGCTTATTTTTCCCAGTTGCATACCATTTATGTCTAGGATTTATTTTCTCTCTAAGGTGGGTAAGATAAACAAAGGGTGAAGATTTACAATCTACAATCTTCTAACTGGTTCTTTTTACACTTTACCATCCAGGACCGTGAGATTATAGAAATTCAGGAAGGCTAGTCTTTTATATCACCTTTTAGAGGCTATTCACCATCATTGGGTTGGTACATATTTCTTTGTTGAGAAACATTTTCCAGTAAAATTTTATTAGAACTTTCATGTGGAATGACATTTTCTTATTTTGCCGAACTATCTCAGCTCAACTAACCTAACTAATTCTCTCTAACTTTGTTACAGATCTGTAAAAAATGAGAGGAAGGAAAGAGTTTGTACTTAGAGCAAATGCAGAAGTTATAAATAGTGAAGACTGAAGTCTGAAGTGTGCAAGGGAAGGAATTAGTTAGGGTAGATTACAACAGAACAGACAAATGGTATATGATTAACAGGGCAGAGGTTTGGGCATAATGGAGATGTGAGTGGGTAGCTAGGTGTATGTAAGAAAAATGGAGTAGAGCCATTGCTGATCCTTGCTGTTCAGTCTCTCTTTTCTTTCTATCTTTTGTGTTTTGTTCTCGACTCTAGAGGATTCTCTTCCACTGTACGGAGCTGAGCTCCCTTGATTAGATAAATAACACTCTTTGATCTTTAGTTTATATCATTTGCTTGATCTGTATATTGATATTATGTTGTAGCTCGTGATATTTGTAGGAAGTGGAGCTTAATCCCAGAAAAAGTTAATAATGCAGTAGAGAACTAAGGTAAAGCTTAAGAGGTAGGAGGAGTAACCAATAGTGTCTAAAGTTGGGTAAAACTGATACCACCATTTAATGCACAATCAACTATCAACTAACAAAAGTAACATGTTTTGCTATCAAAACTAAAGTTTAAAAGAAAAAGAAAATAGTTGCAGCTGGTAGGGCTGTGCAGAAACACTAGTGACCACAACCATTTTTTCTTTTGGTATCAAAACTAAAACTTATAGGTATATTATTCAGTTTCATATTGAGCAAGAGGGATATTGTTCAGCTGATTTGTTCCTGGTTTTAATTGAGCTGTTATAGAAACTGGGATTAAGATTGGGTTCTATTTAGATGTTAGCCAGTTCTATGGTTGTCATTGAAGGAAACGTTTGGAAAAGGGTTAAGTTCTACATTTTGTACTTTGTTGTTTTCTATATTTTGTTTCAATTGATGACACTCATGAGACCTTGTTTCAATTTTGACTCGAGTTTTACTTAAGTTGATGATTGAGTAACTTCCTATTTTAAATGATGCCTCACATTAAACATGATAGACAAATCTTGACTTGTTAGAAGACTAATTGAGCTTTCTGATCGATCCACCAAGCTATTGCTATTTTAAATAAGAATGACTTGGTGTATAATTCTTGATAGTATTATTTTTTTCGTTATTTAAAAATTCTTCGATTAATTTGTGATTGTGTTGAATAATTCCTTAATTGCTAAATGCGTTGGAATGATTGACGGTATGTTTCAATTTTTTTCATTTCACTTTAAGTTTGTCTTAAAAGAATAATTCTACACTCCTCTAAAAAAAATACTGATATTGTACAAAAAAATATATAGAAATTAAATATAATCTTACTAATAATGTACTGCGTATTTTATTGTCTTTTTAAGTCTAGAAAATAAGTAATGTCTATATATTATTCCTTTTAAAAGATGTCTATATTATTTTCTATTTTAATAAAACACTAAATAGATATTAAAGTTTATTGATTCGCGTCACCTACCATTTATACATGCACTAAACCTAACAGTGATTAGTAAAAACTCAAGTCTCAGACAAATCAAAGAGCAGTCTTAAGAAGGAATACCAACATTGTATACGTAAAGCAGAAGATCGAGGAAGAAATTATATATTGAAACAAGAAAACGAATGATATAATATTTATTCATATGCATCTTAGACATCAAATGGATCTGTGGCGCAATGGTAGCGCGTCTGACTCCAGATCAGAAGGTTGCGTGTTCGATTCACGTCAGGTTCATTTTTTGGTCTTTTTATAAATAATTGAAAAGAAAATCTTCGATAACAACATTTTGGAGTGCGGCATTTTCACGTCAAGGACGAAAATCAACACAAACAATTTGATTTTTAGATAGCGGCATTTTAACGCGCGGTGACATTGAAGAGTACTCATTCGCACTTGAACTCTTCAAGAGACGGTGTTATCAGCCACACCCACACTCTTCTTCTGCAACTCCATTCCATTCCTACTTCACTTTTTCGTGCTAATAGCAGCTATGAGTGCGGTGAAGATCGAAGAACTCGAAGGAGATATAATCCCAACCACCGATCACTTCTTCGTCAAAATCGGTGAACCTGTTCCTCTTAACTCCAACGACTCTAATTTCGATCTCCAAACTCCACCTTCTCAACCTCTTACACTCTCCCAACGCTTTCGTCTCACTTTCGTTGCTCACTCTCAAGGTAACGCAAACGCGCTTTTATGTTATGAACTCGCTTTTCATTTTCAGCTATCAATTATCGCGTTTAAGCTATTTTATGTTTGTTTTTAGGATTTTATGTTGTGAAGACGAAAGACTTAATTGATTCCGGTAACCGAAGTGGTTCTTCCGTTGAAGAGCTGTGTCTTGTTGATGTCGAGATTGGTAGGGTTCGGATATTGGCGATTTCTAGTGATAATTCGACGCTTGCTGCTTGCGTTGCTGGCGATATACGGTTTTACAATGTTCAAAGCTTTCTCAATAAGGTTAGGTTTGATGAATGGAGTGCCTTTTAGTTTTCTTAGACATTATTGTTTTGTACAAGTAAATACACACATTCGTGTTTTAGGTTTGATGGATGTTTTCCTGACATCAGTTACTTTGTTTGAAACACTGCACTTACACACAGGACACTGACACCGGTAATCATTTAAGAAAATGACATAATTAATTGCTATAACATGTGTCGGTCACAGACACGTGTTGGACACCGGATACATCTTCAATTATGAGTGTCAGTGCTATTGTATTCGTGGGAGTTGGGTAGAACCTATAGTAGAAAAAATGGTGGAAAATGGGCTTTAGATGGTTTAGGCAAGTGAGAGGAGAAATTGGAGAAGCTGGGACCAAAGAACTAGAGGAGGGATTAAAGCTTGGAGTAGCATTAGCATTGGAACTTAGAGGTGGGTTCCCATTCCCTCATCCTCATGCATGGGTATAGAATAATCAAATTGGGGTTATGGGATTTAAGATTTAATTATGCAATATGATTACCATGATGCATGCTTAGTGAATTTAAGCAATTGATTATGCTGTATATTAAAATTGATTGATTAACCTTAATTATTTATGATTATTGGCTTTAGGGTTTAGGACCACCGTTGACCTTTTCAGCAAGGGTATTGACATGCTAGTTCAAGAACTTAGTGACTAGACAAGGGATTTTGTATCAATAAGTAGAAAATCACAGTGTGTTCATTGGTTAATACTTAGGTTCCCTTAGAATTTGTTATGTAGTAGTAAGTCAAGATAGTTACGCAACACTTAAATGGCTTGTGTAAATAGTGGACTATGATATTATTACTTCATGTGCTTGAGCTTTAATTAATCCTCACATTGAGTGCAAGAGAGTTATTAAACAGCAGGATGAATAACTTGCAAGATACAATTTCTTAACTCTCACCATTAACCAACAAAGTCATAGAAAACATTCAGCAAGCAAGTATGTCCAAAATCACTCTCGTACGGATAAGGGAGAAGAAAAATAACTAAGAACTCATTACATATTAATGTCACCTGGAAAACAAATAACTAATAACTATAAGGAGATTAGATCAGATGGAAGATAGTAAGATCACTAGAGGTAGAGGAAGACCTAGAAAAACTACGACAGAAACTATTAAGAAAGATCTAGAGATTAATGAGTTGGATCAAAATATGGTTTATGATAGAACATTATGGCATAATTTAATTCATGTAGCCAACCCCACTTAGTGGGATAGTGCTTGGTTGCTGCTGCTGTATGCATGGTATCTATATTGAAATAGAACTGAAGCAAATTCAAATTCAAATCCAAATATGCTACAAATATGTTTTTAGGAACTGAAGCAAATCTTTTTCCGGTTCACTGAATGGTTTTGGCAAGGACACATGAACATGACATTAATATTTTTGCTGTATTATCATTTCCCAGGAAGTGAAGCAATCCTTTTCCTGTTCACCCGATGATTCAACCTTTGTCAAGGACATGCGATGGACAACAGCATCAGAAAATTCTTACGTTGTTCTTTCAAATACTGGGCAACTATATCACGGCAGAGCTGGTTTTCCTCTTAAACATGTGATCGACAGTGTAGAAGCTGGTATGCTTTGTTCTTTTGTTTTTTACTCACCAGTTAAATATGTTCATGCCTCATTATCAAATGTAGCATGTTTTATGTTTATTAATTAGAACGGTCAAAGGGTACCAATCAACAGATGTTAAAATTTGAATTACGATTCAGTACATTGTACGAGCGGTGCGTGTTATTATTTTAATTATTATCATTTTTTTTTTCATGCCATGGTTGGGAGGTACTTATGATATTGTCTATACACTGTCAAGATGCTTCTCTCTATCTCCCTCCCTTCAATTCTCAGTCACCTCATATCTGAACTGGGTAGGGGCATTGGGTGTTTCCTGTGTATTGGAATATTCAAATCATATGTATGGTTCAATGTATTTTGGCATTCTCAGTTACTTATTTTAATTTGTTTCTTTGTGAAGTTGATTGGTGCATAAAAGGGACATCAGTTGCTGTGGCAAGGAAAAATGTTCTGAGCATTTTATCCACTAATTTTGAAGAAAAGGTTTCAATTTCACTACCCTTCAGATCCTGGATTGGTGATTCTGAGGAAAATGTCAGTGTAAAAGGTTTGCATTTTTTCCTTCATTTTTCTATTTAGTTTCTGTGCCGGTGTACATACAAATTATATTACACTTCCACTTGTAAGTTATTCCTATTCATATATTTGCTTAATGCTCTTTTGGGCTAACGGTTCAATTAAAAGGATAGTTTGTCAAAGCTATGAAAATGAAAGTGGAGTCGATGAAATAAGTAACATCTCTCTTGTCTGATTCTTTTGTAACCTTGGAAACAAAATTTAGTGTCACTACTTGCAACCAAGATGAAATGGAATCATGGTAATGAAACTCAGTGATGTAAAGGAAAAGTGTAAGAAAGTAAGAGAAAAAAGCTCAGGGAGGGTGATTTGCTAAAAGTTTTTTCGGGTCCAAGATTCAATAAAAAGGATGGTTTGGTATAAGCTATAAAATGGATAGTCTTAATTATTAAATGAATAGTATTTATTTGATTATTTAATAAATATAAATAGAATAGCGGTCATCCCACACCTCGCTATCCACCAACCCTAATTCTTGTGTGCTCCTCTCTGCTATCTGGTACTGATAAGTGATAACATAGTTTAGAATGAACACATAAAATTGTTTATATGTCGTGCATTACATCTAATCTAAGTCTTTCTTAAAAAATTGTACCAGTTGATTCTATCAAGTGTGTTCGACCTGATGCCATTATAATTGGATGCTTTCAATTTACTGAAGATGGCCAGGAGGAAAATTATCTTATCCAAGTTATTAGCAGCAAGCATGGTGAAATTTCTGATGTAAGTGCAAAATCTCTGCAGGTGCTTAGTTAATAACGAATATTCTACCCATATCTACACCTCCCCATTTAATGAGATCTTAGAAGGCCAAAATAACAGCCATATGCTCTTGTATTGAAACTGAATATTTGTTTGTCATATCGTTTGGTTTTTGGTGAAGCAAACATTAGTTCTAAATATCGATGCTGTATCCTACACATTGCTTTTGTACTAATGTACATAATTTCTTACAATTGTGTTTATAGAATGCATGAATTAAAATGCCGGGCAGCCAGAGAAAATTGCAGTTATTTATTCTCATGTACCATTAAACTCTCAATTTGTATTTTCTCTTGCAGGATTGTTCTGAATTAGTTGTCCAATCATTCTATGATAATTACCCAGCAATGGTTGATGATATTGTGTCCCCTGGAAGTGGCCCCTACCTTTTATTGGCTTATTTAGAACAATGGTAAATATTTTCCATTTCAGGTTGTGAAGTTCTAATCTTGTCTCTTTATTCTTTGTTTCTTGGCCTATTTTTTGTCTTAACAAGTTGACATGCCATTACATCTTCCCTGTTTTAAGTTTTTTATATTGTGAAGTTGGTTATTATAATTTTTTTTTTTTGAGGGGGTTATATTTTTATTTTTAAGTATGCATGTAATCTGATATATGTTATATCGGGTTCCTTACCCTACAGATTTCTCCAACTATACGAACAGAACCTGCTTTAGGCTAAAAAGTTTAAATTAAAGCCAATATTAAATCTGTTTACAAGTCCAGAATCAATGATTCATGAATAATAATGTCATATTGGTTATTTTCCGTTTCTATCTTAATGTTTCTTTGCGAGATCTAACATTATGGACCTTGTCAGTTTGTCACCTGATCATTGTTTAAGACTTTAAGCATGTTTATATATAGTGAAAAAATTGGTTTTAACTTATTTTAACTATCTGCATGTTTTGAACATGTCTACCAGTTATCAACGTCATTTTTTATCTTCCATCTATTTTGTTGAATTTATTTCTCCATGAAACAAAACTTAGAAGACAAGTTAATGGCTAACTTGTTTTCAATACTACAGCCAACTTGTGATCAATGCCAACATGAAGAATACAGATAATCACATTAGCTTGCTTGGTTGGGCACAAGATGATGATAAGAGTGAAGCTGCAGTTGTTGATAAACTTGAAATTGACCGATCCAAGTGGATTCCGAAAATTGAGCTTCAAGGTACTTCAAAATTGATAATAATACTTGTTGCATGTTTGGCAAGAAACCTGTTATGTTCTTCGGATGAAGGCTGCCGTCACATTTTTGAAGTCGATTTTTGTATGAGTTTTTTTTATTTTATAAAATAATAAATTTAATGGCTAAAATCTTCTCCTCTTTTGTCTGGGAAAACCCATTTCAAAATATCACGTGTTTTGGATCCAACTCCTCTAAAGTAAACAACTCACTTTCGAGAATAATAAAGTGAGTAAATATCAACTGTTGATGAACAAATTGTTGATATTATGTACAATTGTATAGTAAATCTTTGGTGGTTAAAATATCAACTATCAATTTACTAGTGGTCTTGGTTTTAGATTCTTCAATTGCTACTTAGAACTGAAGTTGAAACTTCTCTGTCTCTCCCTTTCTCCTCCTTTTAATTCACGGCGTGCCTGCATTGCATGTTTATAGAACCTAATACTTATTAACTCTTTCCTGACCTAACACACCAGCATCATAAACTTTTTCCTGACTTATATCTTGGATTGACTTTATTATTTTTCATAACTTTGCTTGCATGCTTCTTTTTCAGAAAATGAAGATGATAATCTTCTCTTGGGGCTATGTATTGACAAAGTTTCAATATATCAAAAAGTTAGAGTTCAAATTGCTGCAGAGGAGGAAGAAACTGAACTCTCACCTTATTGTGTTCTTATGTGTCTCACGCTTGATGGAAAACTTGTTTTGTTCCATGTTGCCAGGTAAGTTTTTAAAATTTTTGCTATTATTCTTCCATTTCATGAACAATATATGATTGATTGTGTTGGATAAAAATAGAAATGAAAGATGCATTTTGGCAACAAAATTGGTCTGAGATTACAGGCAACGTTTAAGGTGCACCATCTAAAACATGATGTATCAATGCACCACTTTTTGAATTTTAAATTCATAAAGGGTCCTGTTTAACAAGTGTAAAATTGTTCATATCTATTCTTTCTTCCTCACCTCCTCCCCTGCCCCTCTGTGCCCTCATGGCCCACCGCCATATCCAGGTCAAGCCAATAGCCTCCCCACATAACCTCCGAGTGACATAGCTCTATGAAAAAGGAAAGTGTCTAAACATCATTTACCATTGTTAGCATGTAAAAAATGGTGGAATGTGTAAAACCCAATACACTCAAAATGCTATGATACCCTTTAGAAATCAGAATTCTGAAGAGAAAAAATAGATTTTGGATCAAAGCCTCCAACAAGCATTAGTC
>Ga0099826_10003596_pt1 | contig 10588 bp, 6 predicted proteins | sample Mtrugardesep15_FD_76830 | JGI IMG/M metagenome (GOLD analysis project Ga0099826, IMG submission 76830) | Root nodule microbial communities of legume samples collected from California, USA - M. trunc garden sep15 | ecosystem: Host-associated > Plants > Roots > Nodule | place: USA: California...
AAACTAAAAAATACAGCAAATTAAGAGCACTAACTCCAGCTATAACCAAATAGTACTTGTCGTAACGACCCTTGTTAATATCATCAGAAATCCACCCTTCTTTTCCTCCTCTCGTAGTAACGTTTTCTATAGTGTTGAATACAAAAGAAGATACCAAGTTTCCTGCAGCCATTGCCAATCCACAAAGGGAAGCAGAAATACTAGACATAGTCCTCGGAAACTCTTTGTAATAGAATTCATTTTGGCCGATAGCATTGAATGCTTCGCTTATACCACCCAAACAAAGTTGAGGTGCAAGCCACAATGCAGACATTTTCAACACTGCATGAGTATCATTTAAATATCCTTCCTGAATTGCTTTTTTTCTCCTTATACTCTCAAAAGCTGCTGCAGCTACCAAGTGGAGAAAATTTAAAAACAACCCAATTCCCATTCTTATCTTTGGACTGATCCTAACTGGTTTCCCTCTTAGCTTTGATGCCAGAGGAATAAGAACGCGGTCGTAAAGTACTATCCATATAAATATTGTACCTACCATGATAACACCAAAAGATCCTGCTGGTACTTCAAAGTTCGAGGTGATATGTCTGTCTAAGGATTTAGCTTGCAGCAATCCAAATGATCCACCAATGTTAAGAGACATCATGATCCCAGTAGACCATAATGGAATAACCCTAACAAGGGCTTTTAGTTCTTCTACTTGATCTACTGTGCAGAGTCTCCAAGGATTTATTGCTGAACCATCAGAGGCTATATCTTGTTCATGATCCTTAATAACACAAGCTTTGTTCAGAAACCTGAAAATGAAAAAAATAAGCTGATAAAATCAAATGTTTATCTGAGAAATGATTTTCGTACAACCAAATTTAGACTGTTTTCGTATCAACTTTGTATATGTTTAATGCGGTTCAAGTTATTTGTCAATTACGCTCAGTAGATGGTTAATGGATACACCAAGTTCAGAAGTCATGAACCACCAATAACATCATTAACCACAAATTTGGACGTATCAGATCTAAAGTACATGTAAATTTGAACCTCTAAAAACTGTGGTAAATCACGCACAGCCCAAATTTGTGATTAATGAAGTTACTTTAATGGTTAATGAGTATTGACATCATCTACTTAATGTAATTATCCACCTGTTAAAACTGTGATAACCACATTGGCGCAAAAATTGTCAAAGTGTATTTGTTCAAATAACACAACTGATGTAATCTACATATACAGAATATACAAAGCTAAAAGGATGGTAATTTAATTCTATATACCTTAGTTTATCAGATGGAATAACAAGATCAAGATCTGAGTCCTTTTTGTGATGATAAAATTGAGGTGAGTTCTTAGGAGGTAATTGAAGTTTTCTGTTCTTATAAGCAGCAACAGTGACTTGTGCAAAACCAGTAATCAAGCTGGTTCTTTTGGTAATCTTGACATAAAGAGGAGAAGCAAGAAAGAATAGGACAGTGGATAAAAGCATGAGTGCTGCTGGAACACCGAAACCAATTTTCCAACCAAGATGATCTTGGATATATACAACTACAGTGAGAGCTAGTATGACAGAAATAGTTGTGAAAGCATAATACCAACTGAAGAATATTTCCAAAACCCTGCGGTTATTGGGATTATCTGTTCTATTAACTTGGTCTGCACCAAATGCTATGGAACATGAAAGACCGCCATTTCCTATTGACATGAGACCAAAGGCGGAGAGTAACATTGCCATTTGACCTGTCGTTGCTGATTTACAGCCTTTTGTTGGATGGTTGCACGGAGGTGGCCGCGCCGCTGGAATCATGGCTGTTAACCACAACATTCCCATTCCCTATAATAAAAAAACAAAAAGGCATTGTTACCAACTTATCTCGTTACAGCACTAATTTCGGCTCAGAGTATTGATTGAAATTGAATATGCCTACCAAATTTTATGGAACTTTTTCCTTTTTATGATTCTAACTTTTTCATACAAGGGAATCTATCACTATATCAACATCTTAATTTTGAATCATAACAAGGAATCGGATGAAACTTAAACAGAATCTCATACTTTATCAGATAAACTTTTCCATTGTATTGCAGTTAATCATATCGAAAACAAAATAAAAAGAGGCAGTGTTACACACTTTTCTAATTACAGAACTAATTTCAGAACATTGATTGAATATACCAAGATTTGATGGAGTATTTTCCCTTTTTGTGATTCTTTCTTTTTCATACAAGGGAATATATCACTATCTCAACATCCAATTTTGAATCATAAAAAAAAGGTATACTGTTAGACTTTTAACAGAATCTCATACATGCATTAATAATTATCAACTTTTCTAATGCATTGTTGTAATCATATCAGAAACAAAATTATCAACTGTTCCTTCTCTTTCAGAAAATCTCAACCTCACCCACTTAAAAGTAATAATTTACTCAAAATGTTACAATCTATCATTGTTGAACAAAAGTACCTATGAACCAATTGAACTGATTCATATGCATATTCATTAAACTCAAAAGATAAGAAAAACACAATGGAGAGAGAAGAAAAAAAGAACAAAGTAAAGGAAAAATGAATATCTAGACATACCAGGAAACTGACAAATGAACCTAATCCAACACCTAGGAACCGACCGAGATAAGAATCTGCAATAAAAGCACCAACCACAGGTGTGAAATTGCTAGCTGCAGAGGATAAGAGAAGTATCTGAGTAGCTTTGGCAAGATGAAGCCTGTAACTTCCCATGAAATACAATATCATGTTCGGCAATAGTCCCAAACTTGCCATTCTAGCAAGTGCTTCATTAGCTGCAACAATAAAACCATATATTATACAACAAAATTCAATCTGAATAAAAATTCAAATATTCTCTTTAATGTGAATGACCAAGTATACGTATAACTAGTAAAGATCTCATGCAAGATTACACTAGTAACACCTAAGTCATCGTCCATCTCTCTTGAGTCAGAGAGATCGAGGATGACTCAGTAGTTTAATAGTGTGATACATAATATATATATTTATAGATAGATAGATAGATAATAACGGACCAATGATGAAAGGCATGGTGATAAGACCACCCTTGCGTCTTCGAGGTTGTTGAGAGATGTTTTGTTGAGAAACCATTTCATCATCATCAACAGAACAAAGTTGAAGTTCCTTGTCCATGTTTTTTTATTGTTATGTCACTACCAAGATCTTCCTATCCTATATATGTAAAAGGAAGATGGAAAAACAAGGAGAGTGAAGTGTTATTTAAAGTAGCAATGCCCATGCAAATTGGATTATTGAAGTTGGGTGTGAAATGATGTCGATGCTTGAAAATTGCAAAAGTTTTTGCGTGTTCATGTGGTGTGAACGCATTTGCTTGATTGCTAAAAATGCATATCTGTAATACACTGTCTCTAATCTGTGTCCTATTATCATCATAAAGGTTCTTTATTGATAAAATCTATATAGAAGTTACAAACTCATTAAAATACAACACAATATCTATCAATCATTGTACTAAAATATCTTGACCCACTCACATGTTCACATGATGCATGTAGGTGTATACTTTGACTTATTTTGTAACCATAGTCTTTGCAAGTGGAAATAGGTTAAAAAAAATTATACTTTGTCATGTAAAAGTTTTTTCATTTAATTTTGATACACCGTAAACAAATTACAATCATTTGTATTTGTGATTTTAGAAGTAGATATGATTAGATTTAAATTCTCTTAATTATAAATGGTTATGATTGATTATAGTCACATAATTCTCTTAACATGTTGCGAATTGTGGATTGGTACTTGTGTATTGATTTGTGGTACTTTTGCAAATTGATTCATATAAATTTTCTGTAATTCATGGAAACTGACGAACCGTGTAAACCAAGACAATTAGGTGAAGATCAAAGAAAGATGAAGAAGTTGAGTAGAAGATAAAAGAGAAAAAAAAATATATGTTGTAGCAAATAATTTGTGGGAAAACTTATTTGAAGCTCGGAGAAAAAGAACATCACTTACAAAATAACACGATATAAAAATGAATATAAAAAATATTTGGAAAGTGGACACTAGCTTGATGCAGCTGGCTACTATAGTTCTTCTACTTTTTTGCAATATTAAGATAGCTTCTTATATTTAATCAAATAGTACTAGTACTATGAACCGATCCATACCAAATTTTTCTCATGTCGCATAACGTAAGTTGTACCGCGTATCAACTTGAATTGTGAATTATGTGACTATGTGATTGATCGTGAGAATGATTCGATTGATAATATTTAAAAATTATAAACTTTTTTTTGTTTGAAGATGAAGTGATAAAGACTACTAAAATTCACATATACCGCAAAGTTTTGGGTTCAAATTCGGGTTAAGAAGTCTAATTTAACAATTTCGGTATTGTTAGTTAAGTCAGGTTTTTCCAGACAATTATTTCTTTGATAGATGTCTAAAATATTAGAGTAATATAAAATGATGTAAAATTTTGACTTGATGAGTAAGTGGAAAGACCACCAACTACCGTCCCGCCTACAATTGATGTTTGCCAAATTCTCAAATCTCTCGTCTTGGTTTCACACCGTACATTCATGGAATGATGTTGATTTGCATGTGCACCTTTTCCTTGTCATCATAAATTATTTGTTTTTTATAAGTTATTGTTATCTCTTGTTTTAAACAAAGTATTTGTTTTTTTATAAGTTATTGTTATCTGTTGGATTCTCAATCTCTTTAAGAAATTAAAAGGATCTTGGCCCTAAATCCTAGTTAAACTTGATATTTGATATATGATCCTAATTTGATGATATGAAAATTTTGGAAAAATATTTGGAGTGAGTTGCATTATACTTGTTTTGTGCCTTAATTTTAGAGCCTACCCGCCAATTCTACCGTCAAATATGTACATTGGGTCTTATCTTTGAATAAAATATTTGCATCAAAATGTAGTGCAGTTGAAACGGTAAATAAAATTTGAAAAATGTTAACCACTACTTCAGAGCATCGGTTAAGCAGCTATAAAAGAAAATGTTATTTTAAAAATTGTGCATTTTACTTTTTGAAAGTTAAAAAAGTATTCATTTCATTTTTTTTGTTGAGAAAATGTTAATTTCACTTTAAAATGGCTTAAATATGTAAATCGTCTTTGTAATTTGTCATATTTTGTGTTTTCGTCCTTATATTTTTTTTCTTTCTAAAACAACCCTTGTAAGTTAATAACTTTTTGCTTTTCATCCCTCCCGTCAAATTGTGTTACAAAAAGGCCTTGCTGGCTAACGACGTATATTGTGGCGAGTCTTGACTTGGCTAAACACGCTTGTATGGACCGACAAATGATCTCTGACTATATTACAGAGACCAAAATCAAAAACTAAAAGATACAGAGAGACGAAATTAAAAACACCTACATAACAAAGTTTGAAATTCAGGTGGCCTTCCAGATCATCCTTGACTATATATAGGACCAAAACCAAAAAACGAAAAGTTACAAAGGGACAAAATTAATGATCACGAAGTTACGAAATTTGAAATTAAAAATCATTGTTGTTTCCATCTTTTTCCTCTCTCTCTCTCTCTGACATATTCTTCTTCTACGCCCCAAAAATCACATACCCCGCTAATAATGTCTTCATCATCCATTAAGTTTTTTTTTTTCCAATTGAACATGGAATCGACATTTTTTCACTGAAAATCGATCAAATCAAACTGTTACACCCCTAAAAATAAAGCTTCTTGAAAATATTAAAAGCATGTTTAAGATCATTTTGGCCTAATAAAAAAAATCATTTTGATATAGGATCTTTCACGATAATGCTTTAGCGGAAGATCATGGTTATTACTTACTTTATATCATGTTCAACAAGCAAACAATGGCTAATATCAAACTATCATTCTTCCTTAAAAAAATAATAATAATCTAACTATCATTCTAACAGTCTGACTTCGATATCATGGTAAATGAGGTTGACTCTCATCCCAAAAATATACTTCAAAAATAAATATATCCAAACACATTTATACATCCAACGGTCTAAGAACCTAAACAATATATGACTTCAAACAACTTCAATACAAACTACCAACCTCTACATAAGTGAAGGCATGTCATTGTCAAAGTTTTAAAATGGAACACTACTCATCAAATTGATGAAGGTTATGATCGTTCAACACACATGGGCAGTGCGCACTCACACACACATGTAAGATATAGGATCAGTCACAATGTGTCAAAGGTTAATTTGACTTCGAATTCTATTTCTTTATTTTTATTAATCTAAAGGCTAAGAAATATTTACTTCTAAAAACCATGTGTTCTGTTTTTAAACTCTCACCCTCTGTCCTCTTTTATCTAGCTTTCACTCTCTCCCTGAAAGTGAAAAGCAGATTATGAGCAATAAAACTATGTAATCCCTTCAGAAAAAACAACTGAAATCCTTTGTATAAGGAAAAAAACTGTAATTCCTCTGTTCATTCTCATATCCACTCTTGAACTATATGCTTTTGAAGGAAGCTTTAAACCGATAAACAGTCGCATATCACTCTCATTCTAAACTGTCATATATAATGAAATTACTCATCAAAATGAATGATAAAGGTTAAGTCATGATCGTTCAATCATGACTGAATTACTAATATGATTAACATGTCCCATGTTTATATGGTTTTACTATGAAAACAAAATTGATATGTAGACAATATTAACCACAAATGTCTGGCATATGACATTATTGACCATGAGTGCTAGCAGTGAAACCATGGTTGAGCAAATCCAAGGGGGGCGGCACATTTCTCACAAATGCCGCTGCACTTGGTCTCGGGTACTAGCCTCCTGTAATTGCAGCTATCAGTGTCCCATTATTGCTGAATCTAAGTTCGGTAAGGGGGAGTAAACAAAAGCATGTGCATTTCATATACAAGTCAACAGATGAAGCTCTGGTTATTTGACTCAGGAAAAAATATTCATTAATTAATGATAGAATACACAACTCAAGTCTCAAAAATGTTACAACACCTCAAATAAAAGACAACAAAAACCTTGCAGTATTTCTAGTCTACTTTAGGCATGGTGATAATGGTGCAACTTATAGAGTAAGACTTTGCCTGAGGCGTTTCCTACAGCCATAAAACCGCCACCTGGACTAAAATCCATACAACGGGGATAATGCAGGCTCGCATTTGAACGCGGCCAGTTAGAGAAAACAGTGTAGGACGGTATGTGTATTAATTTCAAACTGCTATTCTTCGCCCTTGAACAAATTGCTAGTATTTGAGAGTCGTGATTAAATTTCATGAAATCCACTTCAGTACTCAGGTTATCAATAGTCTTGATAGGTTTTCTCTTTCCCCCGAGAAATTCTTCACTATTGTAAATATTCACAATTCCACTAGCCGAACCAGCTGCAAAATGTGTCCCTACTGGAGAAGTACAAAGGGCTGTGCCGTTTAAACAGCCTTCATCTACACCTTTGTGCATACAAGTCCTTGTTCTCAGATCCCAATGGTAAATAAGGCCATCACCACCAGTGCTCAACAACTTTTGTCCATCTTCAGTAAAAGCTAACGCACGGGCTGTTCCGTTCATCTTCAGAGTACCAACTAATTGCTTTGATTTTGTTGAAACCAGTAAAATATAACCTTCATTACCCACAAAGGCTATCATTTTAGAATCAGGAGAGACCTCAAAAACTTCAATACTCTTCTCTTCCCTATCCAACAGCGGACCAATTTTATCAACTCTAGCCTTAACTAAATCAAGACTGTAAAAGAACTTTCTTCTTCCAGATATTATCACCTGAGACCCATCGGACAAGAAAGATGCTTTTCGAATGGGGAAATCTTCAAGGAAGATGCTTTGAATTTTGGTGTTCCGTTTGCCATCGATTTGAAAGAATCTAAGCGTCCGGTCTAATCCAGCAGCAAGAAGCAGCTGACCATTTCGATGGAACTGAACCGAATTAATGGGACCATTAGAAGGATCCTGAATGTTTGCATCTACAAGTTTCGAGTATTCAATATGACCTGGCAACAATTTTGAGCTGCTCTTCACAACCAGGTCTTCATTTGTTCTGAGAATATCATCCAGATCCTCATAACCTCGGCTCACAACAACATTACTTCCATCATCTGTCAATTCATCATCAGAAGATCCATCCATTTTTGACCCTGAATCAAGCTGCGCCCAGTCAGTTCCTCGGTTGAGCTTCACATGTTGAGCCCTCAATCTTGACACATACTCTGAACCAGATATCACATTCTCGTCCTCTTCCTTCCTTAACTTCCTTAATCTGTTGACTTTGGCTATGTTAACAGTGACTTTCTCTTCTTCCTCATCCACCCAAACCGGCTTTCTTCGCAAAGCATCATCATCACAACTTCCATCCGAGAAGTCAGAATCTTCTTGGTAAACCGTGAGGCCACTATCGGCAGAACGGTCAGTGAAGAACAAATTAGAAGCCTTTGCAGCAGTCATGGCTTCCTCTTCATCGTCATTCCCATTTCCAAATTCAAGAGGGGAGTAGAGAGACCCAAACAAAAAGTTCTCAAGTTTTTTCATCTCTTTAACTTGCTCTTTTGCCAAATGTTCTTCCTTTCCATCTAGCTTCCTCCTTTTCACTTCTACGGTATCAACATCACAATCCTGACCATCTTCAACCTCTTTTTCTTTAACGTCCTCCTCTCTTTTGGTCTCATTTCTAGAGCGAGCATTTTGAGATATTAAACTCATCTTTTACAAACAAACCTAAAAAATAAGCCAAAGTACAACTCAGATGAAACCTACCATCTAATCCAATACAAAAGTTGGAAACTGAAATAAAAACATGAGAAAAACAAGCAATTGACTCACTATGATAGTATAACTTAAGGCCAAACATGTCAAAATCAATTTTACACATCTAGAATCAATTTTAACACCTCCAACATACACTTAATTTGCAGCTTATATCATAAGCTATTTGTATAATAAAGATAAAATAAATTTAAATTATTTTCGTATAAGTTGCTTGTTTTCACTAACTATCTCCGTGAGCTTATGAAAATAAGCTGAAAACACCTTATGAACATGTCGTCAGCTGTTTTCATAAGTATTCATGTCATGCCGCTAGATAAGCTCAAATAAGTCAATCCACACACACACAAGCCGTAAGACAACAAAAAATCTAACTGATACAAACATTTGAAATGATGAATAAAAGACATGATTAAGCTAAAGTATGGAAAATTAAATAAAATGAAAATACCTTAATAATTATTGGGAATGAAACACTTCACGAAAGGTAGAGAAGAACGATGGTGGCTGCTGAATCGAAAGGGTTTTGGTGAAAGAGCGAGGGAGTCAATAGCCGAAAAGGGTTTAACAATTTCAAGGGTATTTCAGTAAAAATATTTCGATCCTCTAGTTTCAAAGTCAGAAATTTTTTTGGTCCTTCTCCTTCCTGGATGATGTGGCATAGTTACTAACGATGTGGTTTCTAAATGTTATTGTTCAGATGCACTGACACCTCATTTTCATATCATTTTAATTAAAAATTATATATTAAAATATCATAAAGTTTACTTAGAAATTAATATTGAGATAAAAAAAAAAAAGAATTGGAGGAATAAAATTAGAAACCTTAATATGTTCTTTCATTCCGAAATTCTCAAATTGAAGAAAAAAAAATTCTCAAATTGAAGAAAAAATGAAGAGAGCCAAATATGTTAATCTTTCTTCCAGATTCATTTTGAGAGGAACCTACTTACCAAATAACCAATGCGAACGGAGATGAAAGGAACACAACCAATCTAAACAAAAAGGTAATGTATTTGATTTATTAAGAAATGTGGATGTTTTCGAGTATCAAAGTATTATTAAATCCACATTTATATTCATTAAATAATGTGTAGTTGAAATATTTGTTTCTTTTACCAGCGGATATCTATTAAAGTATATGTCTGTGGTGGATTTTATCCATGGAGACCTTATTGGATACAATTTTTTTTTGCCATCTCAGGTACAAGAAACAATATGATGTGTTGTGATATGAAAGAGGTGGTCTATATCAAAAGTACATGTAGAAAGTGAAGGGCTAATAGACAACATCTTCGAAATGTGAGTGTTCATTTTGATTGAGGGGTTTTTTTTTTTTAAGTAGTTTTTTTATGGAGTCTTACTATTGTGCATAGAGAACACAACCATAAGATAACTCGGATATTTGAAGGTCATAAATATGCAGAACATCTAAAAGCAAAAGAGAATAAGTTTGTTCATGAGATGAGAGATGTTTCGAACTAGGCCATGGCAAAATCCTTGAACCCGAATTCCATCGACAAGGTCCAACAAGCGCCTAAAGGCATATACAAGGCATCAATACCAACGAAGACCCACGAAACACCAAATAAGGCTCTCAGAGCCAATATGGTCCCTCTAAAATATCTAGCGGTCACTGATGTAAGATTTTTACATGTCATTTACCTAACTATACGTGAGTATAATAGGGTCGTATCCATAGAGAGTTGCGTATATCATAAGCATTTAAACGCCATTTATCATGTTAAGGGTTTGGGTATAATTTGTTTGTTTGTGTAAAACTATTTTCTATTCGACATAAAAGTAAAAACGAGAAGAGATAG
>Ga0099826_10003597_pt1 | contig 10587 bp, 9 predicted proteins | sample Mtrugardesep15_FD_76830 | JGI IMG/M metagenome (GOLD analysis project Ga0099826, IMG submission 76830) | Root nodule microbial communities of legume samples collected from California, USA - M. trunc garden sep15 | ecosystem: Host-associated > Plants > Roots > Nodule | place: USA: California...
ATTGTTTTAAACAGCTATGGGAAATGAGAGAGCAAATAGTTACTGGGAAGCAGAATTACCTACAAATTACGACAGAGTTGGCATTGAAAACTTCATCCGTGCAAAGTATGTTAGTTTATACCTTGAACCAGAGTGGTTTTTAAAAAAATAAAATAAAATAGTCTTTGTACAGTTTGAATTGTTTATTTCTTTGTTATGTGCACCTGGTGAAGCTGACTCTTCGCTTTTATTCGCTGCACATATTTGAAGGTATGAAGACAAGAGATGGATTGCAAGGGATACTAAGCCAAAATCACCTTCTAGACTGATAGAAGAGAAAAGTCCTTCACAATGGCAAAAGCCCGTGGACAATACTTTTGAGGAAAGGAAGAAAATCCAACCGTCAAATGCAATTCCTGCTACTAGAATTAGTGTTCTTGCTCCTCCTAAAGGACATGTACAGGTCTCTCTATTTTTCATATTCTTGAGGTGAATTGTGTGTCATTTTAGTTCTAAACTCTGATTACGTAGTCAGAGTAGACCCATAAGTCAGTAGCATTTTTTTTAGCAATATACGTACTATAAGAAGAGAAAACACATTGTTCCCTTGTCAACTTTGGAGCCATAACAAATAAAATGCTTAACCTGAAATTTTAGAAAGTTAGCCCTTTATTTTTAAGATAACTGTCCCACCAGGTAGTTACGTATCCTAAATGCCCAGTTTTGAATTACATTTTGGTAAACCAAGGTATCCCCGCGTGCAGCAGTGGAGACTAATCCTTCAAGGTAACTAGATAAATTTAAGGGGTTAACCTCCTCCAGCACATGTTTTTCAACACAAACGGTTCAGGGATCAAAGTGCTGGCCAATTTTTTTAAAATTTAGAGGGCACAGTTAACAACTGATAAATTGGGGTTATGTGCACTTCTTACCAAAACCCAAATTTTAATTGCAGAGTTGGGCACATTGTAAAACAATAACATTTTTTATCTAGGAAGAAGGAATATGGTGGGTAACTTTGGGTCACTTTAGAACATAGCCTTGATGTTGTCCTATCACTTTGTTGTCGTTTTTCTTTGTTAATCCTTGTCTCCCTGCTTTGAGTTCCACAGTTTTGATTTAAGACCTTAGATCTAAGATAAGTTATGAATATTAGAGTAGGTGTCCTTTACAGCCTCCTAGCCTTGTTTTGCTATGGGCAGAAACATGAGTGATTTCCCAATTCCTGCTTCCATTGAATTAATCAGTCAGGCAATGATAAATAAGACAACAAGTTTTCAGATCTCCAGAACCTATAGGCTGGATCTACCTCTGCAGCAGTTCCAGGATATCTCCAGTAAGAAAACCATATTCCCGCTTGCCATCCCAAAATGAGTTGGACATCTTGGGACCATTATGCGTAGTTTGAGCAACTTGGATGCTGTAGTTGGACATCTTTTGACCTCCACCACATGGACCAAATGGACCAGCACTGCCATAACCACCATTATAGCCACCATCGTAGTAGTTGCCGAGTCCTCCATAGGCGCTTCTGCTGTCACTTGCACCGCCTGCGAGAATCCCAGGGCCACCACCCCTTGCGGCAACTCCAGGGCTGCCATCTCCTGCAGGACTCTCAGGGCTGCCACCTCCTGCTGGGACCCCAGGCCGCTATCGCCTACAAGAATCCAAGGATCGTCACCGTAGCCAGGACTGCTGCCGATTTCGATTCCTCTTGAGCCATTAGCGTGGTTTTCTCTATTGGGGAATAATATTTTCCCTTGATCAAATAACCAAGGGCTTATGATACCATATGGAAAAGATTATAAAACTCAAAATATAGAGTACACAATCAACTTCTCAAATCAAGGAGTGATATACGAAATTAAAATAAACACTGAATCAACTGTTATCAATAATATAACTACTAAACATTTCAAAAGTTGCTAAAAGCTGGAAGTATGAGTGATAGGAACCAAGGGATAATATATTTGAACCACACTAACAAAACAAAAGAATGTAGATGAAACAGTGGTAATTAAGGAAAATAGGGTGCTTTATTGATACAAATGAAAATAGTAGAAGAGGGTTTCTCTAACTACTCCCAGAGCAAAGCTCCGACACAACTCAGAGAGGAATCCTACTTTGGCCCTAAACAGAAAGCTTATCTGTCATACTCTAAAACTCATGAATTCCCCTTTATATACAGATAAAGAGAGAACATTCTAGTATTTAATCCTAATGGGCCACTTACTAATAATCTACTTAAAACATCCACCCATACTAGATCCTAACATTCCCACCATCTTGAAAATCAGACTTGTCCTCAAGTCTGAGCTTGGGAATTTGCCTCTATCAAATACAAAGTTGAGCAATCAATGAAAATAAGTAAACCACTCCAGCAGTAGTCACACTTTGAAGCTGTCATAGGAGTATTGAGTTCTCCCGTCTCACTCGTCCATGGCGCTGTTGTCATCGGCAACTCAGGGTACGGTGCAAATGGACGGATGTCTGGCGATACTGGTTTGGGAGGAACCGTTGCCGGTAGAGCAACAACCAGTGGATTTGGTGAAGGTGGAGTGGCGACTAGTGGCTCTCATTTGTCACAACCTAACAGCCTTGCGCTTTGCCTCCATTTCACTCTTTCTTGTGCGAACTACTGTGAGTGATTGTTATTTTTTACACAAGAAGGTTTTGTGTGGAGAGAATGTTACGTTGTTGGTTGGATCTAATGATGTAATAGCCGATATTTCCACAAAGTCTCTTCTAGGACCAAGAGTTTATATATGACAAGCTCGATGCACACAATTTGTATGATCTAGCTTAGGAGAGAGTGCTCAGATACTGTGTAAATAAGAAATTAGGATCATTCTCTTCAGATTTGACTTTATCCTTTCCTCATTTTTAGCCTTGCCTTGTATGTGTATATTTAAATACTCTTTGTTATGAATAAATCAATTAGAAGTACAGTTTCCCCGTGATTTCCTCTCTGATATCAACTTGGTTGAGGTACATATTGATGTTGGTGGATGTTTGGAAGATATTATCAGTGATAACTTCGACATTTCTTACAAAAAAAAAAATTAGCTTAACATACATTTTCAATAGCTTACATGATTAATTATAATACGGAACAATTATTGTCTTATCTTTTCTTGTCTAAAAGAAATTAATTTGCTTGCTCTTTAAAATTGAAAGTATCACAGTTTTAGTTTCCAGAGGTATAAAAATAATTAATCTCTAAAACAGGTAACTCCAGTAGCTAAACATCAGCATATTGAGAAAGTGGAACCTCTGGTGCCACAAGTGCAAGCTGCAACATCAAAGACGACTGCTACAGTTTCTAATCCCCCTCCAAAAGTTGACTTTGCGACGGACCTTTTTGACATGTTGTCTATGGATGATCCAAATGAAAAGGGCTCTGACGCAGCTGATGCTACTGCCGACGATGATAACAACTGGGCAGGTTTTCAGTGTATGTTCTCGGTATACTTTTTAAAAATACAACTAGATGATGATCCGCATTTCGCGGCTGGAATTTTTTTGTCCTCGTGTTATCTAATATTATAATATGAGCTAGAATAGGTATATGAAGTTATGGGAAAAATGAATCTGTTACAGAATAGTGATGTCTTTGAATGAGAGGTTTATCTAATACATGACCACTTAAAGAACATTTCTACTAAAGAAAAATCATGTGTTGATTCTAAAACCGCAGTATCTTATATTTTAAACTTTGGCAACCCAATCTCTAATCATTTCAATATATTTTTGTAACCTCTAATCACTTTCCTGTATGATTATAGAACTTCGGCAACCCAATCTCTAATCACTTAAAGAACATTTCTACTAATGAAAAATCATGTGTTGATCCTAAAATAGCAGTATCTTATAGAATTTTGTCCCGTTAATAGTAAATTCATATATTTTACATGTCTATCAATTAAACTAACACTCATAGACCTATAATGTTACGATTATCTTGTTATCTCTACTGTAAGTTCTCATAATAAGCATGTTTCTAACCTAATAATGTCGAGTGTGAATATCAATGAAAGTTACTGTACGGGAGTACTTGGAAGAAAATGGATTAAAACAATCAAAACAATTTTAAAATAATTTGTTGGTGGAATGAATAAAATTTAAAATGAAGAATGTCTAAAATTGGTTTAAAATTTTGTTAGTACAGTAATGAAATTAGGAATTTGATAGAATTTTAATGCTATGTAAAACCTTCGATCATTATCTATAACTAACTTAGTGGAAGATCCATCAGTAAGATTTTGTATATGTTGTAATGAAGGGATTTATAGATTTTTTGTTTAATGGGAATTATGTGATTTGATGCTGCATTTTCAAAATGGAAAATAGAGGAGACAAAAGGGTGGGTAGGGGATGAGAGAGGTTGGGGTGAATAGTCGCCGAGTTATAGATGAGAAATGGATGAACTGTTTTCCATGATCAAATCTCATCATTTTATGATGTGCAGTATAGGTGATTTGGTGTCAATCAATTGTTATGTGGTTTTATTATAGATATTATAATAGTAATAGACGATAGTTTATAGATATGGGAATGGGAGCCGCATCACAATAGTGATTTCAGACATTGTTTTTGAGGATTTGGAGAAGCTTCTTCTTATGATCGTTTTGTATTGCTGTAATTGTTGCAGCTGCTGCAGAGACGTCAACAGCCGAGAAAACTGACCCCAGGAAATCGGTCGAGAGTACACCCCAGCCTACCTCTGGAATTGAGGATCTGTTTAACGACTCATCTTCAGTGACGCCAAGTTCTTCTCTTGAAAAACCACAAAAAGATGTAAAAAATGATATTATGAGCCTTTTTGAAAAGGTTAGTACAATGCTTTTAAGATTGTTAGAACCTTCTATATGACTTGATATGGTTAGTCTTACTGAGTTCTTTCACGTCACATGAGCCATTTCGAGTGAAGTTGTTCATTCACATTCTATGAGCCATTACGAGTGAATTCAGCTGCTGAACTTTCCACAGATGGCTTGTTTTGTTTTGGTATTTCAATATGATTTTACCTTACACAGTAAATGGGATATATGCAGAACAACAATATAGTGTCTCCATTTGCTATGCATCAACAACAGTTGGCTATGCTGGCACAGCAACAGTCTCTTCTAATGGCAGCTGCTGCCGCTGCTAAATCTGCTGGTGGGGATGTGAAATATCCTGCTAATGTACAGCAACCTGGTTCCAACATTCCTTTCCAAAGTTGGCCAGCTGCAAGCTACCCAATTGCAGGAGTAATGCCCGTGGGTGGTCAAGAAGAATTGCAGAAAATAATGCAGGTAATAATCCATGTGAGCTTCCATTTGAGCTTTAGTTTAATGATTGATGATTTATCCTTATCTGTTCTGCAACTTGTTTAACTTTTTCCTTCTTGGTCAGACAATAAACATGACATCCGCTCATCCAGCAGTGAGCTCAGTTCAGTATCCACCATCTAGGTACGCCACTAGTCTGTGTAGTTAAAGGTGTTAAATTTAAGTATTGATAGCTGATGGGGATTGATCTGAGGTTGCATGATCTTGCTGCATAGAATTTTGAATAATCCTATGTAAGGTGTCAATTAGAAGCAAACATAGTTCTACCAAATGTTTCACCTAGTGTTAATCCTTGTACCAAATAGAATCTCATTCATTTGGTCATGGATATTTCATTATTGTGATTTATTTCTTCAATTTATTTTTATCATACTCCTCCTTTTGGTTAACGAAGTTGCCCATTGTTGCAGTTTTTTTACAATGCCGCAAGTTGCTCCAGTTAATGGCACAACGACAGCAGTGGCAAGTAAACCTCAATCAGCAACTCCGGTATCGACAAACACTACACAAACGGCGAATGATTATGATTTTTCCTCGTTAACACAAGGAATGTTTGCGAAACCCTGATTGGCTTTTGTTTGATATTTTTCCCCTTTGTGGGTCATACATACCATGGAAAACTAGTTAAATTTACATAAAAGTGCACTTCCTTTTTCACCTTTCCCTTGACTCGGTCCTTGGGTTGTAAACCATTTGTAGAGCTACTGAGCTAGTTCAATTCTTCCTCTATTTTTTATATAAAGTTTTTTCTCTTCTTTCCGGTGATTACTTCATTTGTATTGATAGGTGTATTTTTACAATAAAATTCAGTGTTACTTTTATATGGTCATGTATTTCCTTCCTCGTATATCTTCTGGACTACGGGTGTTGGGTCTTCCACTATGATGTACAAAAACTATTATTATATTTTAAATATTGGAAGTTGTGTAATTGTTACTTAATTTAAGTGTTGTGCACAATGAAAATTTGATGAACTAAATGTCTTTAAAACTTTATATTTTTGATCAAACCCTCTGCAAGTGTAAGTAGGATTTTAAATAAAATTCAGATTTAGAACTCCGGATTTTGTATTGATTTGCCCTTTACATCTCTATAGTTTAATAATGGGTCTATTAACAAATAAGCTCCACCAGTTAACTCGTATAATTCACAAAGTTGATTTGAATTATTTTAAAATCAAATAGTTTGTCTCATAATATTAACAAATTTTGGTTATGGTCTTTCCATAAATTTCGTAGGTCTTTATTCCTACATATATAAACAAAATTGGAAGTGCATTGTTATCATTATGATTTTGTCCAAGTTTTCTGGTTTTGTATTGGTTTGCTGTGTATCGTGCATTTGTTCCTTTAGTTTTGGTTGCATAGTCATGCTACGTGTCAATATTTTCTTTCCATATGCCTTAGGCATGGTTAAAGTCAATTGCAATGGTACAACATGGCTAAATTGATAGTATATAAGAGACTGGATTTCTTTAGTGTGTATTGCATACTGGAAATGGTTTCTTAATAACTTGGCGTTGCTGGTACTTTGACATAGAAAATGGAGATAAACCTCCTTTAATTATCATTTTTTTACGTAAGTTATGCTCTGTAGAAACCAGAAAACAGTGAATTTCTTTAGTGTGTATTGTATATTGAAAATGGGTTCTTAATAACATGGTGTTGCTGTACTTTGACATGGAAAATGGAGTCTAAACCTCCTTTTATCATCATTTTTTTACTGTGAGGAAGTTATGCTCTACATAAACCAGAAACAGTTGCATTGCTTATGTCATGATGCATATCATTTTCCCGTCTCATCACATCTTTTAGTGTGAGGACGCAAGACGGGGCTACCGCAGATTTTCCCATATCAATAGGATTACACCAAGGGTCAACCCTAAGTCCTTATCTTTTTACTTTAGTTTTGGATGTACTGACGGAACACATCCAAGAGTTAGCACCGCGATGTATGCTTTTTGCAGATGATATAGTCTTGCTTAGCGAGTCGAGGAAGGAATTGAACGGGAGGCTGGAGACCTGGAGGCAAGCCTTAGAAGCGTATGGGTTCCGTTTGAGTAGAAGCAAGACGGAGTATATGGAGTGTAACTTCAGCCAAAGGAGAAATAGGTCTACCTTTGAGGTGAAAGTTGGAGATAATACCATACCCCAAGCTACGCGGTTTAAATATCTTGGGTCCATAGTACAAATGATGGAGAAATAGAAGCAGATGTAAGCCATCGTATTCAAGCTGGGTGGTTGAAATGGAGAAGAGCCTCAGGTATTTTGTTCGATAAGAAAGTACCACTTAAGTTGAAAGGAAGTTATATCGGACAATAGTCAGACCGGTGATATTATATGGTACGGAATGTTGGACGGTTGAGAGTTAACACACAAATCAAGTAAGTGTAGCAGAGATGAGGATGTTGCGCTGGATGAGTGGTAAGACTAGACATGATAGGATTAAGAATGACACCATTAGAGAGCAGGTGGGGGTAGCACCTATAGTGGAAAAGTTGGTAGAAAATAGGCTTAGATGGTTTGGGCATATAGAGAGAAGACCCGTAGAAGCCGTCGTAAGAAGAGTGGATCAAGTGGAGGAGAGTCAAGTTAGAAGAGGTAGAGGAAGACCTAGGAAAACTATTAGAGAAACCATTAGAAAGAATTTAGAGGTTAATGAGTTGGATTCAAATTTGGTTTATGATAGAACACTATGACGTCATTTGATTCATGTAGCCGACCCCACTTAGTGGGATAAGGCTTGATTGTTGTTGTTGTATCACATCTTTTAGTGATTTTACCGTAAATTATGCTCTCTTTTTTTGGACAAATCTACCTATGTTTTTTAGTAAACTTGAAATAGAATAATTTTTATGTCCTAAATGAACGCTGAGGAGAAAAAACTAGTATTTCAAATTTTAGCGGGATAATAACCAAAGTAATATTTCTTTTGAGTGGGCTGAAATCAAAATATACTTATTTTTTAGGGACAAAAATACAATACGATATAAGAATAATTTTTTATAGGATTAAAATCAAAAGTCGCTATTTATATGGACAAAATTACCCCATTAATTAAAAAATCATATGAAGTAACAATGCAGAAAACTTACATTGAATCCTAAAAGTGCTTGTTTAAACTACATATGGTATACTTCTTTTTTAGTAAGAGTAATAACCGTAAAAACGGTTAAGTTTAGAGAGTCAAGAAGAAGGATTCAATCTCATTTGGATTTATCTTTTAAGAGTAGTTAGTTGTATGCTATACTATATACACACACATGTAACTGTTTCAAGTAAAAGATCTCGACATGTTACACAGACCCACAATATTTTCTACATTGCCATTGTGGCAGCTGGGAAGAGCCTATCTAAGAAGGTATATACACCACCTCCTAAAAGCATTGCTCCACTGTCGAACAAGCAAATCACGACACGTATCAGAAAAATGGAAAATACAAGCTATCCAATTAGGAAGTGGATACTCTTGAAACTGGAAAATAATCATGTGATGCTGTGTAAGGGGAACACAAGTGCGAAGTGTTTACTGAAAGTTCAGAAACAAATTACCTTATAGGATTGATCCATGCTGAGTACTTGCGAAACGAAAGCAAGCTCTGTAAATACATATTTGAATTAGAAACATTGTTTTCAATGAGAGATCTATATCTTAAAGAAACGTTTTTTAAGGTTATTTTATAACAAGAAAACAAATCATGTACGGACCTGTAACGCCCCAGCAAAAGAAGCAGCCAAAAGTAAGGGAGAGATGTATCCTGTTGTGTATGTCAAAAGCAAGCTGCCTCCAATCACTGGATTCTGCACAAAAATATTCATTTCCTTCATTTGCATAAGAGTGACTAAATATGCCAATCAGATCGAGATTCAAATCATGGATCGGAAGGAAATTTTCCGGATCGTGAATTTAAACTTATTATGAAAATAAGATACATTTTTCAGCAAAAACAAGTGATATGGCAAAATTATAAGTTAAATAATCCAAGATTTATGTCATAAATCAAATGAAAAAGAAAAATGCCGGGCTATACAAAGTTGACCAAAAAGCGGTTGATTATACAAAGTTTTGGTAATAATTTAACAGAATACTGACACACACTAGAGATTTGTATTGATTGGGTTGATTTTTGAATCGAATCGAGATATGACTTCCATGCATCGTAAGATACTGATAACCATGATGTATGCATATTCCTTGATATGAAAACATAAGTAACTTGACATATTAGATTTAAAATGCTACCAGTAAAATCTATTTGACTGATGAGACTGCTGAGTTTTTAAACTGACGAACTGAAACTAATAAGCAAATAAAACCGGTTTACCCTTGGCTCTTTTTCCAATCAGCATATAAATTTTTACATCAAGAAGAAACATTGGTTACTAACACGAATACCTTGGATGCAGCGACATATCCCAGAAGGGTGGCTAGAACAGGTGTACTGCATGGTGAGGCAGCTAATGCAAATGTAAGCCCGGCCAGGTATGCTTGTACACCTAAGAGTAGAATTTGGTCATGTAAAATGCTCTGCATTAAAATAAATATTAAAAGAACAAATTGTGAGCATAAGAGCATTGATTTACTTGATGGAAAATTGGCGGCTACTGATTTTGGATCAAAACTGTCGAAGAATGAGGGGAGCTGTAATTCAATTATCTGCGAAAAAAATTCAAGGTGAATAACAAACAAATATAAAGAAAATGTCCATTTAAAGAATTTTTTATCATTGATTAACTTTCAAAAACTTGTTCCAGTGAATTTGTTGTATGTCATCTTGCTAAAGTAACTAATTTAGCCTGAGTATTTGGTTATGTAATTTGATCTTAGTAGTTAAGAGTAAAAGAAACTACATCTAGGTAAAATATAAGACTGCTTTTATAGACCTAAAATACTGCAATTTCTTACGGTATTTAAATATCTTATTTAGAAAAGGTTGAAAAAAAAGGTTCCAAAAATTCAATGAATAACACTGCCAACTGAGAGTTAGACTATGAATATTGTTGTAAACACAATGAAATTAAACAAAAAGATAAGAAAAGTGATATCAGAGATTTGGATTTGTTTCAGTACCTCTAGAAGGTTCAGACCCATAATTACAGCCAAACCAGAAGCAGCCACAGGTAATCCTTGGCCAATCTGTCCATAAGCCTTTCCTGCAAAAGACGCTCCTACGCCGAGCAGTGCTAATGTGGTTGCAAGACCCAAGGAAAATGCTATGGAATCTCCAATAACCTGACAGGAAGAAGACATTGTTGAATGAGAATAAAAGAGAAAG
>Ga0099826_10003598_pt1 | contig 10587 bp, 4 predicted proteins | sample Mtrugardesep15_FD_76830 | JGI IMG/M metagenome (GOLD analysis project Ga0099826, IMG submission 76830) | Root nodule microbial communities of legume samples collected from California, USA - M. trunc garden sep15 | ecosystem: Host-associated > Plants > Roots > Nodule | place: USA: California...
ACAGCAATTAAAATGACGTTTTAGTTAAACATTAAACAAATCTTACTTGGTTTTAGTGATGTTTTATAATTTTATTTTTATATACTACTATATTTTAAGTTGGATGTAGTAGTTGATTCAATTTGAAAATGGCCCAATAATTGAAGGCAATGCGAATGCAACAACCAAGGGTCTCCAATCTAAGATTTTCAAAATACTGTACAACCATTAATTTGCAATGCTTGCATGATGTCTAAGGACATGAACATTGCTACACTTAAATGCAATGCGTGTGCATTTACAGGTCGCTATATCAAACAATACATGGGGCTCATGGCTAGGAATAAGGCCATACTCATTTTATTTTTAACTTGTACTTGCAGGTTTTACTGGATCTATGCAGTGTGTCATTAACTTGATGTGTACGAATACCATATTTGTCTTCTATCATTTAAGAAAGTTCTCCAAAATTGTCCCACTTATTATGACATAGAAAATTGTCACTAAGATATTACACTGCCTTTCTTCATATCTACAATTGAAAAAAATAACTGCACTCGTACCTAAATGGTGACAACTTCAATTTTTTTTTCTCAAAAGAAAAACTTCTATTTTTTTATAAGCAAAATATCGTAAGGAGAGTAGAATGGGTACTCTAACTTATTACAATAGTTGAAATTACACATTTTGTAAGCAAGAAATGAGGTTGTTCCACCCATTTATCAAGACGAAATTCTTATTTTTATCTTATTAATAAATCAAATCTAAGACAAACGTTTGTTATGATTTACTAGCTGACATGATATTACGGAACAACAACAACGCAAGACAACTCAAGTAAAAGACCGATACAGTCATTAAAACTAGAACCATTTGCAAAAAAAAACAGCTGGAAAGATGCAATCTTCATACATACCAAGAATTTTAAAGGTTTAATAGCAGTTTTGGCCCCCTATATTTTAAGAAGTTACGATTTTGGCCCCTAACTAAAATAATTCGATTTTGGCGGCAAAAAGTGCAAAGGGGGCAAAACATAGAGGGTCAAAATCGAATTATTTTAGTTAGGGGGCTAAAATCGCAACTTCTGTAAACATAGAGGGTCAAAACTGCTATTAAACCAATTTTAAAACTTGGGGATTCCCAAAACCAGATTTCAGCAACGATAAAACATCGAATAAGAATCAGTCATCAAGCAACCAGGGAATCAGATTGGGGAATCAATTTTTTTTTTTAAGAAGCTAAATTAACCCACCAAATTAACACCGGAGAGAATCGAACATGAAATCTTGAGGAGGAACACACTCTCATATCCCAAGTCAACACCACCAAACTAACCCAAGTAGGTTTATTGGGGAATCAAAATTAGCAAGAGGGATTGCTTGATTAATGACTTGTGAAGTTGAGCGTCAAAATTCAAAAATCGTTGTATCTTGTGTTCCAAGTCATAGTGGTTAAAAATCCCATTTGCATCTTTCAAGCTACATATCTCATCAAACATCACAACATATATGTAAATACCACCAAACTTATTAAACAGAAGTATGGAATGGAGAGAAGCCTCTAATATGAAGAGCCAAACCTTAATATCAGTTTTTTCATAAACATAAAAGTCTTTTTTTGCCATACTTTTATACAAAAACAATCTCATTAAAGTTAATCCAATGTGGGCCAAAGTTTTTGGATCATATATCTACTACAATTCCAATCCAACATTCACTACTTAAAGGAACATTTGGATTATATGTCTACTACAATTTATCCAACATTCACTAATTAAAGAGAATCCAATAGATCTGTCAACTTGTACTTAAGAGCTAATTAATGATTTTAGTAGGTGCTGGGTTCATAATTTGGAAAGTAATACATAGAAACACATCCGGTTGATTAAATTCAATTTTTTTTTTAACAAGTCAAAATGGAATAAATTAGAACACAAAAGGTTATTCAACTCGCACAAAATATGCAAAGAAGAACCACCTATCAATATACAAAGTTATGAGTCTGATTTCAAAACAATAACCCAACGGAAGAATTAACAGAATAAAAAGTTACCTAAGAACACCCATACAAATCAAACATTTCTACGTGCAACGTTAAACATAGTTATGATTAAATTCAAATGTTTTAGCGACCTAACAACTACAATTGATTGATTGAGAGTGTAAAAAATCTTTACACTAACCATCTATATGAACTGAATCCTAAATATAATATGAAATTAGTTACTTTCACTTATATTTGAAACCGAATAAAATATTCAACAAAATAAACTTGAAAAACTTGAATACTTATGGTATGTAATATATCCCCTCTCCACTAAGCACCTCTTCAGTAAATATTGGTGTCAATGGTGCATGTTCAGTGTTCTTCAAAACCATGTGTGACTTGAAAGACCACTTTGCAGGAAGCTTCAGTTGCCGGGGATTAGGGCAAGCCCCAGGGGGAGCACCATAATTGACAGCCAAGATGTTAACATCTTCCGTGTGTATTACAAACTGTTCCTCCAAACCTTGCCCTGGAAGACATCGAGCTTTGACAGAAGAAACAATATATTGGATGCCGGTAGGGTTCAAAACATTGGATGTAACCCTAATCCTATAGAAGTCATCTCCTTTCAGTAGCTCTTGAAATTTATTCCTGTCATCATCAGTGAAAGAATCTCGCATAAGCAGCGGATTCGTCAGTGTCTGAGCGCCATCGGTCCAAGTTATGAGGCTCGCAGAGAAGTTACCGGTGTGGGAGAAATCAGAATCTCCAAAAGCGTGTTGGAGTGTGAACTGGATGATCTTGGTATAGGAAGCATTGCGAGCGGTGTTAGGTGTTGATGGACGGGATTCAGGGTATTCAAATAAGAGGCCGTATTGGAAAGCTACGTAGATAAAGATGAGAGCGAAGAACAAAGTAACCGTCCAAACATCGATAGCTTCAATTATTTGAGATCCAAGGTTTTCTCCCACCATCTCGATTAGGGTTCTTTCAAATTTTCTCTTTTGATTACTAAACTTCTCCTTTACAACCTCGAGCCAACGACCACAGGGTTGAGACATCTTTACAACCTCGAGTCAACAACTACGGTTGAGACATGAAACTCAAATTTTCTCAATTGTTAAATATAAAACTAGGGCATGTTACTGTTAACCGTAATACAATACTACAGAGAAAGCAAAAGCCAATAACACACACTATCTTTCTTACCGGTTATTACTAGGTCACCCACAAATTTAGAGGCATTTAGCGAAATTTGATATGAGGCTCTTTAAAAATCAACAACAATAAAATTTGAGGCAATTTGAAGCCTGATTAATTTTTATAATATTAAATTAAACAACACAAAAATAAATATCAAATACATTAACAAGATTGGTTTCTTTTTTAATTTTATATGCAAATGTTTATTTTTAGGGAATTCTTTTATATGCAAATGTTAGCGATGTTAGTTTTCGGAGAATGAATATAAGGTTTTCTCCTTTAAAATCATTCAACGTACCTTAATCCACCAACCAAACTACTTAAGTGTGAGTGAATATAAACCTTGTGTAGAAGAATCACTCTAAACCTAATTTACTCTTTCATAAACTCGAGTTTTATGAAACCTTAAAAATCGCCCCCTTCTCCATAAGACTTCATTCGTGAGCAGTTAGCACTCTAAGTGAAGCAAGTTGTTCGTATGTATTGAGTAGAGGTATTGCCATCAAGGAGTACTTGTGATCACTCACTCTTTTAGGTAAACACGTATTTCTTTCAAGTTGTTGTTTGATTTGTGATTAATGATTTAATCAAGACTCGTTCATCGGAATTTATTTCTCTAAGAGGATTAAAAATTTGAAAGAAAAAAAAAACCCACTTAAAATCCCAAAAGTGTTTGAGTAAATCAATTAGATTCCTCAAAAGAAAAAATTAATTCAATCAGTAGCAAAATTAATAAGTTTATATTATGCCACCTAAAATAATTAATATTGATAAAAATAATACCATTAGTTAAATTAAAATAATAAATTTGAGGCCTAAAAAATGTGAGATCGCTTGGATTATTTCTAGTTGCACCCCAATTACTTCTTGTTGCACCCCAAATTAAAAAATACCTTTAATTCCCTTTAGAATTTTCAACCACTATCCTTTATCTTCCTCTATTTCTTAACTATCTTCCTCTCCCGTTTGTTTTTTTTTTTGTCTCCCTCTCACCCATTTTCAAATTTAAAACCATTAATCTAATAACTGCGACATAATTAGTTAGGATTGTTGGTTGCTTTCATTTAGGAAAAGTTAAGTATGTGTTGCCATCAGTGTACATGAATTCAAAAGGAATCTTTTTACCACGGAATTGCAATTCAATTGCAGATCACATACGTGCAACGAAGAACAAACTAAATGCATAAATTCACAACAAAAAAAAAGTTTTGGTCAGAATTTGAATTCCCCAACAAAGGGTAAACTTCAAGAAAAAATTAACAACTACCCAAACTAATGATTTGTAATATGTAATCAAAAGTCAAGCCTCTTTGACACCCCAAAATATTAATGAAGCCATTACTTTCATCACCTTTGAACTAACACCCTATTTTATTTAACAATGATATGTGTCGCTATATAATTTACTGCTGGCAATTGTTTAGTAGTCACAACATCAATTCCTTTGGTTTAGTAAATGAGTTAGAATCTGACAATGCAAAATTTTGAGCTTATAGAGAATAATTTATAACTTATAATTTTACATGATTGAACAAACTTGTTTGATAACATTTTTTCACGCTAGTTTATAGTATTTTTTTATAACTACTCCAAAGAACTTATAGCTTAAAACATATCATTTTTTCTCTCAATTTTACTCTAGTTAACTTAATTGAAAAAATATATATTAATTAAACTTCATTTTGTGTCATTTCATATTCATCGACAAGTTGAAACACTAATTTTATCACTTACAATAAATTCAATCAACTTCCTTAAAAAAAAAAATCAACTACTTATCAATTAATTTTCAGTTGTCACTCTATCAATTATATGCTATAAACAAACCGCTCAGATATTTCACTATTTCTTTTTTACCAAACTGAGTCTTAGCAGGCCTATTATATATTGCCATTATAAAAACAATTTTGCTGTAGTGAAAAAGCTATTTTCGTCACATGATTAGTAAGATTTGTTAATGCAAGATGTTCCCCGTATGATCTCATAATCGACATTTGGCCCACTCGTTTCTTTGTTCTTTTTGAGGTGAAAAAGGCATTAGTGCATGAACCCACCATTGTGCATGAGTATATATGTCTTTGTAAAATGTATAAGCGATCAAGCTAGTCTAATTAAGTCAAGTCTAGGCAGTTGAAGTATTTAAAATTATCCAAAAAGACACAAAAAAAGAAGAAACAATATATGCATATTCCTTGAACTTGTTTGGCCCAAACATAGCTAGCATAATTTACATTACACTGAACTGAGACTATGCACCAACAATATATATTCCATAAAGATTCCAATCGACTCTAAACATTTCTCAAACTTTGCTTACCATCTCCTCAGTTTCATCACTCACTAATATATAAATTTACAAAAGCTAAAAGATAAAGGCTTAGGCTACAAACATGATAAAAAGTGAACCCACAAAATTCCTACATTGTACTTCCAACAACGTGGGCTTCTTATCTAAGCCACTACAATGTTTGAAAAGCATGTTCTCTCTAGCTTTCTCCTAGTAAACTTAAGTAAATAAGAAAGAAAAAAAAGTAATATAGAAGTAAAGTAGCTTCTAGCTAGCACCACTCTTCCCCACCTCGATGCACCAACACAGCCATTTCTTCAAAGGTTCAGTCCACAATTGCAATTATGCTGCAATATAAAGTCTCTTCAACGAAATTGCATGTATACTCTCAAGTCATAGAATTTTTTCCGCAATTTAAAGGTTTGCAACGTAACCGTAACCATGATATAAAACCATGGCCAATAATTAAACTAAAGGGACATATAATACCTTAAACTGAAGGTTGATATATCATAGTACGTAATATAGATTAGTTATATAAGTTTCTTAATTAATTGATTTGTGTAAGTATTGCTCATTGTGATTTATGAAGACATGGAGTTGCTTAAAATGGCACAAAGATGTGAAAGTCTGGCCAAAAGAGCAACGGATTCAGATATTAACTGGTCATTCTCTAGGGAAAGTAGAAGATGGTGATGCATGGTGAGGGCTAATTGGTTTTTTAGTTCTTGATTTTCAATTCTCAATCGGTTCAACCGGTTCGCGACGTTCTCTAAATGCTTCTTCTTTTTGTAACGGGACCGTTGAGCTGATTCCCGGTTCGACTGCATGCGCCTAAGCTTTCTTTCTTTCATGGAGTAAACCGCATGGTTTGAACCAATTGAACCGGAGCTAGGACTGGCTAGGTCTTCTGATTGGTTAATGAGGGAAAAGAGGTATTGTATTTCACTTTCTGAAAACATGGTTTCGAGAACCGGTAATTGAACCGCTTCTTCGGTTTGGAATAGCATGACTCGGCTCAAATAAAGCGGAAAATATAAGAGTATGAAAAAAATCGATAAATTCCAAAAAAAATGAACCGGAGGGAGGAAGAATGGGGAAAAGGGAGGAAATGAAGGCGAGGAGAGGAGTATTTGAAGGGAGGAAAAGGGAGACACGTGGGGTCCACTAGAGCAAAAGATATTGGAAAGTAAATAGAACATTGGCTCTCAAAATAAATGATAACTTTTTCTAAAAGTAAAATGAATGATAATTTAATAATGCCTCATTTTGATCATTAAATATATGAATGAACGTCATTGTAGTTGTTGAAAGTATTGAAATTGAAACATATATTATTTTTTTGTAAATAACAAATTAAAATGTGTTTTTTTTTTAATCTTTCATAGATTAAACCGACTATTATAATAGATATTCATGAATTAAGTTTACTAACAAAAGATAAATTCAAAGACAAAACTCATCTCTAAGAAAAGAAATATTTATGGATATTTTGTTAACTTTGATACATTCAATTACTACAATAGTATCGTTTGACACATTTAAAGATCAAAATGATTATTTAACGATAATAGTAATTAAAGTAGGCTCTAGTCTTCAGATATATGTCTTTGCAGGTGTCTTTTCAATTTAACATAAAACAATATGAATGCACACCACCACTAATCAAGATCATTCCACTTCCATGCATGCAAACTTTATATGTCGGGTGTGGATTGTGGTGGGGATTTAAGGATAGGGGTACAAGCTTTTTGTTTTGGTAAGGGAATTGATTTACTTTGGGAAGATTAGTTTTAGCTTAATCACGAAGGATCAAACGAAAACACATAAACAACAAAATTGGATTAGAAAGTTGCCGGAAACTATTTGAACCGCAAATTTCAGGTGAAAAAAGTTAGTGAAAGTTGCTACCTACCAACATTAGGCCTTAGAGATATATCGGGAAATTTCCTGTAAGGAAGAAATTAATTAGATAAAAGGAATATATATATGTGTCACTCTCATTAAATGAGAAAAAAATGAGAGCAATAACAATAATTGGAATAATACAATAATCTATTGGGTGGCAAGTTTTCGTCTTGACACATAGACTTTGTCTTAAACTCTAAGAAAGTTATTGATTACTTTCAGACATACAATAATGACATCACTAAATTGATAGTATTATAAATGTCTGTACAATTGTTCCATGTTGTTTTTTAAATCTCTTATGTCAAGTTTAGTTTGAGGAAAGTTAATGAGATTGCTCGTACTTTAATGAAAGTATCCCAAACTTATACTCCAATTGGATTTCACTTATCTGATGATTTATAATATGATTATTAAAGAAATATATTAATTTTTTTTTTTACAAAAAGAAATACACTAAGCTTAAAGTGTTTGTGTTTTCTTTTCTCTCTTTCTCCCTGCCCTAAGCATGTACGCGTTTGTTACTTTTTTTTTTTACAACGTGTTAGTTACATGTTACGACACGTATTCAATCTTTTGTATGATTTTTTTTCTCTGCTATCATTTTGTAAGCTTAATTACACAAACAATTAATAAAATATAAAATTCAGATTTTTTTGTGGTTAATTACCAGACACAATTTACATGCACAATGAGCTTACACTGTTCGAAAGTGAACATCTTCGTATAAAACAATCTTGAAACTTTCCATGGTTGCATCATATTCATATACAAGTAATTAAGTTATATTTATCATTTTAAATATATTTTGTTCTTTGACAAAATTAATCACTAAAAGTAAATAATATAGTATGTATAAAAATTGAATTTACTTATCATACCAAAAAATACATATCATTTTATGTCAACTTCGGTCCTACGGTATAGAAGTAATTGATTTAACTTATCATCAAATAATTCTTGTTTTCGTGTAGTTTTACAACAGTACAATTCGATATATGATTATATCATCTCTATCAATTTTGATATGTGCGTGTACGTATATGTATTTGAAGACTTTATATCAACTTTTTTTTTATGGTCGAAATTTTATTTTTCTCGTAAGCATGCATTCCTCTAAAATGCTTCCTATTAAGACATATACTACACTACACGCTTGTCCAACAAAAAAAAGACATCCATTACACGTACGTAGTTTAACTATACAATTTACACAATCATATTTTTCATAGTTATCCTGAAGTTGCTGATGTAAAAATAGTGTATGCATGGAGAATTAAAATTTATCCCTCAGAAAAATGCATTGATTATAAAAAGGAAACAAACTGAGAAGAACGAAATTCCAGCTTTATCATAATGATAAAAAAAAAATGATTCACGTAACTTTATATTTTATAATTTTTTCATATATAGATAATTTTTTTTTTCAAACAATGGTGGGAAACGAACTATTTTAATACGAGGAATAGAGACATTTACACTAAACAAACTATCCCAAATATTTTGTCAAAAAAATTAAAATTATCTTTATCCCAAATGAATTTAAATTCAATCTCTTGATTAGATTACAAAGTTAAACAGTCCCTACTACGCTATTGCCGTGGAATATATATGCTCGTAACTTTATATCATCCATCCATAGTATAAAGCACACCATGTCACCTGATAAAAGTTTTTTTTAAAGGTGAACAGTTTTTTTTTTTTAATAAGTGAAAAGCTTACATATCATCATAAAAACATATGACACAGTCTTTATAACTGTACAGTTAATTAGAGAATGTCGACGCATAGTTCAATTTGCAAGCACAAAATTTTCTAAAAGGATCGACCAATTGAAATGTCTAATTAAATTACTGTTTACTATATATAACGTACTACTGATAAAGCAAAATAGATGTGAAGTGTGAACAAATATAGCAAACACTATTGATAAAGCAAAAATATACCGAACACTTATGAAAAAATATAGTTTCTTCAAACAAAACAAAAAAAAAAACTTATGAAAAAATATAGTAATATACAAAAGTTACTCAATCCTTAATTTAAATTGCGTGGAGATTGAAGCTAGAAAACTAGTTTTTTTTTTTGGGTACAGAAAACTAGTTTTTTTTATTTTATATAAAAGCTGGAAAAGTATATAAACATAGAGAAAGCAGAATTTCCCATCTACTAGATTATCAAATGAGGAAGGAGACATGGTTCATTAATCATATCAATTTGTCTTGATTTACTTTTGTAAATAAAAAAATATAATTAGTTTTTCCTACTAGTTCTCCCAAATCGATCATACGAACTAAATGAAACTCATAGAATTGTTATTTCTGCTACGAGACCTTCAATTTATTATTATTATTTATTTATTTTTATTACAAAATAATTGAAAGGAATATTCTCTGGTAGTTTTCTTAGTTGAACATTCTTTTGAGGCAGTTTTATTTTGGTTGTCAGTTGGATCCCCCTGGACTGCGATTACAAATATATTATTAAAGCGGAATGTGGGTGGAGGATAACATGCAATGATGCAATCCCTAGTTATATTACTATTTTAGCTAACCTTGATTAATTTAACGAAGAAAAAAGATAATTAAGCAATTGCTTCTTTTAGCGTAGTAATAAAGTAGCTAGGTAGGATGCATGTGCTGCAAGAAAATTTAATGGAAAGAAGAATAGTACAATCAAGGTGCTTCTGCTTTATCTATGTTATCATTTGAACTACTACGTATGCACCTTTGTTTTCTTTAGCCACTTCCTTAGCCTATGTTTGCTTTCGGGATGAAAACACATTCGATTTGATGCACCTCAGATGGAATGGAACTGTGGTAAAATTCCATTAGGATGCAAGAGATGTTGAGTTAAGGAAGTTCTAAACACCTGCTTAGTGATTTTGAATTCCTTGCAGTTATAGAAGCACATAGTCGAGCAATTTCGACCATTGAATTAAAATCAAATGGCTCACATCTAACTTCACAAATATGCTCGAGTACATTTTGAAATATACAATCGAGGCTGTGACAACATCAGGTTTGAAAAGGGATGCACAATTGTTTTTATAAAAAAAAAACTGGGTTTTTCTTACAGGGAACTTTGGAATTGGCAGTGTGGCATTGAACAACAATCCATTTTATATACTTACATTACATATCAATGAATGATTATAAGCAGTCGAGCAGATGCAACATATTCTATCGGGACTTTCACCCCACTACCAAATATGCACAGTCCTA
>Ga0099826_10003599_pt1 | contig 10585 bp, 7 predicted proteins | sample Mtrugardesep15_FD_76830 | JGI IMG/M metagenome (GOLD analysis project Ga0099826, IMG submission 76830) | Root nodule microbial communities of legume samples collected from California, USA - M. trunc garden sep15 | ecosystem: Host-associated > Plants > Roots > Nodule | place: USA: California...
AAAAAAAATATAAAATTATATTATTATACTTTATATAAAAATATATATATATATATATATATATATATATATATATATATATATAAGGTGTAAATTTACTTGAATCGAATATATTTGGACAAAACTTTCAATTTTTCATCTGTTACAATAAATGTGGGATCTTAATCTTTACATAGTTAACTATATTACTCAATATTGAATCATTTCATGTACATCTATGAAGAGTTGAAGCATTTCACGTACATCTATTAAGTGGAAATCCATATTATGTATGTGTGAAGAAATGTCTACAAATTAAACGTGAAGAGATATTTTTGCGGCATAACCAATTTGGTCATCTTTTATTTTTCATTTTTGGCTTCATGTCTTCTTTATTTGTAGCACGTGCATTTTCTTATCTAAGTTCATTCAAGAATCTTGTAACTCAAAGTCTCTGTGTTTTATCTCCCTCTAGGATTTTTTTCTTCTGTTTTATCTTTTCTACATCTCTAACTTGTTACCACCATAAGTTTATTATCAACATCACTCATTACTTTGTTCCTTTATTTATCTTTCTAATATATTAAGATTTAGCTTATATATCTCTAATATATTAGGATTTAGCATATGGATTAGGATCTTTACTGATGTCTCTAAGAACTTGCTATTATGAACTCGTGCTTATGTAATATGTCTTTGAAATCAAAATGAAGTGAACTACTATTTTATGTTACATATATGTTTCCTTGTTGTATATCATTGAGTTATCATTGCCACTTTTTATTTTGCTATATTTTGGGAAAAACTAGAATTATATGATTCAATATAAAAAACATTACAAATGTTCCGAAAATCATAGAAAACTATTCTAATACTCATTTATTCTGGATGAAAACTAACTGAAAATAACTAAAAGATATGTTAAAAATAATGTAAGATGGTCTGTCATCAATGACATGTCATCAATAGTATAAATAGACATGGCAATCACAACACTTTTGGCTGAAGTGACCCGACCTAATCTACTCAAAGGTTCGTTTTCCAATGCAACAACCTAACATTTATCTTGTCTACAATATAATGGAAATCATAGTTTTTAACTCTACCAGATAACATAAGAAACCCAAGGTACTTGCGAGGTTGAGTGGTATGGTTAAACTAAAGAATAAACTCAAAGATATGCTTATAAAGTTTTTCACCATTTTACTTAAGGGAAAGAGATGAAGAAGTAATGCAACTCATGATCAAATCAATGATGAAATGAGGAAACTAAATTCAGTTAGGGTTAATCTCATAAAGTCTCAACTCATCTTATCATATGTCTTCTCAAAATCCATTTTAAATAATAAAATATATTTCTTATCATTTTTCTTGTATATATGGTGAACAATCTCTTATGCAATAATGACATTATTAGAAGTCCCTATGGTAGGAATTAAATAGCTCCAATAAAATCATCCAAGAAGGGTTTGATGTCTTTAACCAATACTCTAGATATAGTCATCAACAACACATTACATAAACTTATGCTACGAAAACATTTGAAACTCTATGAATATCAATTTTCAAGATAAGAACAATCAAGGTATCTGCAAGAGTAGGATCAATACTTCCATAAGTAAAGCATCATACAACAATTTCCAAACATCATTACCCACATTATGCCAATAAGTTTTGAAAAAAATAGGTTGGAATGACCAGGTGCGAGAAATTTGTCAGATTATATAGAAAATATATCACATTTAACTTCTTCTGTAGTGACAAACAGGAGAAGTTGATCATGCATATTAACTCCAATACATTACCTATAACTCGTAAATCCAATGAAAATAGAATCATTACAGAATAAAAGGTAAACAAAACACCAACATTTATTAAAAAGCAAAATAAGATGCTTGAAAAGACCTTTCTCTATATTAATCTTTGCAAACTGCATGACAACAATAGACAAGTTAGGAGGTAAGTTATTGAACATGTCCTGAAACAATCCAACATAGTCTCCATACAAAGCACATTCAAATTTACCCCCAGCAAACATTCACAAATATTTCCACATGAACAATATTTCAAACAATAAAAAACACAGTTCAAAAAAATGAATTTTGCAAAATTGTTAACCTAAAATCAGTAATGAGAACTTAGAAAAAGAAAATTTGAAATTCACCCTGCTTGAAATTCACAAAATTTCAAATGAAATGAAAACTTAGAAAAAGAAAATGTGAAATTCGTATTAATGAGAACGTGTAGGGAAATGTTGAGAGACATGGTACAGTTAAATATAAGGTTTAAAATGATCTCATGGAGACATCCAACAATGTTGATAGTAAGGCGAGTCTAAAAACTGAGATATATTATCTACCTAACCAAATCAGAGAACAATGTAATTAACCAACAGCAGTACAAGGTAAGGAATGGTGTCTTTTAACTGATGTGAACCTATTGATTGACATTGCAAAAATAATATAACATCCAATCGAAAAACTAAAAAGTAACCATATTTGGTGAGTTTTCGGGTCAAACATATATATCTTTAATTAGATTTCATGCATAGATGTTGAACACATATAGCCTAAAATTAGATAACTATATTACATAGAAACTATGTCATAAATGGAAATGTACCACCAAAGACACTTAGGAGTCTACCTTTAAAATGTCTACAAACATCCTTTAACAATGTAAACATACCCTCTCTCCAAAAACTCACATTACACACACTACGAACGATTATTGAAAGACAACAAAAGCCAAATACCAAGAACAACTTGTAGGTTGGAATTCCTCAAAAACTACTTGAGCTTTATGTAAATCTTGATAAGTTGTGGAACCTTTGAAGCAACATGAGACTAAACACCTTAAAAATACTCAAATATATCAATGTATTTGAGTTTGGTGGCAGATGTTTCGGACTTGAATATATCTTTATTAGTTGCAACTGATGGTGTAACATCCAGAAGATAATTTTGACCATTCAACTGAGTATCCTAAACAACTTTGAAAGAAAAATCTTTTAGTGAATTCTAAAAACAAAGAAAAACATAACCTATATCATTCCTGCAACTGTTACATTACATACATGGTAATAAAGAAACATATATGCAGTAATAAACAAAAAACAAAACTCATTTTGTCACCCTTAGTAGTAAAATATTGACTAAAAAATATGTCCACCAAAGATGGTTTTGTATTTTAGAGCTTACTGTGTTATGTTGTTGTTACTGATATGACTATAATTTTGTAAACATTATTGTATTGCTACACTTTTTGTGCTATTTTGTTGACATGCAATTGTGTCATTAATGTTATGACTTAGAAGACGGTTGATAACAAATATCAAATGGAAGAATGACTTGGTTAATTTGGTTGATAACTTTGTTTATATATTAACCTTACATATTAAATCAGAACATAAAAAACATATTCTAAGCCATGACAATTAAACTTTGTTTATCCATATTTCATTCTCTATTGTGTACAATTAAATTGTTGTAGGAAAATTAGAAGTGAACTGAATTTTACAAATATTCTCAACATTCAAAAGAGCATAAAAAAACACAAATAAATCGCTAGATAATCACATTCATTGACCAACTAACATCCATTGACATTTAAACAAAATAATTTACATAAGATTATATATATATCACAAAATAATCAACTCTGCCTTTCCACAAATTGTCACTACCAACAATAAAAATAATCTAGACAATGTATGTGTCAAAGGTTTCCTTCAAGTTAGCATTGTCACTAGTTTGTGTTGAACTACGAAGATCTCAAATCTCTTTTTAATGTTGTTATCCAAGGCATATTACCTTCAAACTGCAAAAGATCCATGGTACTTGTATCTAACGATTTCCACCAGTAACAACATCAACAAATGATTCTCACATAAGTTATTTTCTCTTTGATTAACCATCCTTCCCAAATTGCATTCCTGCACAGTTGAATAAAAACAAACAAGACGACAACATTTGAAAAGAAACATGACATAAGTTGGATTTGGTTAATACTTCATTTTAATGCATATATTATGAAAATAATCACGTGCTTTAGTTGTCAATTGGTCACCGTTTTTTTGGTTGGTTTCCTGCTTCTTTGCACAACTTTTTCAACTACAGATAAATTTCTCTTTGATCAAGGACGACCTTTACACGTGACTTGCAATGGACTACATATTTTAATAATCACATCTTCATCCCTTCAAATAATTCTATTTGGATTCAAGTCAGTGATGGAACTTCTGTTGTTACTTGTAGCACCCAAACATAGCAAGCTAGATTTAAATTCATGAAGAGTTTCATGGAGAGCCATAGTTTTATCTTCTTTTTCTGCATCCGCTTCAACAACTTCATAGAAATGCTTGAATAAACTGTCAAACTTATCCATTTGTGACTTCAACTCCATCACATTATAGTTACTCTTAATATATGAATGCTTCCTTTTAATATTTTTGCTCCATCTTACTAAAACATACTTCAGTGGCATGTTTTTAACTCTTTCTTAAGCACACACAGATAGCACATGAAGACATACAATATCTATAAACTCAAACAATGAGTATTCACAACTAACATCATAACTGTCATGATCAAAAGAAACTTTAAGGATACAATCTTTTCTTCTATCTCCAAATAACATCTCCTCCAACAGGTGGTAAATAGCAAAATTACCTTCCACAATATTTAAGGAGGTAACATAATTCATTTTAGCTCTGAATTCAGCTTGAACCTCCTTAAATTTCTCATGAGTATATTCTTCTTGGAATTGCTTTCGCTCAGCGAGCTTAACCCACAAGGAATTGTTGTATTCATCAATTCAAAATCAGTTTCAAATTAGTTTTATGCTTTACTTCTGAAAGTGTCATACCCCATTTTTTGACCAGTTATTTTTTTTACTCGAACCCATTTTACCTAATTATTTTCTCAACATTTTATAGTCTATTTCCCAACATTTTATTTGTTTATTTCTTGACGTTTTGACATTTTATGTTTCAATATTTTATAAATTTATTTCACAAACTTTTTACTCAACATTTTATCCATTTAAACGTCAATTTTTTTTACCAACATTTTATTTGTTTATTTTTTCAACATTTCACTTTTATTTAATCGCTTTACTTGTCTTTTAAAACTGAGAAGTTTCGTCGTCTCAAACGAAATTTTGACAGAGAGTATTTTGAAATACCTCATTTTTCGGTTTTGGAGGGACATTTTTTAAATTTTATTAGTGCTTTATTTATTTATTTATTTATTTTCTTATTTCCTTTTATTTCTTGTTTTATTTTTTTTTTAATTTCGTTTTTCATTTTTTTAAACAATTTTTTTTATTTTTCTTTTAATTTTTTATTGGTCGTTTTTAGTCCAATATTAGTTCATTTCAGTCCAAATTCAATACAGTCGTCCAACAAAGGTATATTGGTCCAATCTGTCCAATGCATTGGAGCCCAAGCCAGAGGGCATTTTGGTCCAACAAAATTCAACTCAACCCTAATTGGTCCCTATTTGTACCCCTCCAATCATTGGCATTAATGGCTGACACACATCACATCAATCAACAGTTGTACCAATCACTCAAAGAAACCCTAATTTTCAATTTTTTCAACCTTTCAGAATCAAAACAAACAAATGATGAGTATAAAAAAAAAACTTATGAACATTCAAACTCATAGGATGAACTTCCAATAACTTTTTTTCTTTCTCTCTTTCGGATTCCTCTCTATCACAAAACAACAAACTCAAATCCGAAATCATACCAAACCAACACAGTGATACAAACCAAAAATCATCATCAATCCAAGAACAACAACAACTGATTCGAGCTCATACCAACAACACAACGAATCGGTCCAATACAAGCATAAACAGACCCGAAACAGAGAAAGGAGAAGAAGAATAGAAGTTTTCGGTTCCAATTCTCCACCTTCGATTCAAACAGAGGTAAATCGCCGTTTCACTTAAAGGTATATGTAGATTCAGTTGTACTTTGTTTGTTACATAAAGTTTTTTTTTTGAACTTAAAACTCTATATCTACTTCGATCCTGGCCTTATTTCAAAAAAACAAAGTCGGATTTGAACTCAGTGGTAAAAAAGATATCTAAAAACGTTTTTAAATTTCAAAAACAGTGAATTTTTTCCGGCGCGGCGGCCGCCGCACCAGAATCTGGAAATGTTTGAAGGTCAGGTCGGAGAAGAAGACCGGAGTTAGAGAGAAGTGAAAGCTTCTCTCTCTAAAATAAACTTTAGAGAGAGAAGAGAAGTTTCTTATGTGTGTGTTTTTGTTGTGATGCTTTTTTTATACTACTGTTTTTTTTTATTTTTTTATTTTGTGTATGTCAGTCTATTGCACAACTGTGAAACTCTAGGACTAGGTCGTTGGATCTATGATCCAACACCCCAGGATGATCATGTTTGAGATACAATGTGTTTGCTTCTATTTTATTATCATGTGCCTGTTTTTTTTAAACCGTCAGATCTACGATCTGACGGTCCATGTGCTCCTTTGTTTTTTTTTAAAAATATTTTAATCCTTATTTGTATGGCTGTGATGAATCTTCACTGGAGTCAGATCTGGACCTCAAGATTCATCTAATGGTCCGGATCTGCCCAACCTGAGCCCACTGTTTTGGCACTAGGCCCATTCCCTTTAAAAAAAATTCTATTGTTTTTCTGTTTACACCACTGTTTTACTTCATGCACCTATTTCCTTTCAAAAATTGTTTTCTCTTCGTTTTGTTTTTTATATATATTGCTTCGATTTAATTATGTGCTTACCTTTTTTATTATTATTTGCATTTTATTACTCTTTATCATCTCATGCATTTTATATTTTTGTCATCATTTTTTATTTTTTATTGTCGTTTCTTTTTAGTGTATATTTAGGATTTGATGTAATTTAATTTTCCGCATTTTTATTTCTCGTCATTTACTTTTGTGCAAGACTTTATAATGTATTTAGGAACCTATGTAAATATCCAAATAATGAGAATATGCACTGACACATGCACCGACACTATCACACACGTGTTTACCGTTTTATGTCATAATCACAATCGATGACCAAATGAATTAGTGACAAATTAGGTTAATGATTGGACTATAAAATTTTCTTAAAATCAAACTATTAGTAATTTTAGTTCATTTCAAACTTGAGAATTTGCTTAGGATCCATCTTCATTTGTAATTTTGTCGCTTTTTATATTACGTTGGTACCTATAGTTTTTTAGTTTACATTTAACTTAGAAAAATCAATTTTCCCAAAATAATCAAAATGCAAAATCACAAAAACATTTTCTTAACAAACCTTGGAAATAAACCAAGTGATTCCTCTTTCCTTTTATTTTTCTTAATCAAACTTTTAATCAATTTTAATATATATATAGACTTGTCTTTCTTGTAAATAAAATCAACCAACTTCACTCCATTTTATTTTTCTATACCTTGAGGTCTCTCATCCCTTCTAAAAACCTTTTTTCTAAAACTTTAAAATCAATCCAACCCACCAAATAAATATTTTAGGTGAACTACATTGGTTTTGATCCCTTTAAAGGGTATGTAGGCAAAGGATCACATCCTTCCAAATCAATAAAAACAACAAAAAAAACATACTTCTTCTCCCTCCATCCTTTCACTTAGACTTTAGGCAATATTTTACAAATAAATAAGTAAGTAGCACAAGATAATTTAGGTAAGAGGTTCCTTCGGAGTACCGAAGTCGTTTAGGATGCGTAACACCTCCCCTCTACGAAACCAACCCTCGGACTTTGATCTCATAAGGGTTTTTACTCACTTTTTCCTTCCCACGAATAAAAGTAGAGAGTTCAAAGATTGACGATTCATAACCAAATAATGGTGTGACATCCGAAAATCGTGAGCACAGAAAGCATTATCATATTGCTTTACAAATTGATGCAAACTGGTCGTCGAATTGATATATCCATCAAATAAAGTATATATGCTCTCACTCCGTTGTGTTGTCGACATACCAACCCAAAAAGATTTTTTCAACATAATTGACACCCATTTGTGACGCTCATTGTACAACCCACTCAGGCAATCATTATGTTCCAGCTTAAATTTGTTAACAAAATAACACCATTTTTCTTCAAATTCATATGGTGTAAATGAATCATAAACTGCTTATTTTATTGCAAACTTAATATTCTTATATTTACCATATCTACTAAGCTTTTCAGGGATTTTGGTCATTATGTGCCACAAACACCACCTATGTCTAGTAGTAGGGAATACTAACACAATGACATTTTGCATAGCCTTACATTGGTCAGTGATAATACCTGCAGGAGCCTTCCCTTGCATACAACGAAGCCATGATCGAAAAAGCTACACAAAAGACTTTGTGTCTTCAGCTGAAAGCAAACAACATCCAACTAAAGTTGATTGACCATGGTGATTCACAGCAATAAATGCAGCACAAGACATATCATATTTATTGGTCAAATACGTTGTATCGAAAGTCACAACATCTTCAAAATATTCACATGCAGCTCTACTTCTTGCATAAGCCTAAAACACGTTTCGTACATCAAAATCATCACCTAAATCTATATCATAGAAGAAATTTGTATTTTGCTCCCTCATTTGACAAAAATAACTTATCAAAGTTTTGCGTCTCCTCTTGTTCCAATGATACGCCTTTCTTTGTTAACATAATTCCTAACATCTCTTTCACAAAATGCTACATTTTCATAACCTCTAGCATCTCTAACAATAGTCTGAAAAGTCTTGTTGTTCCTCACGCCCGCTTCATCATTGATTTAGATTGTTCTCTTTGCATGCATGTTCATATTTTTGTTTGCCTTGAATAACCTTGACTTAGTTTGGCTAATTGTGTGAGGGTGGTTAGGTTCAAACTTTTTAATATACCATAATTCATCTTTTGCTAACTTAGTGGTTATCTTTGCAGGACAACTTTTCACTTTAGTTGGAAGTGCCTTCAATGTACATGGTACTCCCGACACATGATGTCCTTCTCTTGAGCAAGATAGCATGAAGTACTTTAGTTTCCCATCCTCTACGTTCTTTGATGTTATATCTTCTATCCAAAACCCTTTTTAGAAGCATATTTTTGATAAAATGATTTCACATCCTCTACAGAAGAAAATGACATCCCCGATGAAGGCTCATAACTTGCTTGATCACCACTAAAGCTATCAACTCCATTAGCTTCACCATCAAAACCATAGCAAACATCCGAATTGTTTGGACTATTTATAAACGTTCAATAATGGGTGTTAACCAAATCTGCACAATTTACCCTAATTAAACCCCTAATAAATTATGTCCGAAAAAATCATGTCTCAAAAAATCATTATAACATTTACTAAAATCATTTTAGACCATCCTATGCTAAAAATACTAGTAAAATAATACATTTACTAAAATCACCCTAAACACTAAGGATTATTGTGAAGATATCAGTGACATCTTTTCCCTTATCAACCGGGGGGAGTAACAAACAAACAAACAACCATTGTCATTCCCCAGGTTGAAAGTTGGGATCCCGAACTCTGGTTCATCAGTCTAGTTCAAGTAAAACAAAATGATAAATCCAATTAAAAATGCAAGAACTCATGAGTTGAATACAAAATGCATGGACTATCAACATTATAAATGATTAAATTTAATAAACAATGACAAAATATTTAAAACACACCTTGAGAGGGGTATAATTATCCTCATTATCATGAAATCTGGAAAGGATCTCTAAATCCTTACAGACTCTTTTCACCCTGAATGAACCATCAAAAGAAATACGGGATGCTGCATCCTTCTCGACCTTGAAAAGCAGTTTGATACCCTTGAGAGAGAGAAACTTAGGCGGGTAAGATTTCAGCATCCTGAGCCTACAAACAAATCATTTAAAACTCATCATTAACATAAGCAGTTATCTTGGAAAAAACACAAACAATGAAATCTAAAAGATAAGACATAAAATATACCTCAAACCTTTGCAACAGCAACCAAAACAGAACATTGCTTTTCAATGATATAATTCATATTAGAGTAAAACAACACAAACATTGCTTCATCAGTTCCATTAGTCACATTCACTTTGACCTTATACCTACATAGTTCGAGTGATAAGGTAAAATAGAGTTCATAAAATTTGAAAATTCACTGAAATAAATTGATTGGAGGAATCAACAAACCTTGACACCATATGGAATGGAACACATGCTTTACACAATCCTTGCAATAATAGGTATTAGAATCAGGCATTAGGCTTCTGTGACATTTACAGGCAGGATCCCTCTAAACATCTTAATCTTTGCGTAATGAACAATCACAACTGGTAGTCCACCGACAGATTTCCTCGTCATCTTTTGAAGAATGACAACATAGCTACCAAACAATGCACACTCCACTTACCATTGAATACATAAAGGAAAAAAAATCAGAAAACTTTAAAGATATGAAAGGTTACTTTACTATGATCCAAGTAAATAAGGAATAACATACATACCTGTAACACCCCGTTTTCCCAATATAAAAATTTCTTTAAAAAGAATAGCATGCATCAGAGTAAACACGTAAACAGGGCATCACATATCTTAAAACATCTCATGTTAATGAATAAATAAACATT
>Ga0099826_10003602_pt1 | contig 10579 bp, 5 predicted proteins | sample Mtrugardesep15_FD_76830 | JGI IMG/M metagenome (GOLD analysis project Ga0099826, IMG submission 76830) | Root nodule microbial communities of legume samples collected from California, USA - M. trunc garden sep15 | ecosystem: Host-associated > Plants > Roots > Nodule | place: USA: California...
AACCTTACTTACATTTTCTCTGTTCCTTGCGTATTATATTATTTATTTATGATTATGTTATTTGAGGATATTTTTCTAAGACGTTGATGAGGCCTGCGTGCCATACACTCTTGAGATGATTTTTATGATTTCCGCTGCAATAATAGAGTATTAATTATGACTATTTTTCTGAAGGATTAAATGATTATTTATCCATTACTTGAGATGATTTAAGAACGTGATGCCCTGTTTGTGTGTTTACTCTGATATATGATTATCTTTTAAGGAAATTTTTATGCTAGGAAAACGGGGTGTTACATGGATCATGGCCAGCAGCAACTGGATGGTCCGTCACTTGCCAGAGCGGGTTCTTAGGCAGTACGGGTATGTCCAGACTATTCCCAGGCCTCCTACAGACATTGAGCTTCTTGCGGCAGATGACGTGGACCAGGCCTTCACGGAGTTTGCTCTACATGTCCTTAGCCATCAACAGAGCGGTCATCCGGTTCCGGATAACCAGCTGTGGAGTCATACTAGGGGGTACATGAAATGGTACGTTAGAGTATCACATCCTATTGTGAACCCCCCTTCGGCCATTCCGGGCTACGCAGCTGATGCCCCTCCACGTCCTGTCCCTCCTTACGAGGAGGTTCTTGTTGAGCAGCAGTGAGCCAGACATCCTCCCGACCCATACCAGATCATCAACAACATCAGAGCCAGAGTGGACAGTGCAATGGCGAATCTTGTTGTGTTTCATAATCCAAAGGAGGTTATGCGCTTGATGCAGGGCATACAGTCTGAGTGGAGCATGCTGGAGCAGATGTCGGCTTCGCGGAGGAGGAGTAGGAGTCCACGGGAGTAGGGTTTTATTATATTTTCTAGGTTTTTTATGTCATTTTGAAGGATTTGGTTGTAATCATATTACATTTGCGCTTTTTGGCGCTTTTATGACATTTTTCGTTATTTTATTCCAGTGTTTTTTGTTATTTTATTTCGTTATTTTTCGTAATTTAAGTATGGCTTGCTTGAATGAATGATGACAAATGCATGCAAATGAATGAATGAATGAAAGAAGGACTAAAAATTAGGGAAAATATAGGTTTCTGCCTCTTCTGGTCTTCTGCACAGACTGACGTGAGTTAACTCACGCATGTGTTAACATTGTGTGTGGGTTAACTCACGCAGTATTTTACCCATGCGAGACTTAAGTGTCGCAGCGTTAGTTAACTAACACACAGTTTTACACTTGCGTTAGTTAACTAACGCAAGGGTATTTTCGGCAAGGCTATAGGGCACGAGTGTTTTGTGCTGGGGGGGAGCAGAATTCTATAATTTTTCAATTTTCATGTTTCTTGTTAGGCACTGTTTTCGACTACTCAAAAGATTATGCTTGGGGCAGTCCACGGCCCAATACATAGACTCAATCATCATTGGACTATTTATTTAGATCACACCCCTTCTCTAGGAGAGAGGGTGCTCGCAGTAGTACATAGTGATGGTTCAAATCATGAAGCCATAATTGTCTCCCACCATTGCAGCTGTAACACTCAGTGGTTATGAATCCTGAATTCATAATTGTCAAACAATAGCCAAGAACGTCGTAACTACTCTCTTCTACATATATAAGGGGACTTTATACGATCCCCAAAGGTACGATTTATTTTATCCCTAAACACCTCCCTCTCCACTTCTATCTAAAATTAATGACTTGAACGTCGGAGTGCCTGCATATACACAACCCCTTCCGTCCAAGAACTCAAAGAACAATCAGTTCACCGCATCAGACGTCGTTCTGATGATCAGGTATGATGCCAATCTTAGCCTTAAATAGCTAAAGTAGAGGGATTTAGTATCTCCATTTCAACTAGTGGTATATGTTATCACTATTTTCAGTAAACTAATGGATTTGTGTGTGTCTATATATATATAGACACACACTAATATTGTTTTGCTTGGAAAGCAAGTTTGGCATGTCATGCATGCAATGTTCTACTCCTAATAAGGTGTGGGTTAAACCACTGTCTACTAAGTATCTTTTTTCTAAGAAGCTTAACCAACACACCTAAATTAACATCGAAGAATCAATTCTAAAACCTTAAGAATAAACATATTGTAATGTCTTAAGCCAACATTATTGGTCCAACTCAAGTGGATTGTCTACTAAGTATCTTTAGAGCAATTTCGTTCATGATTGTCTTGTTGTACTAGCATATTGGTGCATATTGAATTCCTTTATTAAATTTATATGGTTTCCTTTGAGCATGATATTTGTAGTCTAAGTTTACTTTTTAATCAATTTTATGTGAACGTATCAAAACATAAATTATTATTTTAAACTTAATTCTAACCAAAATCAATAGCACAAAATCAACTTTTATTACGATAGAATCAAACACAAACTAATAGCTTTTTTGCAAATTCTGGTTCCTTGAATTTAACAAAAATTTAACATAAAATTTTGTTTCCACGGAAAAAATGATAATTTCAAAGTGTAAAGTTAGAGCATGATATTTTGGTCCACTTAAAGTGCTTGTGATTTAAGAATTTGCCAAATAAATACAAACAAAAGTGTTAAAATCCACGTATGTATATGTAACTTAAATTAAAAGAGAAAGAAAGGGCTTGCGTACTGTTTGGAGAAGTTTGTTAGACCATGTCCCGGACTGTGAAGAGAAAGCTACGATACTAGTCACGCAAAATAGTAATTTTAACCTAGGATTTGCACTATTATGTATTATAATTGTTTGGCTCATCAAATCAATTTCCAATATATCTCTTTTATTCTTTTAAGAATAATGTTAATAAAACATCTAATACATATTTTTCAACGCATTTTTTCTCAATATTATCCAACATTTTATATTTTAGTGTTAAAAAACATCTAATACACATCTCTGATTGCAACTTTAAAGACTAATCTAATGTTATGTTTGAGATCTATTTAAAAGATTGAAGCTATAAATATATTTTTTTTAAAGGTTAAACGACCTCTATAATTTGATCAAATTTAAGATTTACTCTAATTAATAAAGTACAAATACTTTTCAGGTTAGGTGTCTCGATGTCGGATACATGTCGTGTTCGACACCAAGTACATGTGTCGTGTCCGACACACACACACACACACACACACACACACACACACACACATATATATATATATATATACACACACACACACATACAATTACATTGAATTATGTGATTTTCTCAAATTATTAATTTCTTAGCATGTCAGTGTCCATGTCATATCCGATGTCCGTATTGTGGTTCACTCTAATTCTAAAATGATCAGCTCTCAGCCTAGTCTCACTGTTACATTGCACATCATATGAAACTCCTTTAGCAGTTATATATCCCTCATTCATTTTTCTCGTTTAGGTTGTATCTGTCTCACTCTCTCTCCCCTTCTGTCACTTTTTGTCTCCATGCCTCTCATCCATATATATAAATTTGGCTTTCTTTTATGCATTAAGATCATATGAAAAAGACCTCTAAACCCACCTCATCACATCCTTTTAATAACAATCACAAGCACACTACAGTACCTATCAAGATTCATCTCAACAACACCCTTCTCTTCTTCCTCTCCACCACCACCATGCATCAAATCATATCATCATTCAACTACTTTTATCTTCCCTTTCCATAAAGAAAAATCAAAATTCCTTCCACCACCATCTTTTTCTCTTTTTCTCTCTCTCTCAAAATTCATTCAATGGTGGCACCAAATCACAAAAACACACAAGATCATGAAAACCAACAAGGTTCTTCTTCAGAAACCAAGATACCAGATCAACAAAAAGCTGTAATAAAATGCCCTAGATGCGATTCTCCAAACACCAAATTCTGTTACTACAACAACTACAGTCTCACTCAACCAAGACATTTCTGCAAAACATGCAGAAGATATTGGACAAATGGTGGATCCTTGCGTAATGTTCCAATAGGTGGTGGTTGCAGAAAGAAGCAAAAACTCAAACACTCATCTTCACCATCTCAAGCCATTAATAAGTACTCTACTTCACCTTCTCTTGATTTTCATCTTGGTTCTTTACCATTACCTTTATCCTTACCTTTCTCTTCAAAACCATTTTACTATAACCAATTCTCTTCCATTGGTGGAGTTTCAAGTTCAAACACTTGTGTTTCTACTACAAGTGCTTCAAGTTTTCACCTTGATCCAAATGGTCTAAATTTATATCCATTTTCTTCTTCAAATGGAGGTGGATTTATTAATGGTGGAAATGAAAATGCAATTCAAGGAATGAACTTTATGAATGTGAGTACTAGTGCTAATAATGCTAATTGCACTAGTCTTGCTTCTAGTATTGAATCATTGAGTTGTAGGAACCAGGATCTTCATTTGAAGCTTCAGCAGCAGAGATTAGCAACCTTGTTTGAAGATAATAACAGGAAAGAGAGTGGAACTGTTTTGCTTTCTCGGGTTAGCATTGAAAAACCTCAACCTATTTTGTTTCAGAATCTTGAGATTTCAAAGGCAGAGATGTTTCAAGTTGGTGGAGATTCAAGAAAAGAAGGTGCAAGTGAATGGTTCTTTGGTATGAATTCTTATTCATCTGTGATGGCTCCTGCAACAACTACTGATCTTAGTGTTTGCATTAATGGTGATCATGATCAGAATGTAAACAACAACTGGATTAATAATGGTGTTCATGCTTGGGGTGATGTGCAGCAGCAGCAACCATATACTGCTTTGCCCTAAAATGAGGATTGGTTAAGTCTATGTTCAGATGAGCGATGAGTCTGACAAAATTACGGAGATACCCTGATTTTGTTGAAGCTTTAAAGTGTAGCATTTATCAAATCAGAATGGCTCACCGTGATTATGACAATCCGAGGAAGAAGTTTGTTTAATCTTGGGAGAAGTGAAGAATGAAGGAATTAATTGCAAGGCAATAGTACTATATAATTGTCCAAATATAAATTAAAACATCTTTTTATGAGTCTGTCTTGTTTATTTATTGTGTTCAAAATCAACATATGTATGTAATAGAAGGGTCATTTTATTGTAACAAAAAAAAAGGGTAATTTTATATTATTGCATTTTGTTGAAAAATTCAGCATGTGTAATATAATTGTCAAAATTCTCATTTGTATTGGTAAAAATATAAAAAATTATTTTGTATTGATGAATTTAAGATTGATGCTAGTCAATATAATTGTCACAATTCTTTTTATAAATATATCTGATAGTTTCATATGTTTATGCCCTCAATTATTTTTTATATGATATAATGAGTATCAATCTAACATGGACATTGGGAAAGTAACGGGTGCCATGATTTAGCTACGTAGCACTGACATTTCATATTGGTGTCATGTCGTGTCCGACTCTAACACATGTCGATACATTTAAATATTTCAAATTCTTTTGCTCATTATATATATATGATATTCTTCTAAAGAAGAAAAATGTGGTTACTTGAAAAACTGAATTAGAATCAGTTGATTAAATTCAGGTATTGATGATGATCTGATGAACTGGAGTTTTGTCTTGACATGGCAATCTTAAGCTTCACAACTCAAAAAGGGGTCGGTGATAAGTTACTTATTCTCTTTTTGGGATCTGTAATGGAATTTTTGGACTGTTGTTAATTGAAACTGCTAGACTTCAATGTTACACCTTTGATAATTTTGTTTATATGTGCAATTTAATTTTCCAATTTATAAACAGAAGAATCAGAAGACATAGCGTGTTCCTCTTTATCATCAGAGAACTGAGTGATCTTCAGCTATGATTGATCAATGTAATGAACAAAACACAGCACAGTGTACCAATGTAGCAGTGACTGATCAAAGCCTGTAACATTGCTATTTCTCTCTCAATCTTCCTATTTTCCCTCTATGCCTTTCTATCTTTGCAGTGTGGTGCGATTTGGTTTCTGAAAAGGTGGTAGTTTTGCAAGTAAAGTTTAATGAATCACTGCCAACTTTTGAATAAGTTAAGAGAGAGAGAGAAAAAAAAAATACTTTCAGATTTTAATGTTACATTAATAGTAAATTAAGGAAAAAACTTTACACTTTTAAAATTGAGAAAATCAAATTGGACTAAACTTCTCTATGATTATATACACATTTATTTGCATGTTTTAAAGCAAAGCGGGGTAACATATTAGTGAAAGTCAAAAAATAATTATGAGTAAATTACCCTTCCTTTCTCTCAAAGATGCTTGAATTACATACATCTTCCCTCTTATGTTAAAATATACACTCTCCTCTTTTGAAAAAAAATATACACTCCCCTATCATATAAGATGTTTGAATTACAATCTTCTCCCTTAATAATTAAATATGCATTACACTTTAATTTATTTTAACTTAAATAAATATGTTTATGATATAAATTAATTTTGAACCACCATTTAAAGTAAATAAACTCATTTCCTTATAATTTAAATGTCAATGATAATTAAATTTAAATGTTTTGCTATTAATTTTTTATTTTAGAGTATAAAATTAAATTTTAAATAACCATACTTTATTGTCTTAAGTAATTTTTCACATATTTTAATTTTATTTTGGGTTGTTTCATAGTTCATATTAGGGTTTAAAACTATATGTTAATAAAATTGTCAATAAAAACTAGATAAAAATATGTATTCAAATTTTGATTATATTAAAATAGACCTGCAATGTTTTTTTTTCTTTTTCCAAAGTAGGTTAGATTATTATATTTTTTTCTAGATTATTAGAAATAAAAAAAAATATTGAGGGATTAAAGTGTAGATATTAACTTAAGAGGGAAAGGAATGTAATTCATGCTTCTCTTAGGGGAGGGGAGTGAAATGTTTTCTAATATATTTTGAATAAGAGAGGAGGGGAGTGTATATTTTAACATAAGAGAGGAGGAGAGTGTAATTCAAACATCTTTGAGGGGAGGGGAGTGTAATTTACTCAATAATTATTGATTTAGTAAAAAAAAATACAATGGTCAAGATTTAATACACTTGTATTAAGTATCTCAATATTAGTAGTAGTATGTTTCTTGATATCCTTAAAAAAAAATATTAAATCTTGATACACTTTTATTAAGTATCTCAACATTTCTCATCATAATGTGTCTCAATACATTAATGTGTCTTTGCTCTTCAATATTTAATGCCTGCAACTATATAGCCTGCCATATTATTAATTCCAACATTCCCTTGCCTCATGATTTTGTAGTAAATTTCTATTGGTTGTAAATATTTTATGCCTCCATCTCAATAAATGAATTTTGGGTACATTTTATTTTATTTTTTTATAAATAATTTTGGGTACATTTATAACCCTTTTTTTGAGAGCAAACATTTATAACCCTATTCTTAGTTATGTACTAAGGAATTAACAAGTTAATTATGTTCCCACTTTTTTTATTTACCTACTTGGAGTCATTAGTCCAAGTAAACCAATGAAATAATATTCTCCATCCCACGCTAATTTTTTGTTGATGAATATAAAAACTAATTTATTTTTTAGATAAACAAAGTATATTCAACTAAAAGAGTATAAGATAAGAAAGAAAAAAAAAGAAAAAAAGAAAAAAAGAGTACAAGATATATTCTAACTCAAATACAAGAAATGAGTTCATCTCATTTTAAGATAAACTTCTCAAATACACAACCAAATTAACATACTAATCAGAAAAAGATCCTTAAATTCTGATAGTCTTTTTGTATAACCGTATGTTTGTTTGTGGATTTAATGGCTTATGGGTCACGGTGAGATGTATTTTGGGGAAAAAGATGAGAAATGAAAAATATGACACAAGGATGCGTGATTACCGTGATAGAATACTCACTTTTTGTTGAAATATACATATGAAGTGTCATTTCATATACATACAAAGTGCAAGAAGCTCATGACATATGCATTAACTCTATTCTCCCATGATTCTTACCCCAAACTTCTGTCCCCATCTTCCTTTTGTCACATTGATTGATGAATAGATACCCACCACTAACCAAAGCCAAGCAATCATATGTATGACAAGAATCACCACAAATTTTATATAGTAAAAAGATAGGTGTGAAGATGTTTGAAACACGGAGTTGATAGATAATGTTGAATGTTTATCTAATAAACATGAATTGAAGAGGTGTGGGGTTCAAGGTTAATAGGCAATGTTGAGTCTTAATTTAGTGAATGAAGTGAGAATGTTAACGAATTTTGGTTGCAATAACGTGTTTCTTTAAAATTTTCACGCATTGTTATAGTTTGGAATACATGAATTAAGTTATGGATCTTGGTAACAAATACTCTAAGACATTGTTTAAGGAAATACATGAATTTACAGGTAATAATGTTGTTATAGTGGCTTGATATTTTGTAGTGTTATTGTATTTTCAATCAAATTAAAAGTCATTTGTCTTCAGTTAGCAGGGACAATGCATAATATATGCAAGTTGTGGGGTTCAAACCTCGGTTACCATAAAAAAAAAAAATTAGAAGTCATTTATGCTAATAAACAATTTATTGTGAAATTTAAAATTAGTCCCAGTATTTAATTTTCTCACTTATAGGCAAATAAGTCTATGTATAGTTTAACAATTTTGGACAAAATGGTCATGGCAATGACGTGGCATCCATGTGTGGATGCATTTAACGTGTGCGCATCTCATACTCTCTACCGGAAAATTTTACAAAGGGACTCGTAATCTTTTTTAGAAAATTTAGAGACTAAAATGATCGATATCGACAATTTTCAAGATCAATTTGATCATATACTTTTTTTTAGGGAAATTTGATCATATACTATTTTCTTGTTGAACAATATTTCGGTAGTCTACACGTCAAATAAAGAAGCTAAACATATATGTATATGCAAAGTATCATGGTGTGCCATTCATGTGTGTGTACTTGTTAAGGGCAAAGAGAAGAGCTGAAGAAGTATCAATGAACACTTGAGTCTGGCTGGACATAGATGCATGCCAGAATCATGCATCATAACGCTTCTTCTTCAGTTAGACAAAGACTCCTTTATTTTGTCATCTTAAAACGAGATCAATATTTTCACCTCTGTGTCACTAAATTTGTCTTCTTCTACTTTTTTGGTTCCTAGATTTAGATTGTGAAGTAAGGGACTTCAAAACTCGACAAGAAAACGGACCCCACCATCATCTATATCCACTTCTTGGCCTCTTTTCCACGTGCTTCTTTGTGTTTCCATTACTTTGTAATTCATGGCCTATAAACGACATAATTAACTGGACTAGCTAGCAATAGATTAACTAATTGTTGATGCACTTACTCCTATTAGACATGTAATTTTTTTGTAAAGAGTTTATCGGCTAAAATCATGCACATTTTTTTAAAAGCAAGGTGAATTTTATCGATTAACTTTAATAAGAATTAAAATAATAAATTATAATATCAACTCTTAATTTTCATTATAATATTACATTGAATAAAAGGATATTTATTTCGTAAAAAATATATTTATTAATGAGCTATAATTATAAACAGGTTATGATGGGTTGGACTGTTTCTTATAGTAAATTTGTTGAGAGGTCACTCTCTATATTGATGTTTATATACAGTTAAAACTCTATAAATTAATAATGTCAGGACCGGAGAAATTTATTAATTTAGAGAGTTATTAATTTATCGTTAAATTAATAATTATTAATTTAAAGTGTTTTTCAGTAATTATATTGTACATACCAAACAAAAAGGCAAATTAGTCTATGCCTCTTAGAATTACGTTGCAGCGAACCTTGGAACTCAACGTAAATTAGTAACTACTGTGTTCATATGCATTGGATATCAATAATGACTTTTAAAGTACAGACAACTATTGAATCATATTTCAATAGAGTGTAATATATTTTTTTCAGTTTCTAGGAATTATTAATTTATGATTTTCTTAGGACCGAAAATTATAAAGGGATCTCCCGAAAAATTATTATCTTATTATTTTATCGAGTTTTTCAATTTTTTACATTGGCCCAAGTCAGTACCGGACAAATTTATTATTTTAGAGGGTTTATTAATTTACCGAGAATTAATTTAAAGAGTTTCTACTGTATACTAACTATTTCATTAGGTCAGATAATTCATTCAACACACTTTTATTCTAAAGGCATCGGGAAGGAAGAGAAAACTCTTCTCAACCCTACTCTGCTCAAGGCTTCTCTCACAATATCACTCGATTGTCATCCATAATGAAGGTACACGTTTACCATATTTTATAATATGTCATAATTTTGTACCTATGATTTTGGGCTTTCTCTATTGAATTTCCTTTTGTTTGTCCCCATGTGCTTAACTCATTTGGTAGTACAATACATAATATATGTAAAGGTCAGGGGTTCGAATCGTGGACACCTCACTTATTCACCTTAAAGATGAATTCAAACTACTAAGCTAATTGGCAAAAAAAAAGAACCTAAGAGAGTCTATAAATGATTAACATGAGAAAAACACAAGAATGAAGTTGAATTGTGTTGGCTTTTACTACTTTTCTTTTTCTGAGTGTTACGAGTTGTTCGAATCTGATGAGCACAAATTTTGTAACAGAGTTTGAGTTCAGCAGGATACATAACACAAAGATTATATATATATATATATATATATATATATATATATATATATATAT
>Ga0099826_10003603_pt1 | contig 10577 bp, 8 predicted proteins | sample Mtrugardesep15_FD_76830 | JGI IMG/M metagenome (GOLD analysis project Ga0099826, IMG submission 76830) | Root nodule microbial communities of legume samples collected from California, USA - M. trunc garden sep15 | ecosystem: Host-associated > Plants > Roots > Nodule | place: USA: California...
GAATGAATTTTTTTCTAATATGTTTTGAATAAGAGGGGAGGGGAATGTATATTTTAACATAAGAGGGGAGGGGAGTGTAATTCAAGCATCTTTGAGGGGAGGGGAGTGTAATTTACTCTTTTTATTATTGAGGTAAGAACATTTATATATGTCAAATTATATTTAATTTGTAACTGTTTTAGGATTATGAATGTCTAAACTTTTGATATATTAAAGTTACATCTAATTATGATATGTTTGAAATTTTTATGTAATATTTACATAATCTTTTTTTTTTAAATCGGGTATCCTCCACGCACAACTGTGGAGACTAATCTCTGAAGCATTGTGAGACCTAAATAGGCGGTAGACTCTCCCTAAAATTTTTAACGTTGTTGCATGTTTAAGGCTGAATTCGAACCTAAGACCTTAGTTAAATTAGAAGAGATCTGTTCCATCTCATCAAAGCGCTCATGGGTTACCTAATCTACTTATAATAGTTCATGTACAATTGAATATTTAACATAAATGATAGCAATATGAAAAAATGGAACCAAAAATTGTTGAATAATTTCTTTTAGAGCTACAATAAAATTTCATTGTGTTAAATAGACGTAATCGAAGAATGATAGTCAAATTCAATCAAAGTCGTGAACATTCACTTATAATTATTGAATGGGTACAACTTATAGAATTTTATGAAATCATTAGCAACATGTTCATTTTAACTACATATATTGAAAATAATTCTAAAAAAATAAAAATAAATTGGTGGTAAAAAAAAAATTATTTTATCAGGATGTTATTCATCCTCAACATTTTAATCTAATATCGTTACCAACTGATCTAATATCATTTTAACTACACATTTTTTATAGTGGCAATTTTTGTGGTCTCATAATCAAAAGGGGAGAAAAAGAGTGTATGTTTTGATGGTTTTTGCAAATAGTTTTGCATAGATTATGGTATGTTGGGATAGAGAATTTTGCTGAGGGAAAACTTATTCGTATTTCTAGATTATATATCAAATGTAATTGAAAACTAACCTGTTGCACCGAGGTATTATTCACGGTGAAAACTCTTCTTGTGTGGCAGGTTGTGGTTGTATCGAAAGTGCGCAACACTTGTGTATTTCTTGTGATTTCCTTGGTACCCTGTGGCATCATGTTCGATAGTGGCTCGGGCTTTCAGGTGTTGATCACAACGACATAAGCACTCATTTCGCTCAATTTACGAATTACATGGGCGGAAGGAGGAGGTGTCGATCTTTTTTACAGCTTCTGTGTGTTTGGCTCATTTGGAAAGAACAGAATAATAGGGTTTTTTTAATAATGTTCATATTTCCATTGAGGAGCTTAAGGAAAAAGTTATTTTTCATTCTTATTGGTGGTTAAAGGCGAATAACGCCTCTTTTGTGTATGGTTGTGAGCAGTGGCGGTCAGACCCTTTGTTTTGTTTGGGTATCAGTTGATGCTCGTTTTTGTATTTATCTTTACAGACATCTTGTATTTTGAGCGCTCTCTTTAGTACGCCTTGTGCTTTAGAGGCGTCTCCGAGTTTGTTAATATATTTCATTTTAGCTTCTTCAAAAAAAATTATAATTAAAATATTATAGGATCATTTATCGTGTTATTCTTTCAGTATTTTATAAATTTTATTGTCTATGTATGAGTCCTACAAATTTCTAGACATACTCTTATATATAAGAACACAAATATGATGTAATCGAAGAACATTAGATCAAGATCGGATGGTATAAATTTAAATGATTTATTTTTTAATAATTAAAATTTCATACTTGAAATATACACGATCGACAACTTGGTGAAATACTGCGTTTGTCACTTTTTATGATTTGCCAATATCTTTTGACATACTCTATCCGATTTCTTGTCACTTTTTATGATCTGATCCGCCAATATCTTTTGAAACAATATTTGCCAATGTCTTTAGAAACAATATAAGCCTATATCTTATTTCAACAAAAAAAAATATATAAGCCTATATCTTATTTCAACAAAAAAAAAAATATATAAGCCTATATCTTATTTGCACCAACTATCATAAATTGTTTGTTATTTACTTTGTGTTCAAAGTTTTTTTTGTTTGACTGAATAATGTGATTAAAGTTTTCTTTTCGATCGTTTGAGTGACCTTATAATACGTTTGTTGTGTGATACAATCATTATTTTTATTTTTTAGTAAAAAAATGTTATGATACAATACAGTGCCAAACAAAAGCACTAGGTGTATATGTATTTAAATGCTTCTTGTATTTATTCCGTATGATAAGCAAGGAGGTTAAACAAAGATTATTGAGTTGACTAGAGAGATGCTCTATGATCTCTTTAAACAAATTAATCTAGAATAAGAAATGTTCTTTGATGAGAGCTCGTGTAAAATGCTCTATGATTGGAGCAAAAAAAGGCAGGGTAGGAAACGCATCCAAATCACATGCATAAAGGGTAGGGTATACGTTTGGTCATAATAATGTCAATTAGTCACAAAATTCGAGGCTATAAAAATGGTCCCGGCGGGGCTCGAACCCGCGACCTTCGGCTCATAAGACCAACGCTCTAACCAACTGAGCTACGGGACCTGTTTATTAGACTGGTGAACTAACTAATATGTAACTATGTTTGTATAGAACTAAATAAATAAAAGTCTATATTAACCCACTTTAGCTAAGAAATGTTTTTAACTGCAGTGACTCAATTTCGAATTTATTCACACATTTATGAAGTTTGTTGGTCTCTGACACTAGAATCATTTTATTTTACTCCATATTTATATGATTATTTACCCTTTAATATTTTTATTAGTCTCTTGGAAGGGCATGAAAGTCCATAATAGTTCATTAATCACTTGACACTAGAACAATTCTTTCATGCCTCTATAAGTATTGGTGATCATAGAATCATTTTTCTTTAAAAGAAGAGATCATAGAATCTTTAGTCACTTGAAAAATCACTTAGGAACAATTATATCAACGGCTTAGTTATATGCTTTGTTACCCAATACTTTGACATGATATGGGTAAAATTGTAGAAAGTTTTTAAATAAAAATCTAGGAGGTACCAATTTCATTCCAAAGGATGCTGAATACGCCAAAATTTTGGACTGAAAACTCAATGAATTTCATACTAGTATTTAATTTTGGTTAATTTTGTGTTGTACAAGTGAGATAAATCTTACATCATATCATATATAAGTTTTTTCAAAAAAAAAATCATATATAAATCAGTTTTCACTATTAAATCAAAAAATCTCACGAATAGATCAAATGAGACATGAAGAAACTTATTGAATCAAAAAACACCACGCAAATACATCTTTTTTTCTAGAAAAACCCGTGCTCAAAATAAAAAATAAAATAAAATTCATTTTATTTTAAGCACGGACTTTTCTTTTCTGGTGCAAGTGTTTTTATTTTTATTATGAATTATTTTTCTTTATAAATTATTTTTCTTAGTTAACAATAGTCTAGTTTTTTCGATAGTTGCGGGTTCTTTAATTTTCTAGTTCCCTCATAAGTGAAGCGGGTTCTTTAATTTTCTAGTTCCCTCATAAGTGAAGCACACATTTGTGCATAGTGCAGAACTATTTTAGTTATGCACATTAGACAAATACATAATTTTCTTAATTTGCGTAGAAATTTACAGTGATTATGCTTGGGGACAAAAATTCTTCATTTTATTGGTTTTAATTTATTCAAAGTTCAATAATTTAATACAAGACAAAACTTCAGGTCCACCAGAATTTTCTTTGCCAAAATCTAGAAGAATTCTTTGGAATTTCACATAAGAGTCGTGGAAGTAAGTGCTTGCCGGCAATAACAAGGCATGAAAAGCGTGACAATAATGTGTGCATTTTGTCTTCTAGCCAAAACAAGCCATTGATGGAATTAAAGCCACTAGAACTTCATTTTGCACGATCTACAGTCTACATAATTGAGTCAATTGACAGATAGTTGGAATATCAAATCATAGGAGCCACACCCTTAATACTCTTTATTGAGGGGTTGGAATATCAATGAAAATATGAGGATTACAGTAGCTAGCCATTATGAATACAGCTATATAGCACTGTTTATTCACCTCCTTAATAACTAGCCACAAAATACAGTTTGGATGTAATAACAGCTATCATATGAAAACTTGATCAACTAACTATACTAGGCCACTGGTTCTGGTGCTACCTCTGCTCCAGAATGGCCATTCTTAGCGGTGAAGGGCTTCTCATCATCAAGTCCCCAGAACTTGGCAGTTTTCACATCCTCTTCGGTCATCAACCGTGAGAACTCTTCATGGTCATACTTTAAAGTAGTTTTTCCACCAAATTCACTAGGAAGGTTATCCATGTCGAAGAGTGATTTCATCAGCTCCACACTGTCCTTACTGTTGGGATAAACAAACTTTACCTTCTGAGCTGTCTTGGGATCCAGGAAGTACTTTATAGCCTATCAAAATGAAAGTAACTTCAAATTTGTTAAATGGAAGAGGTCACTGTTAAAAACTCGTGATTCAACCTCAAATCATAAGCACAAGAGGTTGACCAAAATCCATAAAGAACGGAAATGGATTCGCTCCATTGAAACGAGAGAAGAGTGTGAGATAAACCTTTGCAAAAGGTAAGACTTAGGAGAGGTTTTTAATATGAAAAATAGGAGATGAAAGTTTAAGGGTAAGATTAAAAACACATGAAAGAACAAAGGAGAAAAAAACAAATGGATAAAATTGGGACATAAATCAGGGACTGTGGGAAGGGGCCCATCGGAAATCATGTCAGGACTTGCTTTCAAAAATAATACTAATTGTATAAATTTGAAAGTCCTAAGCTAGTTTAATGTGCAGAAAGGGAAACAATATGATTTGGATAATCAATATCAATGTTCTATAATCGGTGAGACAAAGAAAATACACTTAAAACACAATGATAGAGTATTGTTTGATCTTTAAAAAAAATATAAATGAGAAAAACCACAACCATGCAATGTGACCTACGACCTAAAGATTAGAAAAACTAACTACATAACGGCATGTGACAATGAAGCAGAACAAATATACTTGCAGGGAAGGAATACAAACCTTATAGAAAGCCTGAAATATTCTTGGTGGGTTGTGCAGAATAGCTATACCAAGCCTTTCCGGATAGTGGCCCTGTAAAATGTGAATAATCTCACGAGCAGTTTTAGTAGAAATCTTTGTGCTAAATGAAAATCCTGTGAAGTCTATCAACCATGACATTTGTTCTTGACCATCAGAAAGATTAAGTACGGCATTTTCCAACAGATAGACTAAATGCTTGATATTATTTTCTTCTGATACGGTGTTCTGACAGAAGGAAACATATTAAACAGAGTTAGCTGACCAGTTATGTACAAGAATCCTTGTTAACTACATATAGCTTTAAATAATGAAAGTACATCTTAGTTCAAACCTGCATCCCTGGTCTCATTATAAGCACTGCCCTCCCATGTATATCATGAAAGTTAGCTATGGAGACTTTTCCTGTCTCGCCCTCATGTGCTACTTCAGCCTGAATTTACCAACCATTGAACTGTAAATATAAGTTTATGATGCATGAAAGAGAAATATGCATAAATGGCCTATCATTTAGTGATGACTTCATTTTGTCCTAACAGGCCATGCATATATTAAACTCATGCGGTAGGTAGCACATCATTTTTGGAACTAAATGTCTTCTGAAGATAATGTATGATCTTAATCAATTTTAGAACTACAACTTAACAATGATAGCAACTTAATTTTGACAATTTGAAACTTAGATGCATGTTGTTGTTGACTTTACATTTGAGTAATATGGACAGTGGATACTTAAATATTGATCTATAATCCAAGAATAATTTTTCTCCAAGAAAAAAACTTGAAAAAATATAGAATAGAGAGAAATATCTTGCAGCAGATTAAAAATTAAAGAAAAAATATAGAAAAGTCTTACAAAGAAATGAATTGCTTTTGCTAAGAGAAGAGGCAAAACAACATATGAACCATTAAGCAAGGTCAACACAAGTTAGACACTAGAAGAAAAATAGCAGAACTTCAAACGACGTTGTGCTTCATCAATTTGTCAAATCGTTTATGGCATGGATCAACATTACAATAATAACATGTTCATGATACAAAAGTTTTGGCATCATCAATTAAGCATGTGAAAGACAAAGCCAGAAAAATCAAACTGACCCAACGGATTTCCTCAGGCTTATAAGTAGACCTCCACTTGAGTGATTCCTCCAACATTTTCTTGGCTTTATCAACATTCCAGTTTCGTGCTTCTAAGTATCTCCTTAAACATGCATCTGTGCAATACTTCAACCGACGCCCAGATAAGGGCCCAATGGCAGCTCTTAATTCAGCCACCTGTTCAAGACCCAGGTACAATCAAAATCATCAACTACTTTCACATAGACAAAGCATAAAAACTTTCCTGTTATCGTTACATGATAACATGGAGAGAAGATCTAATGCAATCAAAATCACCAGCTACTTTTATATATAAATATTCTGGAATTTTTCAGGGAACCCTGGAGATGCTAAGATCTATTTGTTTTTGGATAAGCAAACGGCCAAATGTTATTGGTTAATTTGTTAAGCAAGGGAAAATAATATCAATAGTAGGGATCGAATCCAGAACCTTTTACATAGAGCTCATAATGTTCTATACACATAGTCAAAGAAAATATAAGCAAAAACGAGTCAAAGAAAGTTACGTATCTGGACCAAATTGTGTACCAGATGCATCAATTTTCTTTGACTCAGTTTTACTTAAATTTTATTATGATCCGGGACACCCGGTCATTGACAACCGCGTCACACCATTTTGGTAATTATGAGTACATTGGATTGACGTTGAGTCTAATGAAATCACGGTTGCAAAAGAAACTTAATTTACCTTAGCTTCCTGAGTTAAGGAAGTGTTCTCATGCTGATTCTGGGTTTGCCTTCTAAGAAGGAACATGTTGCCTCCAAAAAAATGTACTTCCCAACCAACCTACAGCAGAAAATTTGAAATAAGATTAATTTTCTTCTTTCATTTCATTCCAAACAAAATTAATTAATGAATCCACCTACACTGTACTACACTAATCACGTGTATAAAACTATAGCCTATAGCATCTGATTCAGAATTTAACCAAAAACAACCAAAAAAATTAGGTGAACTTTTCCAGCAGTCAACATTTTCAACCTGAATTATTGTTCGTCTTTTTTCTACTTTCAACTCAAATCAGAAACAGGTAAAGGAATTTCATTCAAACATAGTAGCGTTGACTTGAAGCTAAAAAACAATATTGAAACATTTTGTCTTGATTGATACAGTAATAATCGGTGAAAATTCATAACACAGAATTGAAACGCACGTGAAGAATATAAATCTGAGAAGTAAAAAATTGTATAATTGAATAATCGATAATAGGTAACGAACCTGGAGAAAATGAGAATGAGAGAGGGAATGGTATAGTGTTAGTGTTATGGTTAATTTGATTAAGTTGGGTAATGAAAGAAAGAGTTTAGTTTAGTTTAGTTTAGTTAGTGCTCTAATGAAGAAAGTGAAAGTCACGCGAATTGTGAATATAGTGTTGTGACTTGTGAACGAAACGGTCACCGTTTTGACAAAGAGAGAGAATAAGATACCGTAGCGGCTGCGATGGGGGGTTGTAGTAGTAGTAGGTAGAGAGAATAAGATCCCATTCGCTTCATTAATTAATTAATATCATCTTTTTTGACCAATAATTAAATGGACCCTCCTTTCAAAAAATAAATTAAATGGATCTGATACATAATACTGCACGAAAACGTCATTAACTAGGAAATATAAATAAAATAAATAAATCGCCCTTACAAATATTGAATAAATAAATAGCCTCATTTTTAGGCGAGAAGAAAGCTCCCATGATCTCTCTATGATTTTGTGTATGTCTAGCAAGACAAATTTTTTGTCTAGCAACAAAGTTTCACATGATCTCTGATAGTTTATTCTTATAAGTTCATTTATTAAAAATAATGTATTTGGTAGCCGTCATTTCACACGAGTTTATAGTTTTATTTGTAATTATAATGTTTTATTATAATTTAAGCTAAGTAGTTTATAGCTTAAACTTATAATTTATATTTATCTTAATTTTATCTCTATAATATTGATGAAAATTTTAATTATTAATTAAATATTTTTTATGTCATTTTATATTTAACGGTTAGTTTAACTAAACATTACAAATTTAATTAAGAAAATTACTAAGCTTAGCGAGACACTATTATAGCGAAGACATCGTGAATCACATTTATTACATTTTTTTGTTTATCTCTCATGATGGCCGTCTCTCACTTCCGTTTATTTCGACAAAGAAATGATTTTAATTGGCCAATTTTTATCCGGGATCAATTCGTGATGATATCTGTTGTTTGAAATAGCACCGCTAATTAATTAATTTGTTTATCCGCTATCAAGTATAAGTTAACATGTCAGTTATCTGTTATAAACTCATTTGATATAATAGTTTATTTATTCACTACTTGTTGCCAAATTTAGTCTATCTCGCTTTTTTGGAAAATCATTTGTATCCTCCCTTATTGTTGAAGTGCCTAGCTAGAGAGTGTCCTTGCATTTGTTAAGATACTAAAATTAGAAAAATTTCTATTGAAAATAACCCTTTTTTCACTTTTAAAAATTGATTACATAACATTGCTAAAAAAAAAATTGATTACATAACTTTAAATATAATACAACTGTATTTGACTTTTTAACAATGTCTTTAGAGCAACTCCAACGTAGGTTGCTTAATGCATATGTGAAGGTAAAGAGTATTTTCCTTAACTTTTGCAGTGTTCGAGGAGAAATAGGTGGAGTTGTCGTTTCTTAACCCTTTGTGTCAGTTTATTGCTTGTGTTATAGTAAAGTCATGTAACACCCACGATTGACGAGGACAGGGGAGTGGTCGCCAGTGCACAAGGCACGACAATGAGCGGCTCCCGACAGTTTCTCGAGGAACCGAATCACATCGGAATGAGAGGGATCATGAGGCCGTGCAGGTATGGGACTGCATGGTTGAAGGAAGACTTATAAGAATTGTTTGGTACTATCTATATCAACAAGATGCATCTTCTTTTTGGTAGTCCATTCCATAAGAACTTCATAGTTAAACGTGCTTGACTTGGAGTAGTCTTTAGATGGTTGACCTACCGGAAAGTTTATCGGTAAGCGTGCGAGTGAAGACAAAACACGCTGAAAAGACTCGTGTTGGTTTGTAGGGTCAGTCGACAATGCTTAAAGTCGTCTAAGATGTTACAAGAATTCCTTTTTATATCATTTGTGTTTTCCTTGTTACGAATACTATTATTAATGATATAGAAAGGTTTATCAATGCCTTTTGATGGGGAGAAAGACCCAAGAAACAAAGGTACTTGATGGATGACATAATAGATACTTGCTTGCTTTTAAAACGAAAATGTTTAACCAAGAAAGGATGGAATATCATAATGAAACCAAAGTGGTTGGTAGCTAGACTTTTGAGGGTCATGTATTTCCATCATTCACACTTTCTTGATTATACACTTGGTTATAGTCATAGCTATTTGTGGCGTAGTATTTGGTCATTTCATTTCGTCATACTCTGGTGAATGGTTGCAGATGGCGGTTACGAGATAGAAGTAAGATAAAGGTAATGCATGACCCATGGTTGCGGTCAGTACATTCTAGATAATTGTAATCGTCTCAAAAGTTAGATGTGTATGACATGGTGTGAGGGACTTAATGTTTTAAAGAGAGCGACGGTGGGATGGGGACACAATTCAACGCTTGTTTCCTATTGATGTGAGCTAAACAATAATGTTTATACCTTTATATAGAGATAACCAACATGATGCACTAATTTGGAATGACAAAAAGAATGACATGTATACTATAAGATCTGGTTACAACCTTCCTATGAGGATGTTATTGAAGGAATACATGTGTTGTATGCCATTTAAGGAAGAAAGGTGTCATTTTCGGGAGATTGAAATAGTGTGTGGGGAGAACTAAAGTTCCTCCTAACGTGCAAAACTTAATTTAGAGAATTTGCAGACGATGCTTACCAACTTGGGATAAACTACAAGAACATTTACCTCGTCCGACAGAATGTGAGATGTGTGATTTTTCTTTTGAATTTGTGTGGCATATTTTGTTTAAATGTCAAACCAGTGTCAATTATTTGACTGGTGCAAGTCTGATTTCAAGCCAGCAATTGTGAATGTCTCGCTTTCATACGATGGGAGTAGTATTCTTGGATATTCAGGCTCGTGAATCTTAAGTAATTGTTCGTGGGATGTTGATGGTGATATGGGGAAATTAACAAAAGGGAAATGAATAGACTTGGAACCATAAAAATCAAATTCAATTTAGATTTTAAGTTATATGTTTTTGTTGCAAGATGAATGGTATGAAACCCGAAGTTTGGTTCGAAGTCATACAGTTAGAAGTGTTAGAACTATTAGAACAATCACTATGTTCTTTACGCAGCGGAAGTGCTTATTAAGAATAAGCTTTATGCAAGATGAAACGAAACGATAGAAGGATGAAAAAACAGAGCAAGAGAAAAACTC
>Ga0099826_10003604_pt1 | contig 10577 bp, 3 predicted proteins | sample Mtrugardesep15_FD_76830 | JGI IMG/M metagenome (GOLD analysis project Ga0099826, IMG submission 76830) | Root nodule microbial communities of legume samples collected from California, USA - M. trunc garden sep15 | ecosystem: Host-associated > Plants > Roots > Nodule | place: USA: California...
AGGAAAAGTAAATCAATGGCAGAAAAGCAACCAAATTTTGTCAAGGTATATGCTGAGAAGATCCTTTCTCCACTTTCTATTTCACCTACAAAAGCCACTACTAAAACCAAACATGTTTCCCTCACTTGAGCACCACTATTATTCTCTTCTTTTTGCTCTCATCAGCAACTCTTGTACTTAAATATGCAGCAACACCTTTCTTTGTTTCTTTCTTAATTCCAGCCACAAAACATAACATGAGTGTCAAGTTCAGATCTCAACATTTGCATCAAAGATGGAAGCAAAGAAGCAAAATTGAAGGCAAAATGGTGCTTCATGTTAGACCTAGCTATAAGTTAGGTCATGGTTGAAAGAAACCCTCAAGATCTTAACCTATAAGGAAGGGCAACCAATGATCCTTTGGCAATTTATGTATCCTATATAAAGATCTCATCTCATATATACAATAAGCTACCACTTTTGTGTAAGCAATCTTAGCAATTAATGCACTTTGTTATTTTGTAGGTATATGTATATGTATATATCATATATATGTGCCGTTGGTTGCTTTATATACGTTGAAATTTTCATCGATCAATGAAATATTTCTACTTCTAATTGTTTTGCTAGATCTTTTTTGTTGTGGTAATTTCTGATGAAATAGTCTTGCAAGTTGAGATCTGATTTGCGGCTCAATTTACACCATGATGTTAAACTTAACATATGATATCTATAAATATATGTATTACGGAATCCACCAATGGATTAAAAACTAATATCACATAGATCATGTATATAAAATTTTACAATAATCTGAAATAATTTGATATGTTGTGAGATACATCAAAATTAACATATAAACTTTTATCAAACGAGTCAATTTTGATATACATCACTGACAGATGAAGTAATTTTAGACTTTACTTATTTAACGACTGAACTCCAGATTACCAATGCTCCTTTCTCTGAAAATATTGATGGGTTAACATAAAAAAATAATATATATTATGACCAAAAATTGTTCCACCTAAAAATTAACATCGGGTTTTTCCGAATGATTTGTGATTCAATGGAATTCAATAACCACCCGAGTCAGTCATTTGGTTAAAGTTTAATAGTATTATCTGTATAGGTTGCAATCTATATGAGAAATAAATCAAGGAGTGGATGTGGTTGAGAGCAGCGCATTGTCCAGAAAAAACAATTGAGCGTCATTGTGATTTTTTTTGGTGAACAAACATCATTGTGAAGTTAAATTGGCATCAAAAGTAATTAAATAAGGATACATTAGCGTGAGTCAATTTATAGAATCTACATGTAATAGCTTAAGAAAATATTTTCTTCATATACGAAAATGATAGTAATTAATTTAGCAGGGAAAAGATTTCCTCTAAAAAAGGAAAATAATAGAGAAATAATTTTCAAACATCAGAACCCAGCATACTGTCGGCATACAATTTGTGAGAGAGTAAGACCCCACGCGTACCTACTCGTGTGATCAGTAAGTGTAACCAGGGGCGGTTTTAAGTCCCGGCGACCCCGAGCACTCGCCTGAGCTCCAGGATATGGAGACAGGATATGATACATTAATCATATCATACTTAAATCTCATGTTTGATGCACTAAAGGGATAGGATAAAATAAACCATTTTCCTATCCTATCCTGACTTTCCTTTGTAATTTCTATCCTGAGTATAGGCTGGGTTATAAATTATCCTGATGGAATTAGAAGATCATTCCTTATTTATTATCTTGATATTCTGCCATTTTTAAAATATTGTCATTTTTAAAAGCATGTATTTTCTATTATAATTAATAACATGCCATTTTTACAATATTTAATTAATTATGAGAGCTATTTTTTCATTTAATTATAATAATATCCTGCTTGTTATCATGTGCGCATCAAAGACATGATAGTATTAATGTTTATCATGTTCTTATCATATCTTATTTCTATCCAGCTTTATATCATATCATGTCTTTATCCTATCCTGACCATCAAACAAACCCTTATCTCTTTTATTTTTATTGTTCTCAAATAAGTAATGCGAATTGTTTGGTTGAAACGACAATCGATGTGGATACCATACTCTACTTATCACTTTATTACTCGATAAACGATTTGGTAGACTTGCCTAAATCCTATCATCAATAAACCATTCATCAATTGTTCCTCTTCTCATACGACTCTAGTGTAATATTACATCCACTATAGTTATATTCTTTGCAATTGATGAGAATTCGTTGTAATTGAAAGCTAAGTTTTAGGAGGAAGTAAGTAGCCATTATTATTGAGTTAGTTTAAGATATTGGAATGATTAATAATGTGACAATTAATGGTTATTTTATCTAATTCTTGCACTCTTTGTAAATTAGTTGGCTCTATGGTGGTTCAATATAATATGTATTACAAATTTCACAATTCGAGTTTTATTTTCACTCTAAATTGTGAAATATAGTTGTGGGGAAAGCAACCACACCTGACATTTTTGTTTTAAAAAGTAAGTTATTGCTACGGTTCAAAAAGTTGTGAATAACCTGTGCGTACTCCTTGGTTTAAGAACGTCTAAAGTGCACTCGGAAAAATGTCTCCTATTATGGTAGTTTAGGCGACGTTTTGAAAAAGTGTGCCCAAAGAGTGATAAAAGCGTCACCTTGGACAATAGACTACACTCGCATAGGATAAGGTTGAAAAACGTCTCCAATACTTTTGGGCAACGTTTTTTCCTTCTAGTTTTGGCAACGATTTTCAATTGTGGATTTTCAATTGTTCCCGAAAAAAGGATAAGATCAACAAGGCACCTTTTATACAATTTAAGAATTATGGAATTATTCGTCAAAAAGAATTATAGAATTATTAAACAATCCAATAATATACCCCTAAACCTCCTTCATTTTTGGGCTACAAATTCTTTCCTAACTAATCTTTTTTTTTTTTTGGTTACTTTTCTAACTAATCTAGCAAGTTTTTTTTTTTACTCATTAACTGAAACCACATGAATCTTTTTGGATACTTACAATTTCAACTAGCACCTTCTTTGCCATCTTAAATATTGACATAAAGTATAATGGAAAACTCGATAAAGAAGGGTTCAATAGAGTTAAACTTCCACCAATTAAGATATGTTTACATTTTTGCCATAGTGTCAATTTTGTTGGGTTTCTTCAACAAAAAAGAAGAAGATATGTTGACCTTTTCATGCTGGCAATTTTCTCTTCTTGCGTTCAATTATTGGATTTCATGTTTTTCTCCTACTTGGATTAACTCTTACGAGTATTTCCAGTTGAGCATGCCAGGAAATTTTATGACATTTCCACAAACGTGTCTTGCAAGTTAATATTAATACACATAATACGACTCCTAATGTAGTTTACTTTCAAACCTTGAAAAATAAATTTCTAAGCCTAAAGATATTTTGATAGAGAAATATGGTGTCATTAGTAGATTTTTTTTTTGAAAAGCTCATCAACAAATTGTTAGAAAGAGGAGGGTAAAGAATCTGATTCTTTATAACCTATAAATTCTTCCATAGAAATATATTTCTTAACCATTCTCCAAAATCCCTACAGGAGCTAGAAAAGAAAATTATAATGAGGCAAGCAGGTTGTCTTGCCTTCTTTCCTCCAACCATAAATTCATTAGGATAATGAACTGCAACACACACATATCGTCATCCAATTTCTCCATGTAGACAAAAAAAAAAATCCATCTTTACCAATAAAGTCTAAGTAGTTCTGGCTAATAGAGTTGTACGTCTTCTGAAATCAAGTTTCATCACTGGACAATTATCCTTACAAGTTTTGGACAATTCCAAAATCTCACTCACAAGTACATCATACAAAACCTGTATATTAGGAATGACTTATTTTTTGGGATTTATAATAAAACTTACTGATAACCCCTATCAACCTTTGCACCAATAACTTCAACACTTGGTTATGCATGCTTCTTGATAGGCCTAAAAATTACCTCTTTTGATGGCCTTATTTTGTTTAGTAATTTAGTATTTTTGATAACTTTTATTTGTATTTTACTACTTTTTTGTTTGTTTTTCCTTTTCTTAGGTTATGAACAAGAGAATATGAAGAATGTGAATTATTTTGTTTAATAATTTAGTATCTTTTATTTGTATTTTACTACTTTTTTGTTTGTTATTCCTTTTTTTAGGTTATGAACAAGAGAATATGAAGAATGTGAAGTAAATTAATGCAAATCAAATCAATGCAAAGTGGGCTGAAATGCCAAGAAAATTTCCATTATGATCATAGCCAAAAGCTCATGTACGTAATCAAAAGTGTGAAGACGAAAATATAAGAAACACTCAAGTCCGAAAGCATTATGGGTGCCTGTAATGAACCATTATAGTTGTAATAGATTATGTCTCCTGGAAAAACATCGGTTAGACTTTGGAATATAGATGGTTCTTTTGTGCAATTAGCAGCTTTCATTGCTCGAAATTTTGCCTAAAGACCGTTCTTCATCACTTGTAAGTTTTCCCTTTTATTTTCTTTCTAATACTAATTTCGTTTTGTCTACAATGAACTCTTGTGAGTAGACTTCTTTAATCTTAGGATTGTAGAAAGAAGTCACAATGATATTCTTTCCATAAGTCTCAAGTATTTCTTGTTTCTATGATCTTAGTTTTCTAAATTTATCTTCTTTTTTTTTCTTTTATAATGAATTATGGGTATGGTTGTTTGAATTTGTCTGTCAAGATGATAATTGATTTAAGCATTGTGAAAGGATGATGTTAGATCTAAAGAATAAAGCAAAGATTTCAAAACATGAAAATAGTCTCGATTTATTTGAGGTGATATATGGTAATTGTGCTTAATGGATTTTTCAAAGGATCGAGCCATGGAAATAGGAGGATTCATTGGTTCAAAATACACTTATTTGAATAGCAACATAGAGACTTTGAAAGATGAAAATCACAATCCTAAGATGTTTTTAAATCATTGTTAAAAGTTAAAACCTCTTTCTAAAATCAATCCAAATCTAGAAATCCGATTATTTAGCTAATCGACTTAGAGATGTGAACTGGTACTCAACACCGGTCTTTGTGAAATCAATCTTTTTTATTACATGATAAACCATGCATTTATAGGCTATGTTTTGAAAACCGTTGTCGGGGATTAGTTGATAATTTTGATTTTATTTTCTATATCCGTTAGACTAAAGTTTTTTTTTTTCTTTCAAACATGGCCAAATATCACGCTGTAAAAGAGTATGTTTCTTCCAATAGCATGGAACCACACTCTAGAATTGTGAGCTCCGAGGTAGAATCTAATATTGTGAGTGTTGCAACAACAATGTCAATTTTCCGGTTTATCATAGGAAGATCCAAGCCTCCATGTATCCTTTTTCCTAGATTATTACGGTACTATGAAACAAAGTGGAGTTTATAAATATGCCCTTAGACATATATTTTTCTATTAATCATAATTCTCTAAAAACACGGAAATAATTTAAACAACCGTTCCTTGCTAAATATCGCCTCTCGTCAAAAGTTTCTTAATTAAGAAGTACATGTTTTTTATACGGAGAGTCGTTATTTGAATCCTGAGAGAGTTTCAAAGAATTGATTAGATTATAACTTTCCCATGGGATTTAAGAATGGTTGGTTATTCATACATTTTATAATGGGTTTCTTTACTTAACTAAAGTGACAACGAACACATTCTCTGGACCGGAGGTGCCTTGACGAATAAAAGTGTAGAAGGTGTCTTCTCCCTGATGTGTGAGAGGCAACCCACAATATTTTCATGCTAATAAACTTTGTTTAGTAGAAGTCAAAATGAAGTTAGAAATCACAAGAAAGGTTGAAGAAAGAAATCCAAAACACCACCACCTAAAACTAACCTCCACCACCAATAATGGGGTGGTACGGTTGTGATGCCCTCAAGTATGTCATAACCTTCTCATAAACCTCAAAATTCCACCTACAAGATTTTGAAATGCAAAAAACATGGTTAAAAATAGTAGCCACAAGATTTTGTCTGCACGACCCCACATATATGTACTTCCAAGATAATAACACAGTGCCCTCATGCCTCAATCCTTCTCTATAAAACCGCACAAATCCTCCACTATTTTTCATCGAAGTTACACAAACATGACAAAATCAAAACCATTTTCCCTACTCTTTTACTTTTCTTTAGTTTTTTTTCTTCTAACTCTCTTCTCTTCATCTTTGGCAGCAAGAACAAAATCAGATTCTTTGTACAACACTTTCCTTCACTGTCTCACACAAAACACAACAGATTCATCAATCTCTAACATTGTTTTCTCCCAAACAAACCCTTCATTTTCCACTGTCCTTAGAAACTACATTCGTAACGCACGTTTCAACAGAACCTCAACACCAAAACCATTACTCATAGTAACTCCAAAACAACCCTCACATGTTCAATCCACTGTTATATGTGCTACGCAAGTCAACATTCAAATCAAAATAAGAAGTGGTGGACATGATTACGAGGGTATTTCATACATCTCTAACCAACCCTTTATCATCCTTGACATGTTTAATCTACGAACAATCAATGTTGATATAAAAAACGAAGTTGCTTATATTCAAGCTGGTGCTACACTTGGTGAAGTTTACTACAGAATTTCTCAAAAGAGTAAGGTTCATGGATTTCCTGCTGGTGTGTGTCCAACTGTCGGTGTTGGTGGTCACGTCAGTGGTGGAGGGTATGGTGCAATGTTGAGAAAATATGGTTTATCTGTTGATAATATTATTGATGCTGAAATTGTTGATGTTAAGGGTAGGCTTTTGAATAGGAAATCAATGGGTGAAGATCTTTTTTGGGCTATACGAGGTGGCGGTGGTGCTAGTTTTGGTGTTGTTCTGTCTTATACTGTTAAATTAGTAGCGGTTCCTAAAACCGTTACTGTTTTCCGAATTGAGAAAACTTTGGAACAGAATGCTACTGATCTTGTTGTTCAATGGCAACAAGTTGCTCCAACTACTGATAATAGGATTTTCATGAGGCTTCTTTTGCAACCTAAATCTTCTACGGTTGTCAAAGGAACAAAAACTATTAGAGCTTCTGTTGTTGCTTTGTTTCTAGGCCGCGCTGACGAGGTAGTAAAGATTTTAGGGAAGGAATTTCCACGTTTAGGTTTGAAGAAAAAGGATTGTATTGAATTGAGTTGGATTAATTCTGTTTTATGGTATAACGATGAATTGAGTCTTAAAAATGGCGAGAAACCGGAGAATCTTTTGGATAGGAATGTTAATTCAGCGGGTTTAGGTAAGAGAAAATCTGATTATGTTCAGAAAGCTATTTCAAAAGATGATTTGGAAGGGATATGGAAAAAGATGATTGAGTTAGGAAAAATTGGATTTGTTTTCAACCCTTATGGTGGAAAAATGGCTGAGATTCCGGCCGATGCAACGCCATTTCCTCACCGTGCCGGGAATTTGTTCAAAATTCAATTCTCAGTGAATTGGGATGATCCATCGCCCAATGCAACAGTGGGTTTTTTGAATCAAGCTAAGGTACTTTATAGTTACATGACACCTTTTGTGTCAAAGAATCCAAGAAGTGCTTATATAAATTATAGAGACCTTGATATTGGGATTAATAGTTTTGGTAAGAATAGTTATCAAGAAGGTAAAGTTTATGGTACTATGTACTTTAATAATAATTTTGATAGGTTGGTTAAGATTAAAACTGCTGTTGATCCTGGTAACTTTTTCAGAAATGAACAAAGTATTCCTATTCTTCCAAGAAAAGCTTAGATTAGAGAATCAATCAGTTGTAAAGCATATTTTGCTTACTTTATGGTTTTTAGTATTTCGATTCCTAAATAAATACGATTGGCCTTTATTAGGTACTTAATTTTTTTTATTGATTTTATTTTATCATTACTGCATTGAATTAGAGAAAGTAGCAACATTGTTGCTAGCATGTATCGAAGCCAAACAGTGACACTCTTGCTGATGAACTTTGGTGCTAATTAAGTATTTTAAAAAATCATTTTAGCTTGATAATGCTTTTGAAATTTAATTTTGATTATAAAATGGTTTATAGAAAAACATATGACTTGTGTTAGGGGGCATTTGGAAAATTAGTTTTCCTATTAGTTGCACTAAATTAAAACAAGAAAAAGAGAATGAATCTTTCAAATTGTAGTTTACAATGGTTGAAATATCTAGGATTTAGATCCTCTCCTACGCTACTCTTCCATGTAATCTCTTTTGCGCTACGGCTAGCAGTCGGATTAATCCAACAACTAAGAGAAATAGAGAGAAAAAAACAACAGAAACCAAATTAGAACCCGAAAAAAGAGATCTAGAAAACACTAAGAAGATACGTCTCTACTCTCACCCATGACCGTTATGCATCTGACGTCAATGCATGACGTGGATTACATGGATTTCAAATGGGGGAGTATCGTGTCACGGTGGCGAAGCCACTATGCAAAACTTTTATTTCTCTTCTGTTTCATCACCACTATTGCTTCCTTAGCTACACGGATAAATTGCCCCTCCATTGAATCATAAGTTGCTACTTTAGAAAAAATTGGATGATATATATATATATATATATATATATATAGCATCGAGCAAATCATATTAGGTACTTCCGGTAATGCTTAGTATAACGAAATTCAAAATCACGACAGTATCCCGAAGTGTACATAAGTGTCATTGAATTGAAAGTTTGACTTCAATACACCCATGACTCCGTGATTTCCGGCCAGAACACAATTGTATTGGATGCACATCGGTTTCGTGATGCCATCGTGAGAATTCCTTTCGCACTATATAGCACTGCTCTAGATACTTGTTATATAATATATTTGTTTCAGGTTATCATAAATATTTCACGAAAAATTGAGTTCAAAATATATAAAAGTCTCATGTTTAGTATAAATTTATAAAAAAATATTATAAAATTTGCACATGTAATCTATCTTTTATATTCCCGTGAAAATAGATTACAATCTATCTTTTTTTAGGGATAAATATGTGTATTGTTTGAGACGATAAATTAATCTTAGAATATATTGATATTTCTGCAATATTTTTACATTTCACCTACGGCCAATTCTTGTAATATTTTATTTAGGGAGCCAATTCTTATAGATAAAAAAAACTGGGATAAAATAAATAATAATACGATTTTGTGAAAGACGATGGCGGTAAGTTAAGTTGAAAAATATTTTATTTAATTTATTTCCTTTCAAAATAATATTGAAGAAAAATAAAGATAAAGGCTCAAATATTTTAGAAGAGTGAGACATACACTATGTTGTTTGAAGGAGAATTAATTGCCTCAGTTAAGTTGAAATAGAGAATTGTTGAGAGATTCTCCTCAAGTGAGAGTACACAGCAAGTTAGAAAGAAAAAAAGGAATAAGTGTGTGTGTCACTGTCAGAGTATGAGCCTTACTCCTTAGCACATGTGATGTTGGTTTAAAATGGAATGAGATCCCTACTTGCATAATAGTGCAACAGTGGTGTGCATGAGTATTTAGAGCCTCATAATTAAAGAGAAAAGTTGAAACAGAGAGCAACTCAAGAGAAGAGGAATAATAAGTGATTTTTAGTGAACTTTTTTTTTTATGAACTAGGTCCACTGATTTTTATTCTTTTACATTAAAATGAGTTTTTCACATTGTTCTATTTATAGCTTTTTTCTCCTTTGATCATTATTATTGTTGGTATTAGTTAAGCTTCGACAAATAGAAAATTTAACAAGCTCCAAGAGTATTCTGCTGCATGAAAGGTTTCAAAGTGAATTCATGAAAGTAAATTCCTCTCAAATAGAATTATTTGATACTCATTTAACTATATTATCTTTATTATTAAGTTTTGAGTATTGCAAATACTTGGACCCTCTTCAATCTTCTTACCTAAAGAGTATTGTAAAGAAAAATAAGACTTGATAGTGAAGATGACTACACAAGAGAGGATCCAGATGCAAATATATGTAGCATGCATGCGTGATAGGTGGGGTCGTGAAGTTTGTGTGTCTTCACCAAATCTTGTGGCTATTGTTTTTAACCATCAATTTTTGTCTTTAAATTAATTATTCTCATGATGTCGTGCAATGAACTTTAAAATCCCATTTGTTGTTGTCGTTAGTACCTCATGCCTCTCGTTGGGTGATATATACACTACCACCCAGCTTATCCCAACATGAAAAAGAGAGTTATATTTTAGTAAAATAAAAATAGAAAATGTTGGTGTATTTTTTTATTATAAAAATTGTAATTGTAATATCTTTAGTAAAATACTCTTATTAAATTTAGTGTTTTTTTTTATCAAAGTTTGAGAATTGTTTTTTATTAATTAAAGGGGTGAATACACTTGGGATATGAATGAACCTAGCAGTGTATGATTGAGGCATTCTTGGTGGTGGTATAAAGATGAGATAATTTTCTATAAATTAAATTCATGTTTGATAAAAATTCAAAATCTAACTTCAACAAGGCCAAAAGTCCATTATAGGTGAAGTTAAAAATCATAGATGATACTCTTGTACTACATTATTGACTCCGACTGGCTATTTGAGTAAAACGAAAAACAAATAAAAAGTAAGAGATAATGCTATTACCAAAAAAAAAAAAAAATAAAA
>Ga0099826_10003605_pt1 | contig 10577 bp, 10 predicted proteins | sample Mtrugardesep15_FD_76830 | JGI IMG/M metagenome (GOLD analysis project Ga0099826, IMG submission 76830) | Root nodule microbial communities of legume samples collected from California, USA - M. trunc garden sep15 | ecosystem: Host-associated > Plants > Roots > Nodule | place: USA: California...
GGTTAACACGCTAACCAAGTTTGTTACTAGACTCAGCTTCTGATCAAACATCAGAAGCTATACTTCAGAACCTGTACGTCAGGGTCTGACCAACAGTACTTCAGACGCTCCTATTTCAGACGCACTCTTCACTTCAGACGCACTCTTCAGACGCAGTCTTCACTTCAGACGCACTCTTCAGATGCTGTCTTCAGACGCAGAGTCACAGTTATTGATTAATATTCTAATAATATCAATAATTTTTCTCAAATATAGTACAAAGAAATGGCTTAATGAAAGTTGATGTGACATCTCAAAACTAACTAGTAGTTGGAACTCATCACAAAAACTTTATTTTTCTCTAAATCCAAGGGTTTCTAAAGTTCTTTTTCTCCAAATCATAGGGTTAAAAGTATAATTCTTCTTCATATTTGCTTCAAATTTATGCATCAAAACTAATATATCATTTATTTAAAATGCTTCCTTACCATGTCAGCTCCATGTTAGAATGACATATTTAAGTTATGATAAGTTGGTTTAACGATTTATACATAAAGAACTAATATGAGGTGAAAATGTTTAAGTTAAAGGACCAAAGCGACACTTTTTAAAAGCTACGAAACCAACGTGAACCTCAAAATTAAGGCAAAAGACCAAAGGAATAATTAAGCCAAATATGTACTACTATACACAGATAAATTTCAAAGGAAAATATTTATTTGAAGGACGAAAATAATTTATGTGGCAGGTGGCATGGTACAATACAAATTAATTTTCCTTCTTGTATGTGAAAGGATTGACAAGTGGGTCAATCAACATGTTTCTGAATCAACAATAGAAGGGGGTATTTAAACAGTTACTAAAACATGTTGCAGCTCTCAAAGATGGCCCTGCACAAGTTTTTCGCGCTTAAGGCATTATTTTGTCTGCAAATTCAAGGGCACAAATTTAATGAACCAGCTCAAGATTATAGACATTTCCTCAATCAAAGACCCTTCAACAATGTAGCAAACTTTATCATTTTAATGTCTTCATACACATGCACATTTTTTACATTGTTTCTTTGCTAAGGACTGTGTGTAACGATATTGTAAATAATGAAAGTTTTGAATTTTCAAAAGATTATATCTATGCAATAATGAAAATAAACCATGTATTCGAAAAACTAAGTTTTACATAGATTAAAGATATATCAGACCTTATTAGATGTATCATTGACAAAAAAGAAGAAGATAAGATCCGATATTAAAAGAGAGACATGTTTGATTTTACAAATCAGTTTTGTAAGGATAAGTTAAATCCAATATGAAAATATAAGAGAGAGTAACAATATTTTAAATGAACTTGTTATTTTGACCAAGTAGATGAATTCAAGTGATTAATAAGTTTCAGCTAAGATCGAATCAATTGAAGTACTAAGTTCAAATACCGACCATAAAAATTTTTTGTCCGACCAAATTTTTTATTATTACCACCCATTCCTCCTCCGAAATGGAATGTTTCGTTGATTTCAAAGACGTGACCTAATTCTATGATTGTTTTTCATCTGTGACACCAGTGAATCATGAAAGGATTAGTTTCTTATATTGTTCATTGTTGTCAAATATGAAGGAGCTCCAATGGTTCTACCTGTGGCCGGAGGAGAGAACTTTGCAGAATGCAATCCATATAAAGTTTAACATATATATTATAATATGCATGGTAGACAGAGACTGTCTACTTATTGTAAATTAAGTTTGAGGGAGAAAAGTTAATTACTATATATGCATAAATTTATGTGAACATTATTAAAGCATAGTGTATAAAATAAAATGAGATTTGAAAAGGAAGCATTTGAATTGTGAAGATAAAAAGGAAACTAAGATGACCCAAATACACGTATAGTAGAGGTTGACATTCATGGATTATAGTTTCTCTTGTTTAAGCCCTTCCCCAAAAGAACATACCCATATTTTCTAGGCAGACAAGTAGGAGACAATGATGTTGACACACGTAGACCATTACTCTCTTATTGTGCATAATACCACAATCATATGGTTGCATTAAACTTCGTGGCAATTGGCTACTAGTAATTTTCAACCTACAAATATTTTTCTATATAAGAGTTCAGAATGAACGTTTATGTGATACAACATTTACATCAAATATATTGTGTTACATATAACACAAGTCTAATTCTTTAATCTTTCAAAACAAAACAAAAAAAGTCGAATTATTTAAGATGGCTATTGCACAAAACAAACGTTTCCTAGTAGTGGTTCTATTTCTTCTCTGTTTCATATCTATCCAAGCTAGAGGTATTAAGTTATACATAGATTATGTTCTTAATTATATTGGATTTAAAAAGACTTTCATGATCATATTCCTTTTTTTTTTTATTAAAATCATAATAATTTTTTTTCTTTCTATTTTTATGTTATTTTTCTAACATGATTTATATATATTTTGCAGCACGAACACTGAAGGAAAAAAGCAATGATGTAATGAGTACTCCTCATCATAATAAGGAAGATCATATGTTTAAGGCAAAAGAAGAACATAATGTGGGAGATGAAGTATTTTCAATGGATTACACTCCAGCTAGAAGGAAGCCACCGATTCACAATTGAAATATTGTTTGCAATTTTATGCTACAATTTATTTTACGCTACGAAAATTTTGTTCATCTTTGAATATTGATCTTGTAAAGTCATAAAATGTTGTATTTTCTTTTTCATGAATATAAAACGTTGTAATTATACATATTGATATGATACACGACAATAAAATCATTTTTCCTACATGAAATAAAAGTATCATGCTATGGTAATTTGATTGATCGACATAAATAAAATGACATGAAATTGAGTCTTGATATATAGATTTAATTTGATGATTCCTTTAATAAAGATAACATGAAATATTGTACAAAAAAAGAGTATAGAATACATTATTTTTAAGGAAAGAATACATTTTATTTTATCGTCTAATACTTCATTTTTTTTTACATCTCCCAACTGCAGTGGAGCCATGAACTCAATTCTTCCAGAATTCGTTGTATAATATATCGACAATCTACGATTTTTTTACGTAAAAGAATACATTTTTTCAAGTCTTCCCCCTAACATCTTATATATATATTATATAATAATAGTAATAAAATACACACTACGTACTTCTGACTAAAAGTAGGAGCTTCTTACGGTTAATACACTGTTTTTTCTTTTTCAGAAGAAATTTTTATTTTATTTTTCAGAAGGAAGGCGTCCCTTGATTTTTGTTTTTTGAGAAATATTCGCAACTTTTATATTTGTCATTTTACATATAAACGGAGTTGTATGTTAAGCTATTTCTTTTTCCAAATTAAAAAGGTCAATTTTGTTTTTGGTAAACTAGAAATATATGGCTTCATGAATGATCTTTTCTACGACAACTCCCATGTTTTTTGTAAAAAGGTGTAGATGGTTACTGGACATATTCTTCTGGCTATTCTTGGTTTTCGTTGATGTTTCCATCGTATTAGGCATCTCCCTAAAAATTGTGAACTTTTTTCTTTTTATTATATATGTGTATATATGAATGAAGTATCTTTCAAAAAAAAATTATACTATATGAATGAAGTATGTATATGAACATGAAATGTCAAAAAGCTGACATACAGTAAAGATTATTGGTTAATAAAAAGATTAATTAACAACTCTATATATACCGCTCTTATAAATAGTTTCTACAATATATGTTCAATCATTTTGAAATTTAAAAAAATATCATATTGAATAATCATCTTGTACAAAAATAATAATGAATCATCTTTACATATCATAATACAACCTCTTGTTTACGTTTTATTCACGGGACTCCATGTTTACATTGTGGCAATTAATATGATGAAATTTGGTTGATTTTATGTGTTACTTTTCTACCATTTATTCGTTTAGTGATGACTAATTTGCAAGACACATAAGGTAGGTTCTCCCCTTCAATTAAAATTTTCTCTCTATGATCATTATTATTAGCAAAAATTTCACTTTTCATATTCTTTGAATAATTAATTGATTAAATATGAAAAGTAAATTTTTGTTTATAAAGTAACCGTAGGGAGTAATAATTGATTAAATATTATATGCTTGGTTTGATAAAGGGGGGAAAAACTTGGTTTACACTGTAATAACCCTACTCAAAATCTCATGTTTAACCTTTTCTTTCTCTCTTCTTTTTAAGGTATTGAAATTTGAACAAGTTCCTTACATCCGTGTACCATCCCTAGTCAAGTTAAACGTTACACTATAGATTCCTCTAACTAATAGGAACACATAAATCAATGCATTTCCTTAACCCAGAACTCCCCAAAACAATACAAGAAAATCAGTTTTTCAGTTATTTGGAATTCTCTCGTAGAAAAGCAAGCTGGCCTCAGCAGACAGAACTTCTTCGACTGAAACAGAATCCACGTGAGAATCTGAAACACCAAACCAGCGCATTGAATGTTGATTGATGCAATCACCCGAGACATCTGAGGACTCTGATCTCACACATCTGTAGACAGTGTAATGTCCTCCTCCAGCTCTTCCAAAGTGTTCCACAACAGAAACAAGTTGATACAAACATGTATCATGAGAATCTGAATTACTAGAAACATCCACCTGCATAAAGCACAATACGTGAGAACTCAAAATGAACATCCACGAGCAAGATAATATCATATTAATCCTTCTTACGTTTTCAAAGATTGTTCCAGAAGAAAATACATTTTCATTTAAAACTTGAATACCTATTCAGTCAATCAGTCCTAAGATTTGATCAAGAGCTTGATTGTTGTCCTTAATCCCTATGACCTTTTTCATGGGTTTTGCCTCTCATTATTTTAAAGTTAGATCCAAGTGATGAAATGGCAAACCGATGGCACACCATCCTTGCCGTGTCACTAACTATCCTGCATTACCTATTCTGTCGTCACCCCATCCCCTTCCGCTCCCCGCCTCCATCCCTATCTCCATTGGCAAAGACATATTCTGGGAAAAAGGAAGAATCTAGAAAAGGCAGTGCCCATTACAAGGACCCTTAACAATTGGATAATCCCTCCATTTTACATTGTTACATACATATTACAAATTGCTTCCTAGTTTTTAATTTGGGTTTGGTTGAATCTGCTCAAGGCTAATCTTTTCTGAAACTGTGCCTGTTGAAAATACTGCAATAAGCAACGTTAATATACATGGTTCTGATTTGGCAAATCATAATTGATATTTTACATGAACCATACATGGTTCTGATTTGGCAAATCGTAATGGATATTTTGCTGAAGCATTTGATCATATTTGCTGATTTTTCAAAAGCAGCGTGTCATGTACCGTGGACAAAGCATAGGCAGAGATGCCCAGCTTTAAGTTTTATTGGAAAATAGAAGGCCTACATTCAGGATGCTAGAGGAAAGGGGAAGGGGAAGAGGCTGCATGGGATAATTAATGATACATGGCAATAATGACACGGAGGTCCATCACATCCTCACTAAATGGATCTCTATAAGGGTGGAGGACTAAAGCACCTAACTTTAAAATAGAGACAGAAGCCATAAAGAATTGCATATGATAGGGCCAAAATAAAAAACATGCCCAAATATAAGAATTAAAAACATATATAAGCTTTCATTTAATAAATTCCAGGTTCTTCAAGCATCACAACAATTAATGGCCACAGCCACATTGGAGAAGGACACATCAGCCACATTTCAGATAGTACCGTTATCGTCCTAATTATATTAGCAGAATGCTTTGAGTTTGATTGTCGCACATTTTAAAAGTAAAACTGGCTTGTGATGAAAAATAACGTTTAGGATCGTAGACTGAGAAAATTAACTAAAGGACACTCCAGTTTATGCTTTATTTACAATGAATTGGAGATTGACAGACAGATAAATAAAGCTTCTTTTAAATGTTATTATACACAGACATAAAATGCATGGATAAACAGGATTTCATGGTTCAATGTAATATAAATTAATCAATACAGAAAATTTGGACCAACCGTGTCAATGGATTGCGACTCTGTCTTTGAGTGAATGCTTTCTGAAGAACCAGAACAAGGAACTTTATTAAGACTTGCCTGTCTACTAGCGGAGGAGCTAACTATTTCAATACGAGCATCTGCATCGATCTGCTCTGTAGCTCCTCCATAAAGGACACCAGATTTAATCATCCTTATTATCTCAGAATGCATATTGCTATGGTTTAGCAAAGAGTTACGTCTACTTTGTACATCTTCTTCCTGTATCTTCACTCCTAGTCTAGTTGTCATGAATGAGGACACATCCAAAGTCAATGGAAAAGATATATGGCCCTAAAACACCATGAAGACAAAATATATTCAATGAAATTCAATGAAAATTAATATACTGCTTTTTATTTAAAAAGTTAGGCAGCTCTAAAATAATAGTCAAGTTTATGTCCAACCCATTTAAAAGTGCAATCAAATAAGCCTAAGCCTTATGCCCAGGGAACTTTTTACTTTTTTTTTTGTGGTCAGGAGGAACGAAGCTATAAAAAAATGGAGGATTTAATACATTAGAAATTACCTGTAATTTGAATGACTCTCCAAAATCATTCATGTGAACTCTTTTCAGCTGGATGCATAAAATCTGTCCCCATGCAATTAAATGTTTCAGTAGTTCGTTCAGAGATTGAACAACAAAAGAACATATATTCATGAGAAAATTATAGATGCCAGATAACACAAATTAGGCATACCCTTGGACACCGAGCAATACTTAGCTGCTTCAAAGCATGTGAAAACCTATTTGACCACGGTAGATTTTCAAGATTATAAGTTTTTCGGCAATCACAGAACTCTTGGTCAGAACATCTCCTAAGGTTTCCAAGTTCTACCTGAGTAACAATGGCAAAAACTTCACATTTTGACAACGTAAAGAACAGTCAGTTGGTAGAGTCAGCAGCCAACATCTATGCATCCCTCACCTATCTTTATCTATATCTAAATAAATAAATAACATATCACACAGGGATGACCTTGTCTCCTTCCATCAAGGAAAGATACTTGATTGCAGCATTATGCCAACAGTGGCTGCAGTTGTAGTTTTCAACGTGTTCAGCTACAATGAACTGCTTCAGGCATTCCTCCAGGGTACAACCAACTCTCTGCAACCAGTCAAATTTATTAATCAGAGTTCCAGTAGGCATGCAGTAGTTCAACCATCAAAGGAATAACCTTGAAACTACATAAGATAAGTGACACTAATCTTTAAAACTTACTATAGTGTATCTATTACTAAGCACGGGTGAAAGAGGCAAACAATCAAAATTTTCAAATTTATTTGAGATCTGCAAAATGAACAAATATAAAGTTAAAAGATATTTATTTTTTTAAAAAAAGACTGGTAAAAGGAAACATCATCAGAATCACATTAAAAATAATGAAAGAAGATATCATCATCAAAAACCAGAATAAATAATTATGTTAAACAAAACTGTTATCACGAAATTGTGTAATCAGCAGCCTATCACGATAAAAGAAAAGTTTTTAACATGGATGTCTTATGCCTCCCACAACCACAGACTAAACCAACCACAAAGCACGCTATGGGGTCATTAGTAACATGGTTTGCATGTTTGGAATATTTACGTGTAATAAGTCATTTTAGTAACCTGCAGGCAACAATAAGTCTTGTCATCATGTCAACTAATGTTGTGACCTTATGATTTATACATTTTCACCATTATCATCATTAAATCTATCAACCGGTCAATGCTCAATACCCATAATAACAAAGTCAAACATAGAACTAAATCAAATTTGACATTTATCCTCAGCTTCTGAAACTCAAGTCATCCCATACTATAGCCAAATTCCTAAATTTATAAATAATTGCTGACCATTTTCAAAGTACTAACCTTAATTCTTTCAAGATGTTTTAGCAAGTGGCTGTAATGTTACCCTACAACTTTTTATTTCCAAATGCAACAACAGAAACCAAAACAGGAAGACAATAAAAACATCAATCTGAAAAATAGTCCTCCTGATAGCCAGTTATAGAATGATTACAAACTTAATACATGTCAGCGAGAGATGCAGAAATGAGTGTCATGGTTTTTTTTATGAAGGCAGTCTAAAATTACAAACAAGTACGAGGGAGTGCACATGCAATCAACTAAAACGGAAAAGTTCTTTAGATTGCAGTGAGGAAAGTCTTCTGTACCTGGGACAAGCAACTTTGACAAGTTAAGCCGCTGTTCAGAATCCCATCGAAGGGTCCAAGGAAGAGGCGCCGCCATCTCTCTGGCTCACTCTGCCACTCCGTCTGTATTGGAGTAAGAATTCTATTATTAGAAGCAAAAGTGTCTGCTAAAGAACTTATCTTTGGAGCATAACAACCTCCAACTTCTTCTTTCAATGAGCCCAATAGGTGAACAAATGCTTCAGCAGCATCCTAGAAAAACAAACAGTCAAACAAACTAAGCACGAAGCAGAATGAGAACTCAAACAACATATGGTTGCTAAATAACAAAAGAAACACAACTCTACCTGCTGGCTCGTAAGATCAAAATTTGGAACATAGCTGGACATAGCATGCATCAACGGCCGCGGGCTCAATATAACCTTTTGAGCACTAACTGAGCTCAGCTCTGCCAACAATAACATTCATTCATTCATTCATGTCGAGTGAACACAGTGATTCGCCAGTGCTTGATACAAATACCACAGTAAATTATGACGAAAATAAAAAACCTGATTTCATTGATCTCAAGCCGATGAATGTAAAATAACACAAATCAACTTACATATATGCTCATTAACAGATTTGGATTGAGTGAAGTTTGACTGCACACAGTTAGCCGCATCGGACAGTCCAGACGTGGCTGATTACAGTACAGTCACAGGATTGTGACCAGGGACAGACCTAGGTTAAGTGTTGTGTCACTTGTGTGGGCTAGGGCCCTCACTATGTTTTGGGGAGAAAAAAATCAATACTATATACTCTATAAGAAAAGACCACACATAAACATAATTTGTTTAATTAAGTTGTTCACGCTTAAAAAAATAACTCAAACTGTAAATCCCTTCATTCTCGTTATTGTTTAGTTGTTTATATAAAGTGATATTTTGATTGATATTGAAAATGAGAAAGTCATTAAATATTTGATGTGTATATTTATACTTTTAAAAATAAACAGTTATAAATACTTTTATTATTGAGAGCAACTGTTATATATACTTAATGCTAAAAATTTATTGGTATATTGCCCAGACTACTCAAAAGTTCAGGGTCGGTCCATCCCTGGTCGTGACTGCACACAACACAGGCCCCTCGTTAACAGCAGAAAACTGAAAAGCTAAATAAAAACTTCTAACTAGTTTCTAACCACTAACAAACATGGGGCTGTTTGGATAAACAGCTTATTTGCAGCTTATAACACAAACGCTCGTCATGGTATGTGCTAATGCATAAGCTTGCATAAAATTTTATAGAAAAGACAAAATGAAGTTAAATTGCTTTTGCATATGCTATAAGCTATACTGGAGAATTTGTGAAAATAAGCCAAAAACAGCTTGTGAGTAGATAAGCTGTTTATAAGTTCTCCCAAACAGTCTCACAAAACTTATGTCAGTAGATAAGCTCAAATAAGTCAATCCAAACAAGCCCATAATCAACTTTTTGATTAACTTAATAGCAAAAACCAAATCAGAAAACTTATCTAACTCCATAAACTGGACATAACATATAAGTATCACAATTTTTTCAATACAGAAATCGCAAACGAAACTCCATTCAATCACAGAAACAATGTGGTAGTACCTTGTACTAAAGAAGCCAAAGAAAAAACAAGAGGCATGTTTTGAACAAGTTGTTCATCAGTCCCATATTCAGCAATAACGCTATGAAGAAAACTCTGAAAGCAAACACAACTAGCAAGAGCCTGCAAAAAAAGAAAGAAAAACAAATCAACAAACTGATTAATCGCACAATTGAAGAAACAAAAAGAAAAAGAAACCTGCAAAACGACGTTGAGGAAGCAATTGTTGGCGAGGTTTCGCAAGCCGGGAACAAAAATGGGTTTCTCGGAGTGGTTATCCTGATTATAATCTGGTAATAAAGAAAAACGGGAGCGAATTGGTTTGGAAGAATTGGTATATTTTAGAGCTGATATGTAAGCAGCAATGGCCGCAATGGCAGTAACTGCTGCTACATGAATAGTGGTAGAAGAAGATAGCGTCTTCTTCATAACGAGAGTTTGAGTTTGTGTTGTGTTCGTTTTAGTTCCCAACTTTAATTTGCTTGGTGGGGGGAAACCCTGATGTTGAATCCAGGTTTTTTACTACCTCCTCCCATTAAAAAAATTAGGGAATCAAATTTAATTTTAATGACCTTGCTTTTAATTCTTTCAATATATATCCCACCAACACCATCTTGCGATCCAAAATAAACAAGTTTCCTTTACTTCCGTTAATTTATGAGAACCAAACTGAGAAGCAAATAGTTTAAGGTGGGCCGAAACAAACTTTAGATATCATGTTGATAGTAGGTTTTTAGAGAGAGTAACAAAAGAGACGACTAAAGTTCCAATAATATTATAATGGTATAAGATATCAAGATGTTACAAAAAAAA
>Ga0099826_10003606_pt1 | contig 10575 bp, 8 predicted proteins | sample Mtrugardesep15_FD_76830 | JGI IMG/M metagenome (GOLD analysis project Ga0099826, IMG submission 76830) | Root nodule microbial communities of legume samples collected from California, USA - M. trunc garden sep15 | ecosystem: Host-associated > Plants > Roots > Nodule | place: USA: California...
AGGTGGAATCGTAGTGAAATCAGAGAAGAGGCAACATCGCAGGAATTAGGCTTCGATTGAGATTGAAGAGGTGGAGAGTGAGCTTCAATTGAGATTGAAGAGCTTCGATGAGATTGAAGAGGTTCGATTTATGCATGTGGACCTTCGATTGAAGAGGTGAAGAGTGAAATTAGGGTTTAGAGTGAAATTCTGAGTTGCGACAAAGGACCTTCGATTAATTGAATTGTATGTTTCAGTTCGGTTCAGTACGTACGGTTAACTGAGTTTTGACAACGGTTCGGTTCAGTTAATGAACTGTCTTCAAAATAGCGGTTCAGTTCAATATCCAATATAAAGGTTCGGTAAATTTTAGTATGGATTGGTTCGGTTAACCGGTTCGGATTGGTTTTTGGTTAATTTTGCCCACCCCTACATATACTATAACTTTGATGTCTTTTGTCGATCAAAACTCACGAGATCCTTTCTTAAAATCTTCCCTGTGGGTGACTTTGGAATCTTCTCTATAAAAGTCACTCGCCTCAACCTTTTGTAAGGTTCAACCTTGACAAGGAAAATACATCAAACAAGTAACAACCAACCTTCAAACTCTTGCATTCACTAAAAAACTATATATAGAAAGTCACCTTCACGTGTATACATTTATGACAGAAAGAAAACTACGTTATATATAATCTACTTCTGCACTTGATACAATAGGTTTCTTTGAAATGATTATCTGAATATATAACATACCTGTTTTGCTACAAACTCTTGAATCTCTTCTTCCGTTATCGAGCTATTGGGTGAGCGAACAACAAAAGCCACAGGAACCTCACCAGCTTTAGCATCGGGCGACCTGATTTGGAATCGACACCAACAAGTCTCTATGAACCATTATTTCATTCCAAGTATAAATGCTCATAAAAGGAAATAAATGAGTACAGATTATGCATGAAAATGTGACATACCGGATCACGCCAACATCAGAAATCTCAGGATGAGAAATCAACAAGTCTTCAAGTTCAGCTGACGCCACCTAATTATAAACGAAAACACAACATGCGATGAGCATTAAAGTATGTGTTTGTTCAGTACGATAAGTTTGCTAATATTACATGCACTCTTATTAGCTTGACTTAGGTATGCAATCAACAATGTCTCATGCAATGGCGGAATTTTTATGTAAATAAAATAGTTTCACTTAGTTGATGTTGAACATACTTGATACCCGGTACGTTTGATGAGCTCTTCTATTCGACCAACAACAAATAATTGTCCATTTTCGTCAAAATATCCAAGATCTCCTGTGAGCATCCAACCTTGATCATTAATGGTTTGGTTTGTTGCTTCTGGATTGTTAAAGTATCCTGGGAAATTTTGTAACATAAGATTTTAATCATCACAGTCAATTTAAATTTAATGTAACAGAAGAAGTAATATATTTGAGCCTCAAACCAAATCAATGATCCAGTGATATAATAAGTAGTTTGAGAACTTGATCATGCAATCACTAATTAGCGGCAAAAATATAGCAAACTTAAAGTCAAGTTGTGTGAATTAAGATTTGAATCAACCAAGAGAAATGTTCACATGCATCTAGTGTTAGACGGTGTTTTGAATATGATTAACTCTTTGTAAAAAGAACTTATAAAGAAAAAGTAATACAAATCTGACCTTCCATCATTGTAGGACCTCGTAGCCAAATTTCTCCTAATTGATTCGGTGGAAGGGGCTTCAATGTTGCCAAATTAACTATCTGAGATTCTACACTTGGAATTAGTGTTCCAGTTGAACCAGAAACTGAAAGGAGGCTTCCTTCATTTGGATTTTCTATGGAAACAAGTCCACATGCTTCAGTCATGCCATATCCCTACCACAATTATCATACACAACATGTATTCATATATCACAATCCATCACATATCACATGTATACGACTCGTGTGCCAATATCTTAGGATATTATATAGAACGTAACCAGAAATCTAGCATGCTGGTTTGCACTAATGAACCTATAACATTTTACTTCCATCTATGATGCTTAGGTATGGATCAATACGGTACCCAGTAAGGGTACGAGTAATAGTACGTAATACGATCAATTTTAAAAATGAAAGTGCGAGTATGTTAACATAAAACATTAAAAAAATTACTTTTTTAAGTGAATTACTACCATTATTGTTGTAAAAACATGCTTAGAAAAAAGTTTTATAACATTATTCGTATTTATTTATGTGTATAACCACATTTCTATCATCATTAGTATTTTTATTTTCATCTCCACCACTATTTGCATGAAAAGCTAGAGAAAATTGAAATACAATAAAAAAAGCAAAATAAATTTGCTATTTTTCCAACTCATATGTTTTTTTTATGTTCCCACTACGAAAAATCAACTAAATAAAAATAGTATGATTTGATACTTACGGTAAGAATATCGTACATAACTGCGTATCCAGTATGGATACTTCACCGTTTTTGGAATACCCATGCTGACTTCCATAGATTGGATAATTAGTTGTTCTAAATTTGAGAAATGATAAAACCATTTTCCTTAAATTGAAAATGGTTTATCAATTTAGTGTCTCTTTACACTTGTACTTTAAACACAATATTTAATCTTAAAAAAAAAGTTAAGAAGATGTTAAAATTCAGAAAATCCATGGTGACATTATGAAAAAAGGATTAAATGAGATGATTTACAGTTTGAGAAAGAAAAAAAAGAACTTTACAATTTTATAAATTTAGAATCTTTCAATTTTTTTAATTATTATAAACTTAGAAGAGTAATTGTCTGAATTTCGATCATGATTAATATGTAAATTATGAACTCACATGTATGTGGTCAATGCGGAAATTTGTTATTGTTCAATCAAGATTGAATGGTTTAAATCTCAAACTCGATAATTTTAGTTTAAAAAAATAATCAAAGGTCTAATCGAGGGTATTTATAGTCATTGACTAGTGATCATACATAGAGTATCATGAACAGATAAAGATATTTATCGCGAGACATATTCTCACGCGCGTATCTCAATTGTGATTCCCCTGTATGCCAAAAAAAAAAAACTGTCCCATCACCCCATGATTTTCGGCCAGCAAGCATTTTTATTGGTTAAGCACTGTCCGCGATCTGCTCGGGACACTTTCTCTCAGGGTATATAGCAATACTCGTCATGAACACGAGTTAGATCAAGATTGAAAGGTTCAAGATTGCAAACAAATTTTTTATTTTATTTTTAAAAAATTAAAATTCCAATAATAAATCTGCACTTTCAAAAGTCAACGGTGAGTGCATGTTTTGATGCAGGAAACCAATAGATTAAGAAAAAACGACAAATCGTTTAGAAATTCAATGTTGGCACTTTTTTCTTAACTATACCTGAATGATTTCAACATGGGGTAGAATCGCAGCACAAGCTTGCATCACATCTTTCTCCAACGGAGCAGCACCGCAGGCAAGCTGCTTCAGCGAAGATAAGTCATAACCACTCACCACCTGATGCCGCTTGACCAGCTCCACCATCACCGGCGGAGCAACAAACAAATGCGTCACCCTAAACTTCTCCACCGCTGCCAAAGTCTTCTCCAAATCAAATCTACCACTCATCGACACCACCGTGTTCCCTCTCCTCAGCTGCGTGTACATTATCACTGCCAATCCCATAACATGCTGCATCGGTTCCAAACACAAGAACACATTCTTCCCCTCGCCGTAGAAATCCTGATCCGCCACTCCCGCCATGGCCATCGCTATGAAGTTCCGATGAGTCAGCATCACTCCTTTGCTTCTCCCCGTGGTTCCTGAAGAGTAAAGAAGCGCAGCCACGTCGGATTGTGAAACGACCGGAATCTCCTGGGAGCTCTTGAACGACTCTCCTATCAGCTCGTCGTAGCTCCAAATACCATGAACATACTTGTGCGACGTATATGTGCGAGTCCCAGGATCGTCGTCTAGCAATATTAAAGGTAAATATTTGTTATATGAGCTCCATGCTAAGAAAATGTTGAAGAGTTCCGAAACAGTCACAACAAGATCAGCTTTAGAGTCTTGGATTTGATTATCGAGTTCTGAGTCGGTGCATAAAGGACTACAGGTGGTGACAACAGCACCTATGGTGGCAACGGCAAGGAAGAAGACAGCGAAGCGTATTGAGTTAGGTGCAAATAGCAAAACTACGTCGCCTTGTTCGATTCCAAGGCGGAGTAGGGAGCGGGAGAGGTCATAGACTTGAGTTTTTAGTTGGCTGAAGGTTAGGGATTCACCGGTTTGGACGTCAGTAAGGGCGATGGTGTCGGTGACGGAGGAATTGGATTTGAAGAGGAAGGAGGTTAGGGAGAGGTTGGGATCAGTAGGAAGGTGGATGGGTGACCTGGGTGAGGAATAAGTCATTGTTTTCAGGTCGAAGCAATTTTTCGGCATCGTTGTTAGCTTTGTGATGTGGTTTGTTGTTGAAGAAATTGTTCTGTTGTAATGTGAGTAAGTTTAATATTGTTTTCTTATTGGAAGACAAGTATTGACTTTTTATATTTCTTAATTAGCCAAAAACTAAGTTGAGATTGAATGGTAAAACTTACAAGTGTTGAACTAATTTGAGTTAAAAAACAAGGAGTTTCATCATGTTCTTTTCCTCCAAAAGAAAAAAGGAGTTTCATGTTTTTTTTTTAAAGAAGAAGTTCGATGTGATATTTTTTTCAAAACAATTTCAAAATTCGATGTTATATATATTTTTGGTAGAATGACAAGAAAAAAGAAGAAAAAGAAGAAAAATTTCTAAGAACAAGACTCTGTCTTGGCATCAAGTTTTAATACTGACTTCAACTTCGATGGGGGTGCATGCCAAAAGTCACAAATAGTCTTGAAGAACGTCCGAACTTGACTAGCAATGGTTGCCCTCTCGAAGCATGTGATGAAAAAAAAAGGTTAGGAATATGGTCCTTTAACCCAAAAGTCTTCATCAACAAAGCGTATACATGTATATGAGAGTGATCGGTTCTTGAAGAAGACGGAGAACTTCTAATGAATATGTTTCACAAAATTCGATGTTATATTTTAAATATGAATAAATTACACTCATCTTTTTAAGAGAAGTTTAAATTACATCTGTTAAAAACAAAAAAGAAGTTTAAATGCGTGACATTCCTTTTCTTTGCACCGAGATATGAATATGTAAAGGGAAAATATAGATAGACACCCTTTTTTCATACCACTCTTGTACATACCCTATATGGAAGGGTATTTTGGTAATGTGTAACAAATGATATGTAGTTATTTTTGACCCACATTGCCACATGTTGCATTTATGTGTGGAGGTTTAATGGATGTATGACACCTATGTGTGTCTATGTATAAGCACTCATATGTAAATGCATGTTTCTTTTCTTTGCACTTATAGTTTGTATGAGTTTTGTCGCTATACTCTCTATAAAAGAACAAAATATTTAGTTAAAAAGTAAGTTTTTCTTTAGTCAATATGTGTTAGACAATATGTTATTAGTATTTTTTTTAAATTATTATTTTTAATTGATTAGTAATGAGCAAGAGTCAAAATAAAATAATGTAAACAACTAGGCAGTGACGAATTTAGAGATTTTAAATAGTGGGGGTACCATCCATATAAATTAGTCGGTGTGTGCTTTGTGTTTTGTAATCTTTGTTTGCATGTATTTTATTTTTATTTGAATGAATAAACCATCAATTTAGTTTGTAAATTATGGTTCATTTTCCAATTTAGCCCATAAACTAAGTAAATATAATGGTAGTTCTTAATTTATATGAAATTCGTTAATTTATTCATTAAAATATATGAATTTCCATCAATTTAGTCACTAACAACTTAATAATAGAGATTAAATTGACGAATATCATATACTTTAGAGACAACTTATTATCCTTGCATAATTTAGAAACTAAATTTGAAAAAAAAGTGACAGTTTAGAGATCAAATTAATAATTTGTTCTTTATTTAAATAGGTTTCTTTTTATATTGAGAATCAACTTGTAGAATTTAACTTGTGTGATTGACCCTCTCAAAAATCAAAAACTTGTGTGATTGGCTGAGTTAAGAAAGAAAGTGTGTGAAGGCAATCCAATTCCGTGAAGGCACGCCCATCTTCATAGTATAAAAACACATATATTATACCACTAAAAAAATATTATGAAAACTTTGTGTAGGCACATGCCTTCAAACCATTCTACATACATCCGTCCCTCCAACTAGGGGTCTTAATATATGAAATGATCAGCTGGGCCAAAATATAAAATTTGTATATAACCTAGGGGCCTTATAATATGAAAATTGAAACTAAATATTTGATACATATTGACTTTCTTTAATATTCATTTTTTTGACAAAGACTTTCTTTAATATTTATATAAAACATCATGGAATGAATCATGGATTTTTATATTTTAAAAAAGTCATATCAGTACTGAATTTTCTAATAATTGACATCTTTTTTTTTCTTCTTAAAATTTATTCTTTACAGTATTTGTTGCTTACTTAGTAGTTTAAAAAATGGTGTGAAATAATTAAGATTATTTTGATAACTAAATAAATTCTTGTTAGCCAAAATATATATATAAATAGTATTCATTCTTAAGTTATATAACCACCTTTACATAAAGTTTTCGCAACACATATACATTTCAAGCAATAAAAAATATTAAAAATTCTTAGCTAATGTATTATTGGTAATTTTTTTTAAATTACAAATTTAATTTTTTTTTAGAAGATGAGGGTGGAGAGTTTACAAATTTTAATTTTATTAGTGATGAGCTGTAGTCAAAATAGAGTAATGTACATACAAACTCACTCGGTGCACGCGTACGCGTGTACGCGCACCGAGGCTAAACGCTAGGATACTAAATTATCCTAGCTCAGCTCATTACAGGAATCTAAAGAATTTCTACGAATATTAGCCAGATTTAAGGCATTTTCTCGAGTTGCATAAGTGGTATTGAGAAAATACCGAGTGATATGTTTCCGATAATGGAAATCTTCGCGCAACCTCTACGGTTGTCGAGGAATGAGACACTAGTTACCCGGATATCCGAGAGCATATGGAATTTGCAAATGTTGATCCATCCGAGAGCTGTGTTCTGTCTGATCGGCCTAGCAGGCGGGGCTGCTAGCAGTTGCCTACAACTCGGTGGAGTTGGGAGGACCCTCGAGATGACAGAACTAAGATGGCGGGGAGCAGTAGTACAGGGGGCTGCGACTTCACTTCACTGGTAGGGTGTCTATATGAGCACTACGCACTCATAAACGTTACCAGTTGAGACCCGGGAAAGGAAGGGAACTAATAACTAGTGGGCGAATCTCGACGGACGATCCGCACGTTCGCTGCAGCAAACAGCTGCAATCCGGGTACCGTAGATTTGTGGCACCTCGATCTCATAATTAGTTTGGTTGCAACGGTTATGGGGTTGGCCACAGAGTAATTCGGGAGGGTAAGAAAAGATTCCAGAAAGAAACATATCTTGGAAAATAGAAAGGAGGCTGAGAGGCTCCAGTAATTATCTCCTATTAGCCATGTTGCTCTCCAAGGTTTAACCGACGACACGCGAGATATTATTGGGTCGAAAGTCTCAGTCAATTCAATAAAAATTACGTCCATTCTATTGATACCAGCTCGGTATGGAAACGGCTCATACTGGTCAGGAAAGTGGGAGTTGTTAACCCAAACTCCCTGATCGCCTGTCGGTTTTACCCACTTTGATGGTTTCCTTTCCTTACCCCAGGTGGGGCTCACCTTGGACCACATATTAGTGGTCTTTCCGGTAGTTTTAGGGATGTACACAATAGTTCTATTCTCACAATGCCCTTAGAAATGTGAAATAGTTAAGGTAGTTTTTCGAACGACTACTCAACGATATTAATCAAATCAGATAATATTTTAATGTTTTTGATTAATCTTTTCAAGGACCTATTTGTAATGTCTTTTGAAATTTCTCCAAGATGAGGACCTGAAACTTGAAGAAAGATATACAACACTATGAATTTTTGCTAGTGTTCATACTCTGTCAAAAACAATAGTGCACAAACACTTAGAAAATTTCTTATAAAGTTTCATATTTTTGAAATTCTTAAGTCTCAGAGTTCATATGAACATTATTGTATTACACTTCTGATTGTATATCAAGTGTAAAATCTAACAATCTTTTATTTGATTAAATTAGATTGTAAAAGTATCTTTTTTGTTGCTTGAGCAATAGAATTCTCGTTCTTGTGTGATTGGACAAATGAAGTCTTTTACTTGTGTGCTTAAGCAATTTGTAATCTTTGAGATTATAGTGAAATTCCTTGGAAGTGCAAGGAGACTGGACTACTTTTGGTTTGTGAGAAGAACCAATTTAATTGTACTCTGAATCGTTTTTTAACAAACACTTAGATACACTTTTGAAAAAGTTAACACAATTCAACCCATTTCTTGTCTTTTTCTCACCTTAATAAAGTTCATCTGAAATGTTCATAAATTAGTCTAGAATAACTTCTACAACATATTGCTATGTTCAATCACAATTTCGAAGTATGTCACACTCATTAGAATTTATGAAAGCATTAAGCATTTTGCATGCAAAAATTAAATAGATTTTAAAACATAGTTGAATAAAAAACTTGAATTAATTTGATCAAACAAATAAATAGAGGTTCATCTTAGAACCCTAATCAATAAGTGTTTAGTTACTTATGATAACTAAAGACAAATTACAAAAGAAATAAAACATACGCTAAGAACAAAGGTTGAGGAGTGACTCCACCGTTGATGGTCCTAGCGCTTGCCTTCTTCTTGAACCGCCAAGTTCTGAATGAAAATTTGTGAATGAAAATTCTTGTATTTATAGGCAATATTTCAGTTGAATTTGGGTTGAAAAACTAGGCTTTTCCACAAATCAGCATGAAAAACAATATTTAGTTGTTTTTTTTTCCCGAAGTCATACATGCCCTGCGCCTAGGTCAGGCGTGCCGCACGCGTGTGTTGGTAATTGAGATTTTGTTCTCTATTTAGCACACTCGGGGCATACCCAGAGCGCATGGCTTCAGCTTGTGCGTTTGTGCCTTTTTCTTCGTCGTTTTGAGTGTTTTCTTCTTTTGAATTAGTCTTGGGACAAAATTCCCCCCAACTTGTAATTTCTTCAGAGACCTCTTAAATCTTTACTCCATGTATTCCATTTCTTTATGAGGTGTCTTGCTTTGCCGAATTACACGATTTTTCAATAGAATATTACCAAAACACCTATAAATTGCTTCGTTTAGGGAAGAACTAAAATTACATGACTCAATACAAAAACATTACAAAATGTCCATTAAACCATGAACAACTTATCTAAAACTCCTCTTTATTGACTCAAATTGATACTTAAGTGATTGAAAAATATGTTAAAAATAACATAAGATCATCTGTCATCAGATACACATGTAAAAGTGAGTTGAATTATAAACGTGTTTGTAAATATCAATTCTAGAATCAAAAGCTACAAATCCTAGCTTCAGGTAGAATCAAGGCTTAATTACATGTTTGGTCCCTTATGTTTATTTTAGGTTTCAAGATGATCCCTTATGTTTTAAAAATTTTAAGTTGGTCCCTTACAAATTAAAGGTTTCAAGTTGGTCTAAAACGTTACTTACGTTGGAATAAGTTAGTCCCTTCCATCAATTGAACGTTTAAAGATCAGGGTTGACAATATGGATGATGGAATTTAACTTATTTAGAAAATCGGTTTTAAAACTTTTTTGTATTTTTTTTTTATTAAACTCAATATCATGTCATGGAAGGGACTAGCTTTTTCCAACGTGGGTAACGTTTTAGACCAACTTAAAACTTTTAAAATATAAGGGACCAACATAAAACCTAAAATAAACATAAAGGATCAAACATGCAATCAAACCTAGAATCAATTATGCTAGAAATCAACCAAACATGTCGAAATCAATATTACACCTCCATAATCAATATTAACCCCTCTAAAAATGGAACCAAACATACACTTAATATGTTACCTTCAACAGAAAAAAACATTGTAATGTGTTTTGATTTTTTTTTTTTAACAAGATAAACTAGTCCACAAAAATTGTCACTAAAGAAACAATGAGTTTTAAACTTATGTTAGGATCTCATTAAATATGTAACTTTTGAAGGTTGTGCTTCAATATTTAAATTTCATGCCCGGTGTTGTTAAGGCTAGTTAAAGTTGAGATTTAATTTTTTAAAGTTTTGTCCATTATAGTTAGAATGTGGTTTTGATCCTTCTTTTGAAGTAATATGGTCCTCTTCATCCAAAATGAAGAGTTAGGTGAGCGGACCTTAGTCTGTTTAAATCGTTGAGTTCCTCCTCATCTGAGCCAAAAATGCAAAATTGACTTTACCATTATTGAGTCTAGTTTTAGTTTCATTTATATACAAAATCTTTGATCCAGCACAATGTATATAAAATATTGCTTGTAAAACTAGATTTGGTCAATTAATGTCAAGGATATAAATTCAACATTGATGTTTTTTGTGCATGGAAAAACTATGAATGAACGTGAAAATGAAATCATTCATTATATATATATATATATATATATATATATATATATATATATATATATAT
>Ga0099826_10003607_pt1 | contig 10573 bp, 8 predicted proteins | sample Mtrugardesep15_FD_76830 | JGI IMG/M metagenome (GOLD analysis project Ga0099826, IMG submission 76830) | Root nodule microbial communities of legume samples collected from California, USA - M. trunc garden sep15 | ecosystem: Host-associated > Plants > Roots > Nodule | place: USA: California...
CATTTGAATTAGCCGTTGTTTCACTCTTCTAGTCTTCTGCAATGCTAGGCGTGATTAAATCCTTTGAACAACCTTTGAAGCTTTAAGTCTCTCATCTTCTGATGAACTTCAGTTTCTGGTGATCTTGCTTCTGATGAGGTGCTTCTGATGAACTTGCTTTTGATGACACGTCATCACTTCAGGAGCACTTGACTTCAGGAGCACTTTTCTTCAGATGCATAAAGCTTCCTTCTTGTTGATTCTATTGCTCTCATTTGTTCTTCCAGTACCTAAGCTTTTAAATAGACACAACATTTTGTCTATGGTCATGTACACTTGAACAAATATTAACATATCTAATTGACAATTTTTAATACCTTATTTTCATCAAAACTCTCAAGGATTAATGTTAAACACATTTTGTTCCAACAATTTAACTTACATCACATCCTTAAAGGTAGATTTTTATGAGAAACTATTCAAAATAACTTCTCATTTAAATCATGTTTTGAAATTTTATTATCCAAAAAAAGTCCGGTAAAAAGGATGAAATACTAAACATGATTTTTTATGGCACGCTAATCAAACAAATTCTCATTTGAATTTCTCCTTCAAGTAAATTTGTTAAATATGTTTTTGGTCTCTATAAATATATCAATTTTCGTTTTAGTCCCTCTAAAAATTTTCTTCAACTTTTAGTCTCTATAAAATTTTCAATCATTACTTTTGCTCCCTATTTTTAAGTTAATTGTTGAATTTTTTTAATTAAATTGTGCAGAAAAGTGTAAAATATTGTAAAACAATTTCGCAAAAAAAAAATTAGAATTTTTTTACAAAACACAAATTATATATGAATTTTTAACCATAAAAAATTCTATTTTGGGAGCAAAATTTTATTAAAAAATATTTTTTGGGAGAGATTCTTATAATATTATGAATTTTTCTGCAAAATTTTATTAAAAAAATATGAATTCTACGTATGTGTTTACTTTAAAGGAGAGACTAAAAGTGAAGATGGAAAATTTTGGAGGGACTAAAAGTTGAAGGAAAATTTTAGAGGGACTAAAACGAAAAAGTTGACATATTTATAGGGACCAAAAACATATTTAACCCAAATAATTATAACAAAAATATGATACACTATAAATATCTTTGCTATAATTTCACATAATTTTGTACTTAATTCTTATTACAACATGGATTTTATCTTTATATCTTATAGTGTCACACGAAGCCTACTCATTTGTGACGAAAACGAATATGGCTATTCAATCTCAATGTGAAATGATAATTTCTTATTAAGAATTTTTGCGGTATAACAATATGCCTTAGGTTCAATATATGTATCAACCACACAATTTTTAAGACTTCATCATCTTTATCTCCAAAAAGCCTTCCAAATCTTGAGTAAATTTCATTAATCCTTAGTTAACTCTTCAACTGCAGGTCCATAAGCCCAACTACAAACTAGATAATAGAGTATATTAAGGGCACTAACTCCAGCTATAAGCCATAAGTACTTGTCAAAATGACCCTTGTTAATATCATCAGAAATCCACCCATCTTTTCCTCCTCTTGAAGTAGTGTTTTCTACAATGCTGAACAATAAAGAAGATACCAAGCTTCCTGCAGCCATTCCCAATCCAGAAAGGGAAGCAGCAACACTAGACATAGTACTTGGAAACTCTGTGTAATAAAACTCATTTTGACCTATGAAATTGACTGCTTCAGATATACCACCCAGACAAAGTTGAGGTGCAAGCCACAATGCCGACATTTCCAACACTCCGTCATTTGCATTTCTTCTCCTTATAGTTTCAAAAATTGCTGCATTTACCGTGGAGAGAAAAGATAAAAACAAACCGATTCCCATTCTTTTCTTTGCACTGATCTTAACTGGTTTCCCTCTTATCTTTGATGCTAAAGGAATAAGAACGCGGTCATAGAGAACAATCCATATAATTATTGTACCTATACTGATAACAGTCAAAGATCCTGCTGGAACTTCAAAGTTGGAGGTGATATGTCTGTTCAAGGTTTTAGCTTGAAGCAATCCAAATGAGCCTCCAATGCTAACGGTCATCATGATCCCACTAGACCATAATGGAATAACTCCAACAATGGCTTTTAGTTCTTCTACTTGATCTACTGTGCATAGATTCCAGGGGTTTATTCCTGAACCATCACATGCTATATCTTGTTCAAATTCCTTAATAACACAAGCTTTGTTCAGAAACCTGACATATAAAAGTTTGTTACAAATATTTCACTAAAATTTATAGAATACGCAAAAGATAAAAAGATAAATCTACCTTAGTTTATCGGTTGGAACCACAAGATTTGAGTCCTTGTTGTGATGGTAAAATTGAGGTGAATTTTTAGGCGGTAACGGAAGCTTTCTGTTTTTATATGAAGCTACCGTTACTTGCGCAAAACTAGCAAACAAATTGGCTTTTTTTTTAATCTTTACATAAAGAGGAGAAGCAAGAAAGAATGACAGTGTAGATAAAAACATGAGTGCTGCTGGAACTCCAAAACCAATTTTCCAACCAAGATGATCTTGGATATATACTATTACAGTGAGGGCTATTATGACAGAGATACTTGCAAAAGCATAATACCAGGTGAAATACATTTCCAAGACCCTATGGTTATTTGGGTTATCTTTTATATTTACTTGGTCTGCACCAAATGCCATAGAACATGAAACACCAGCACTTGCAATTGACATGAGAGTAAAGGCAGATATTAACATTGCCATTTCCATTGATGTTGGTGATTGAACACCTTCCGTTGGTTTGATCATTGCTGTTAACCACAACAATGCCATTCCCTGTAACAACAAAAAACGAAAATATGTTACTAACTTTTCTCATTTCATCATGAGGTTTCTGGCATATGGTTTCAAATTGCGGTCTGCATCCGCAATTGTGGTTGAAATATTGCTGATACGCTAGCCTCTACGATGGCATCACACACCGCAACTGCAGTGTGAACTTTAATTACGTACGTGTATAGGCTATAGCCACACCGTAACTGCATCACGATAAGCATCACACAATTTCGGCCATATTCATTCAAATCTTCCCAAAATAAAAACTAAAACTTCAGACTTCAAATCTCAATTTACTTATTATCCAATGAAAAAACTTATCGTTAGTAGTCTTTCAATTGTGTATCTTAAGCACCCGTCAACCCCTATCTATGAGGTAAACTAAGATTGCTATGGTGGGTAAATAGCTATGAAGCACGTGCACTCTTCAGATTAGGTGTGTCCGGTGTCAGATACGCGACACGACACCAACACATATAATTACACTAAATTATGTTATTTTCTCAAATTATTAGCAGTGTCTACGTGTTAGTATTCGTGTCGTGTCTGATGTCTGTGTTTGTATCCGTGCTTCATAGTAAATAGTGTATTGGCACCCGTGTCACTATATGGTGTCACTGTATGTTTTGTGAAAATTTAAAATTATTTAAAGCCGCAGCAGTTGCAATGCAGGTAGCAGCAACCGTAATGATCACAATCGCAACGACCGCAACTGTAATTTAAAACCAAGGTTCAAAGTATTGATTGAATATTTAGCAAGTTTGAATTTCAATATATAGAGACATACCAGGAAACTGACAGCAGAACCTAATCCAACACTTAAGAATCGACCCAGATAAGAATCTGCAATAAAAGCACCAATCACAGGCATGAACTTGCTGGCTGCAGCAGATAAGAGGAGTATTTGGTTAGCTTCTCCAAGATGAAGCTTGTAAGGTCCCATCAAATACAATATCATGTTGGGCAAAATTCCTATGCTTGCTGTATTGCCAAGTGCCTCATTTGCTGCAAACAATCACATCAACAAAACCTTATTATCATACAACAAAATTTAGCTCATTAAATGTAAACAAAAATTTAAGTATTCTCTTTGTTGTGAATTAGAAAAATAAGTATAACTAGTAAAGATATCGTGCAATACACACTGCATTATAAAGAGTAAAGTAGCGTGATAGACTTGATGTAAAATTAACAAAGATTTAATAAACAACAATAATCAAAAAATATATTTACATCAAATTAATATAATTCACAATATTGGGCTTTGGCCCTCTTGTACCAATAAAATAATAATATAATTCACAATAAAATAAGAGAGGACGTGTAAACTAATCGGTCCATTGTACCAAAAAAAAGTAAACTAATCGGTCTTTAGTTAAAGCGTACAAAAATATCCTTATTTATTAATTTTGTTAAGTTTAATTCACAAGAAAGTTTTTAGGTGCTTGTATGTTACATGAATGTCACACTTCATCACGAAACTTATCATATTATTGGGTGTATTCTTCTGCGAACAAGTTATTTTGATATAGAATTCGAAGTTGTATAAATTTAGTGAGAATTAAGGCAAGAACTTTCTAGTTAGTTCTTGACGCATTTTCTTCTAATTCTTGATCTTGTTTTTTCCTTCACGTGCTCACATCTTTTTAAGGTTTTCCCACCAAATGAAAACATGCTTCTTTAATTTGACAACAACGACTTTCATTTTTTTTCTATTACGTTATATTGACGTGGAAGATGAGACTAGATGCGACCACTAAACATACTAAGAATTTTCTAAGATATTGGCACTAAAAATATATTATTTGTTTAAAAATATCACAAATTTTAGACTGGGGAAAACTGCAATTTCATACATTAATGGGTATAATTGCAACTTGAGAAAGTGTAGAAGCATAACTAAAATTCCTAAAATTTTAGGAGTAATTCTATAATTTCTTAAAGTTCAAAGGCAACAACGTAAAAAATAGTAGGGATAATTATGTAATTTTGATAAAGCTTAAGGGAATCTTTGTAAAATTTTGAAATACGAGTTACATGGATTTCGCTTACACGTAGCATAAAGGAAATGGTTGAAAGTTGACATGTGTTATTGAGGTGGCAACTTATGTGGCCGTCTTCAACGTAGTTTTCAACAGTGATTAGTGTTTTTTGGTGACATTGACGGTGGTTCAAAATTAAACTTTAACAAGGCTCGTGGCAATACGTTGTGTCTCCTTTGGCGACCAAAATCATGAGACCAAGGTTTGTGGACCTTCCAACACAAGGACAACATTAGTTTTGCAAAATAATGACCTCGAAGTATAGTTTTGACGGTAGCATCACACTTACGCTAAGAACACCTCAAAATATTTGTTGATTCTCTCACTCAAACTCAACCGTACATTTTGAACTTTTCTCTATTGCCAAAATGAATTGAAAAATCAAGTGAGAATTGACTTTTTAACTCTCAAACGAGAACGCTTAAGTTTTATAAATTCTAGATGCTAATTTTGAGTTGGAATAGTAGTTGTAATTTATTTCTAGTCTGAAATAGTAGTAGATTGTTATGACATAAATGGAAACCTAATCTAATAAAAATAGAAATTGTTGGTTTGAGAATTAGGAGAGGAGGGGAGGGGAGGGGAGGAATTTTATCGAAGGGGAGGGGAGGAGAGATATTTTAATTAAAACTGTGTTTGGTTCGCAAAGGGAGGGGAGGGATTTTAAAATTATTTTACTGATTTAGAATTAAACTTAATTAAATAAGGAGAATAAAGTAACAAAACAATAACAATATAATCGATAACAACACGATGTAGACGATGGAATAATGGATTAGTAATAGAGTTGTTACGAGTAGCAATAAAAGTTGTTATAAGAAAAAGTTGTCAATAATATGGAATAAAAGTTGTTACCAAGGCCGTTCCTAGCATTTTAGGGGACTTAGGCGTAGTTTGAGAAAAGGACCCCTTACATAATACACCATAAATTTTTTTAGTGTCTTGTTATGATTTTATTAGCCCTTAATTTGGTTTTTCACTACAAGATAAAAGATTTTTTTAGGCATCATCTTCAAATAAATCAAATACTCCATAGAAACCAAAATTAAACAAAATACCATAGAATTAGAGAACAATTGCTCATGCGAAGTAGACTGAAATTTCTCTAGTACGTCCATTTTCAACTAAAATATAATTTATTTAGTTGTGAAGATTCGCCCATTTTTCTGGATAATAAATATCATAAATATTTTTAATATTAGTAAGACACATTATTAGGAACAAAGGGCCTAAAAAGTTTGACAAATTTCTTGGCACATTGTTAAGAACAAAGGGTCAAATTTTTTGTTTGGGAAGGTGTAAATAGAAAATTTGGTTTTATATGGGATATATATAACAAATTATAAATGGGCCAAAACCATAACAGACTTCAGCCTAGTCTTTAATGTGAATGTTTTGGGTCTGTCTGTTGGTGTGTTTTACTACATAAACCGCCCAAAACCCAGTTCTTGCTATATACACCCCCTCAAATAAAATAAAATATGGGCCCCCTACTGGCATGGGCACTAGGCCGTCGCACTCCCGGCCTATGCCTAGGGCCGACCCTGGTTGTTACAAGATAATATAACCTATAACCTAATAATAGTAAAATTGTTTCAAGGTAATAATAATAAATGTTGTTACGGGAATAATATTGAGATTTTAAATTAATATAGGGATAATTTTGGCAATGCAATAAAATTTACTCCCCTCCCCTTCTAAAAATTGAACCAAACACGTCAAATTAAAAACTTCCCCTCCCCTCCAAAACTCTCGAACCAAACAGACCCTTAGATTCAATAATAGGTTGGCAATGAAAAACTAGCAAAAAAAAAATTTAAACAAAAGGAAATTTTGTTAATAGATTTCATCCTTTACATAATGGGCCATAGCCTCATGCGGCAAATCTTCAGCATAGACCTTACAATCTTCAGACAAGAGATGTGGTCCAAAAAAAGAAACTAACATGTTAGGGTGGTGACAATAAGAGGAGATGTAAACTTTGTTTTACTAAATGTAAACTTGAGTCTTTTGTTGAAACATGTCAATTAAATACGGAGTTTAAAAGTATTTTGACACGTTTAGTTCCTTGTTGTAATTGGTCCCACAACTAACACTATCCATGATATAACACCACACATACACTATCCATCCATGATTTAACGATACAACTCACCCTCACTCTCTCTCTCTCTCAAGCATTCAATGATCGAAAATCACTGATAAAGATATATACCAACCGGAAAATTTCAACAGTTAATTAACCAGACATAAAAGAAACCGTATATCAAACAATTAATAAAAATGTTATTATAACTTTAAAATAAACATGAAATAAAACATAGAATATTTCCTCTCAAACAAAAAAAAACATAGAATATTTTGTCGGTCTGGTTGGAAAATACTTTTTTTCAGAATTGATAGATAGATAGATAACGTACCAATGATGAAAGGCATAGTGATAAGACCACCCTTGCGTCTTTGTGGTTGTGAGATGTGTTGAGAAACCATTTCATCAGCATCACCTGAATATTGAACTTCCTTGTCCATTTTTTGATTGGTATCATCATCTGGATCTTCTTGTTGCAATGGAACATATACAGACATAGTCATAGTAGCAATAGAAGACGAAGATTAATTTAGACTGAAGTTATGTGAGTGCAAGTGAAATGCAATAGTTTGGACAATCACTTTGCGTGTTCATATGGTATCACATCTTAGCAAAAAGTGCGTATATATGGTGTGCATTTTGTTACGTACTCTCTCAGTCAAATTTAATACTTTCTCTATCAAGTTAAATGTCTTTATTAAATATATCTGCATATATGGTACCCCCTTTCTTTCTTTTTTTGAGGGAATTGTACCCCATTTCTTACTCTCTCAGTTTAAAATTAGATGTATTTTATTTTATTTTTAAAAAAAATTACGATTATTAAGAAATGATTATTAAGGTTTATTTTGATGAAAACTATATTTTATTTAATAAAACATCTTTTTTTAGAGGTTATTAAAACATCTTTATTAATTAATTGAGTTTGTCTAACATGTACAATATTGTACATGAAAAACAACAATTGTTTATTAAAAAGTAGTAACAAAGTTAATATAAAATGCACAAATTCCAATACAAATTTACTATTTTAATTTCTTTAACATATGTAAATTTGCACATGATAGAAAAACCCTAATTATAATTAGTGAAGTAAAGTGGTTATGGAATTGAGATAAAATAAATGAAATTACGATAGTTGAATTCTTTGTTGATGTTCTGCTGTTGTGCGGTTAACTATGATGCATAGGTATGAGTACGTAACCTAGTACAAGTATGGATATCGATACGTAATATATCAAATCTTGAAAAATGAAGATACGAGTACGTTAATATAAAATATTAAAAAAAATATTTACAAGTAAATTACTACCGAAGTTTTCCACACTTTTCCGCTACTTTAGACTAGTGACTGCGTGCGGGAGAGCGACCAAGAGAACGAGAGGAGCGATTGTGAGCATGACAGAGGGCGACCAAGAGAGACGTGTCTGCGTGCAGTCACGCCGACGTTCATTCTTGCCAGAAGTGAGGACAAATTGGGGGGGTGAGGGATGAAGATGATTGGCAGGATGTGAGACCGCGACGTTGGAAAGCATTGCGACAGGAGGCGCTAGGTCAGGACAGACAGCGGGAGAGCAAGTGGCAACGACAGGGAGATTATCATGGCTACGGTAATCAGCAGGATAGGTTAAGGGTTAGGTCAGGTTATGTAAAGGCTACTTCCGACAGGGACGATGATTGGGAGTATGTTGATGATCGCTCACCAGTAAGGCAACCGCAGCGGCGATCGTGGTCAGGGAATTCACGCTGGCAGGAAGAAGATATGCGCGCGGTTGTTCCCCACCATGGATAGTCGCGTGCAGCTCAACTTGGCAAGCAGGATGTTATTGCATATTCGTCATTAAAACGGTTTGTAACTTTCTACTTTACGAATTTTCCGCCACAGCTATCCAATTTTTATTTGAGAAAAGGTTTTGAGGTATGTGGAATTCTTGAGGATGTCGTGGTTCCGAGTAAACCTAATGTCAATGGAGACGTGTATGGTTTTGTCAGATTTTCTAAAGTTAGAGATGCCGAAAGCGGTGAATGATGTATGTTTTGGTAATTTTCGTGTTAGGGCCAAAGTGGCTCGATTTGATCGGTTGGCTGATCTTGTGGGGAAAGGGGAAAACGATGTTGAGGGTGTAGGGGGACGTGGTGGTGAGGGTGTGAAGGGAGAGCGAAAAAATGAGAAAGAGGGTGAGGGAGGTAGCATGAAGGGGAAGGAAGTAGGGGAGGGAGAAAAAAGTGCGAGGTTGGGGGTGCATGGCGTAGGTGGAGGGAGTGTGTAGGCTGAGGGAGGTTGTAAGGGGTCGGGTGGTGTGGTTGTGGGGGTGGGAAATGTGGTGGTGCCGGTGAGGGGTGGTAAGGGGAGGGGTGTCGAGAAGAGGGAGATGGAGACGGTTGTTAAAAGGAAGGTAAATGAGGTGGTAGTTAGGGGGAAAGAAGCGGGAAATAACCGAGGTCGGATTGTTGTGACAGGCCCTCAACCTGTTAAGAAACTAGTTCAAATGTATAGATCTCACGAAGAGGATTTGAATTGGGCACGCACTAGTTTAATTGCTTCCGTGATTAATGGGGAGGCGATTCCAATGATCTAGAACAGAACAGAAGATTATGGATTCACAGACTTAGATATCATTCCTATGGGTGCTGACAGGGTGTTTATTCAGAGTTATCTAATGTGGACATCTTGCAAACAATTGAGTTAGCGTCTGAATGTTCTAATCATGTTCTGGCTAATTTTAAGAAATGGGACAAGATTATGGTACCATTTCAGATAGGTGCTTGGTTGAGATTATATGGAATTCCGCTTCATGCGTGGAATGAATCTTTTTTCAAATTGTGTGTTATGGAATGTGGGAGATACTTACGGACTGATAGTTGTTCTTTAAAGAAGGAGCGTTTTGATTTTGCCAGGGTGTTAGTTTCGACGTCATCTTTGGAAATTATTTCTTTGGTTGATAAGTTACTAATTGATGGGATTTTGGTGGAGGTGAAAATTGTTGAGGAATGGGGTTTTAGTATCGGGGAAGATGCTTGTCTTTTTGAAGGTAATGATGATGGGAATAATGAGCAGCCTGAAAATGAGGATATCCATGTTGATCCGGATGGCAGCATCAATGTTGACACTCTAGTTGGCAAAATTGTGGAAGATCTTGAAGCAACGGAGTTGAAAGAAGACTTAGATCAAATCATATTGGTTAGTCTGAAGAATAATGGTGCTAATGTTAACGTCTCTCCCTTGGTCTTGCATAAGGTCGCAACCATGCCAAGAGCGGGTCCAATGGGGGAGAGTGGTAACCAAATGGAATTTGGGGCGATTTTCAACTCGAGGTGTGCATCACCTATTGTTCCTACTCAAGGTTGCGTTGATGAAATGCCCATTCAATTGGTGGCGCACTCAAATTTTGATGTTCCAAAATCGGCGGTTCAAAGGAGAAAGCGCATGGGTCATTGTCCGCTTGGGGCGGGGAGGTCGTCGGTGTCAGGGCCATAGAGTATGGAGTGGTTCCGGGACCAAGTTCATGGCACCACAATTATTGTATCTTCATCTTGAAAGAAGGGTAATCAGGTGTCTGTGAGTAAAAATGGTAATCATCGGGATGTAGTCACAACTTCTAGACTTACGAAAGTGGGGGGGGGGGGGGG